>Ga0272441_10008274_pt1 | contig 16530 bp, 17 predicted proteins | sample SSMProp6N_FD_193582 | JGI IMG/M metagenome (GOLD analysis project Ga0272441, IMG submission 193582) | Marine sediment archaeal communities from Little Sippewissett salt marsh, Falmouth, MA, United States - SSM-Prop-6N | ecosystem: Environmental > Aquatic > Marine > Wetlands > Sediment ... | reverse complement strand
AGAGTCGCACCCCGGCCTCAACAGGACCATGCTCCAGATGGAATTCAACCTCACAGGCGTTCCAAACCTCATCAGCATAAAGGTCCCATACGCCAGCCTCTGGTGCCCTCCGCCGGAAATAAACGACAACCTCTAAAAAATAACTTTACACTTTGAGCGACGCTTAAAGTGTCAAGTTAAAAGGTAAATCCGCAAGATTTCCTAAAGTTCCCGACAGAGCCCCAAATATTATTAATTCTGATCAATAAGTACTTCTTTTCTTTTATGATTTCGGTTACGGAGGGATGGTGTCCTAGCTTTTTGACAAGTTTTTGGTAGGCGTCGATGGCCTTGCGCCGTTTTGCTTCGAATTTTGCGTCTTGCGTAGAGATGCGATGTTTTTTCATCGCCTCTTTAACTTCCCCTATACCTACTTTGTAATATTTGCTCAATTTGCCGAGACTTCCGCATTTAATAAAAGCCTCATACAGTTTCTCTTTTGTAATTTTGGAATATAACCTCTCTTCTTTGGGCGGAAACTCAAAAAGGCCTATTTTATCGCCTTTTGCCAATATTTGTCTTATCGTCTCGTGCGAGACGTTATATCTTCTGGCCGTGTCCTTAAGTGAGCCGCACTTGTCATAATCTTTTTTTAATCTCAATATAATTTTACGGCCCTCTTTCTTATTAGCATTCGCTATAATTACAGAAGGAGCAAAACCTAGATTTTTTACGGGGTACACAAAAAGATTTTCGTGATCACCTTCGTCTAAAATTTGCCTTGCCCTCTCGCCTGTTATTCTATGTTTTTTTGCCACTTTTTCAAGAGTGCCAAGGGTCAAATAATCCTCAAAAAGCCAACGCGCCTTCAATGCCTGCTTCCGTTCGCTTATTTCTTTGGCCTGCGGGTATCCGTAGAATTTTCTAAAATTGCTTAATGAGCCGTAGCGGTATATTATTCTGTGATAGATATTCTTCCATTCTTCATCCCGCAACATTTCGCTGGTTGTGGGATGCCGACGAAGTTTATTTATAAGATTGTTATAATCTTTTAAGAGTTGGTTTCTTATATTTTCTATGCGCATTTCCTTGATGGAGTATTTTAAAAAGCCCTTTTGATGCCATCTCTTGAAAAGTCGGGATACTTCGCTTTTTGTTATATCGTGCTTTTTTCCGACTTCCCGCAGGTTTCCGAGGGCAATATAATCCTCATAGAACTGTTTAGCCCTTGATAGATGCCTATTGTTGGTTTTTCTATATTCTTTTGATAGTTTATTATCTTCCATATGCCATAAATATACCATAGAAGATTTTATTTTACAATGTTTGCCGTAGGAATTGTCTTATGAAAATATATATACAGGCCCCTATTAACAAAATGTGCTTGACTAATGGGGTCATTGCAAATGAGGGAAATCGCAGGCATAAAAATAGCCCTATCCGGGCGAAAACCCGCGATAAGGCTCTTTATGCTATCGGTGCGAAATTAAGAAAGTATACGAAAGCCTGATAATGCGTTCAAATATTATCGTTTTTCGTAAATTTCTAATCCGATACTCAAAATACAACTAGCAAAAATAAATCCCGAAGATATCAGCAGAAGAACCCGGCCAATATCGGCATCTAAATTATATGTCAAGGCGTTTTGATGGGTTACGGTTTCTCCGCCTGCAACCACTTTGTCAAGCTCATCTCCTGATAACTCATGAAAGCTTTTATTATCTGGTACTTGTTTGATGAAATATACAGGCGCAAAATAAAAGTCAGGGTTTGATGAATCTGTACCGTAATGAGCTTGGCGGTAGGTTGCAATAGCTTTGATATCGTAATCGATTTTCTTGCTACCCTGATATTGCTGCATGATAAAATTTTCCATCGCTTCAAATAAAATGCCATCCTCTTTTTCGACAAAATTGTATGATATTATCTTGCCCTTGATTTGGCGATTTTTCCTAGCTATGTCTAAGTATTTATTAGGAGTCACGAACAATAAGTTAATGGCTTTATTCAGATGCCTATCGAATAATTTATTATAATATTTTCTTCCGGTATCTGAATTAACAAATAGCGCGATAAATGCTGAAATAAAAACCATTAAAAGTGCCGATATTTTTAGTATTTTTCTCATGGCCTCTCCTCCTAGTAAAGGCATACCCATATCGAGACTAATGCTACAACAGATGATAAGACGCCCCAGGCTTAATAGAAGTAAGCAGAAAATTATTATTACAGATGCGTTTCCCAAAAAGTGATTGCGTGAAAAATAATTGCTGGCTATAAGACCGATTAAACTTAAAATAAACGATATCGTCAACCACGATATGGCGCTGAATGCTAATAATTTAATATCGTGTCTATGTTTATCCAGACCTTTAACAGATTTTGTTTTTATCTCAAAAGCTGATAATCTTGTCTTATGCCCGTGAATGACGTTTAAAATAGGATTAGTTCCTCTATCGATCTCATCTTCGGTTTTTTGCTTATCCTTCTTGAGATCCTCGATACGCTTTTCATCTTTTTTATGCTATCTGTTAAAAATTTTATTTTAGTTTCTGCTAAACTTACTATCTCTTCCTGGGTTAGATGAGAATAATCTTTAGAATCCCACATACCGAGGTATTCGCGCAAAATCCTCAAGGCATTATTTATATTATCTTGCTGAATTTGTAGCCTATATACGATAAACATACCGACGATACCTATTAAAGCGGCCAAAGATTGCGCGAGGCTACATAGAACCAATTGTAATCAATCTGAAAAGTTGTCATGTTATGTTCTGTAATGGTTAGTAGGACGAGACGTCATACCCAAAAAATCTTAATCCTGAATTGCAATTTGTATTTCTTATTGGATACTTTTCTGGATTGTAGTTACCAAGAATTTCTTGGATGCTAGATCTGCCAAAAGAGCTCAGTTTTTCTTTGCATCTATTCATTCTAACGGGTAGGGCATCCCTTCCATATAATAAATCTTTCCAAGCAAGTTTTATTGTCCCGACAGTATTGTTCTTAGGATTAAGAAATTTATGTTTCTGAATAGGCATGGAATTTAGACAATGAAGGCAATCAGCAACTCGCCTAATTTTATTAGCATTAAGTTTATCTATATTTTCTTTACTCAGTAAGTTTTTTATTGTTTGAGAATGCTCCTCTCTCCATTGCTCTGCCTCCACCCCTTCTGAGCCATCATTAATCCACTTCTTAAATAATATGGCATATTTCTCGATTTCCGCTTCTTTCTCACCCTTGTTTAAAACTCTGGGTTTAATCTTATAATATTTTTTCGTAGGGAGTCCGGGGGCATGGTGAAATAAATAGTTAAGAAAACTATCTGTTTCAAAATAAAGGGGCCTTCTAACCCAAACGCGTTGCACCTTTTCGTATGTACCGGCGAAATCTTTATATACAGCACAAAATGCTTCGTAATCCAGAAAGCGCTGAGCCAACATTTTGCCGGGAGCCCCTGGATCTGCCGGAAGCTCCCATAGTGTCCCTAAAGGGCATTCTGATGTTTCTTCCTTTTCAACCTTGACCTGTTTCCGTGCTATTTTTGGCATCCAATTACTCGGAATATCATTAGCAATGCTTTTCCACCATTTTTCATATAGATTAATTATATTCGCGGCTTCTTTATCGCATAGCAAAATACCAACCTCATGCCGCTTTGAAAACGCAGTATTAGTTAAGTTTGCAGATGTCACCAAAGCGTCATTATCCACAATATAAATTTTTGCATGCAAACCTTTGATTTCTTTCACTGCCCCCCTATCATAAAAATATTTGAGGGTTTCATAATTGAAATTATTCGCATTTAGTAAATCTGTTATTAAACGAACTGAAATACCTCCTTCGTCAATCCATTTTCGCCCTAGAATCCTTCTAACAGTTGTCCAGTGGCCAATGAATGGAGACGCAACCCAGAGTCGTCTTTTTGTCCTGTCACAAATCATTCTCAGGATTTCAACCAATTGTTGCCCTGTTAAAGTTTTCATCCTTTAGCTTTTTCAAGTATCCTTAAAGTTATACTCTTGACAGCCGTATTGTTAAACATAATGTTTAAATTATAATCACCAAATCTCTCAAACTTAAGATTGGCAAAATTAAGTACACCTAAGAAACCCTGCTTCCATCCAGCTGGCTTATTAGGATTTCGCTTAACCATTAGAGGACCCCCGGCTTTTGCGATTTGCTTTCCATCTTCATCTAAAATTACAATTTCCAGGTTATGTGTTCTATCAACTTCCCCAGCATCGAATAGTAAACGAAATGCTAATGACATTACAGGGTGAATTGTGGGCAATTTTTTACTACTTATTGTATCAAACGCCCCTCCTAAAAGATAAAGTTTCCCGCCGACAACTTGTGCACTATCCGCCAAAATCGCAAAATCAACGTCCATTTTTTACCTCCCTTTCATTGTCTTCCTCTTTTGGTATAGTTGAGTTTTCATTAAGCGAGCCTGTCGCTATAATCAGGTCTCCAAATATTATTATCCTACCCTCTGCTCCATCTTTTTGTTCTACAATCTTCGCAGATATTCTTTCCTTCAAAAGCGCAAGTTCTCTTCGTTCAGAGCCCAATTGGTCTTCATTATGCTTTAAAGCTTTTAATGATGATTTATGTATTAAAGAATATAGCATATAGCCAGAAGAAATCAGTAATACTGCGATCTGCCAAAATGTCGCATATTTTGCTAATATTATCAACTCGTCAAAATTTATCCTAAAAAACTCTTTAAAAATTTCAATCATACTTGTTTTGAGCCGTTCTTTTTAGTAAATTTAACATGACATTTTATACTACAGCATACACACTTTTTTGAGACCCGTAGTACGAGTCATAGACATGCTGGTAGACGAGCGTGCATTTTTCTTCGAACTCTGGCTTGGTATAGCACTCTGGCAGGCCTTCGTCTAGGATCGTCTGGATCGTCAGAAAGACATCGGCGCGTGTCTGCTGGCGCTTGCGCCAATCCAGAACCAATTTCTCTCGCTTCAGCCTTTCCAAGAGCTGCTTGGCTATGCCCCTGACCTTCTCTTCTTCCTTTTTTGCCAGCTTAGGCTTACAAAGGAGGTCGAAAACTGCCAGTTCTTCTTCCGTAAGGTTCTTTGATATTGCCCGTTTTTCTTCCTCATCCAGGCCCTTTGTAAATGTCATCAACCTCTTAAAAAACTCTTCGACATTGATAGAGCCGGAATTGTATTCGCTAAGTAGCTCCTGGAACTTCTCCAAGAATGTTACCCTCGATTTATTCATGCGTAGCATCGCCACCAATCTCTGACTGATGGCATTTTTGAGCTTCTCTGCCTCGATGTGCTTCCGGCCATCGACCAACCTCTTTTTTATGGCATCAAAGTCTATCTTGCTTAAGTCGATCTTCGCGTCTACCAATGGCTTGATGATATAGTCTTTTGTCTCAATCGACCTATCCAATAGGTCCTCGACCTTGCCCTGTACGTCCGATATCTCGACATCCGGCGCAAGAGACCTGATCTTATGGGCAAGCGTCTTGAAAAGCATGTACTTAGCTCGGTGTTTTTCTGCTTGCGTATCCGGGAGTATTGCTTTGTATAGGCGTCGCATATTAGCCGATAGGGTAAGGTATTCCTTTTTCAAGCTCTCTTTGGCGACAAGTATATCGACTGCATCATCAAGCAACTTGACCGTCTCCAGTCTGTCAGCCGACATGACCTTCTCGACGTTTATGCCTTCCCTAGCGCAGATATCGCTAACTTTGTTGATCGCACCATCCAAGTCTTTCAACAGTTCAGCCTTTGGCTTTACCGGATAATCGAGCTCCTCCCCACCAGGGTTATAGATGGCAAGCGCTTTCTGTAGATTACGGAATATGCCGACATAATCGACTATCAAGCCGTTTGGCTTGTCGGCAAATACCCTGTTCGCGCGGGCAATGGTCTGCATCAGCGTGTGGTTGCGCATAGGCTTATCCAAATACAAAGTAGACAGGGGTGGGACATCAAATCCCGTCATCCACATCGCGCATACGAAGACAATGCGAAATGGGTCAGAGGGATCCTTGAACTTAGTGGCAAGGTCCTCTTGGTTCATCCTCCTGCGGTGAGGTTTGATATCCAGACCAAGCCGCCTAAATTGCTCTATCTCATTTTGGCCGCTGCTTATTACTACGGCCATGTCGGTCTCTTCCATGTATTGGATAGTCGTATAGATATCGTGCTGTTCCTCTTCAGTCTTTGCCTTCTTTATGTCTTCCTTAAGTTTTTTTAGATATTGCTTCCAATGCTTCTGAACCTTATCATACATTCTCGCCGCTGTTGACTTATCTACAGACACGACCATCGCCTTTCCATGGTAGCCACGTTCGGCAAAGTGGGAGACTATGTCCTCCGCTATCTTTTCAAGGCGGCTGTCCCTCGTGATGATATGGTATTCGCGCGCAAACTCCCTAATGAGCTTCTCCTCTTGCTTCTCATCCAGAAAGGCCTCTTCTATGATATCCTCCAAGTCCTCGTTGAGCGTCTCATTGGTCAGATGTACCTCAGGGATCCTATTTTCGTAATAGAGGGTAACGGTCGCTTTGTCATCCACGGATTGCTTGAAGCTATATATGCTGACATAGTCACCAAATGTGCTCTTGGTCTTTTCCTCGCCTTCGATGAGGGGCGTTGCCGTGAAGGCGATAAATGAGGCATTTGGGAGGGCCTTGCGCATGTTCATGGCCAGGAGGTCATATTGCGTCCTGTGGGCTTCATCTGCTATGACGATGATGTCCTTTCGTTCGGAGACGACCGGATATGGCTCGTCCTTCTCCGTCCTGAACTTATGGATAAGGGTGAATATGTTCCGGTGGTTCTCCTTCAATAACTGCTTTAGGTGTTCGCCGCTCTCCGCATGGACTTCCTGTTCGGTTACGGCACCAACGCTGGCGAAGTTCTCATAGATCTGCTCGTCCAGTTCCTTCCTATCCGTGACTATGAGGAACGTATAATCGCCGTAGAACTTCCGAAGTATCTTCTGCGAGAAGAAAATCATGGAAAAGCTTTTGCCGCTTCCCTGCGTGTGCCAGAATATCCCTAATTTGCCACCATTCTTCTTCCTGTCTTTAAACGACTGGACAGCGTTATTGACGCCAAGATACTGGTGGTTCTTGGCAAGTATCTTGATCAGGGACCCGCCTATGTCCTGGTAGAGGATGAAGTTCTCAAGCAAATCGAGGAATCGCCTTTTTTCGCATGTGCCCTTAATGATGGTATCAAGTGATACGATACCTTCTTCGCCCTCTGAATTAATCTTCTTCCACTCACTGAAATGTTCCCACTGGGCTGTTATTGTCCCGATTTTACTTTTTGAGCCGTTGGACAGGATAATAAAGGCGTTGTACCAGAAAACTTGGGGGATCGTATCCCGGTAGTCGGTCAAATTGTCATCGTAGGCATTCTTGAGACGCCTATGGGAGGCCTTCAGTTCTACAAAAATAAGGGGTAGGCCATTTACGAAGCCGACAAGGTCGGCCCGGCGTTTATACATATCGCCCGTAATCCAAAGCTGTGACGTAAGGAAAAAGTCGTTGTTGTCCGGATTGTCGAAATCAATGACCTTCACGACTTCCTGCTCTTCGCTCCCGTCCTCCTTGCGGACAGATACCTTGACGCCGTCCCGCAAGGCCTTGTAAATTTCCCTATTAGCAACAGCTGGGTTTAACGTGCTACGATCCTTCGTTAGCTCTTCTATGGCAAGCGTGATTGCTTCTTCGCCAAGGCCGTTATTTAACCGCTTCAATGCATCCTTAAGGCGTGCCATAAGAACTACTTCCATTGATGTCTCGCGGCCCAGGGTTCCGGCAGAACCAAACTTCTCCTCATAGCAGTTTTGATGAGCGTATCCAAGGGACTCAAATACCTCGATGGCCGCCTTCTCTACCAGTTGTTGTTCGGAATAATTATCTGTCATTTATATCTCCGACATCAATATCCAGATCTTCCACGCCTATTTCACCCGATATGAGCTTGGGTAGTAATATGTCCCTTGTCCTGCAGAGTATCGAATTCTTCTCGACTAAATTATTTAAGAGATTGCGTAGTGGCTCGACTTGCGCCTCAAACATATCCAAAAGCTTTCGCGGTGGGATACAAATCTTTATGCCGGTCAACACTCCTGCGCTTGCGCTTTTCCGGGTCGTTCCTGTACTTGCACCACTTATATATGACTGGTACCGATCCGACAATAATGTATAGAAAAGGTAATAAGTGGTCAATAAATTGTGGGGTTCTTTCAGCCTTACAAGGTATGACGCAAACACAGCGTCAATGTCTACTTCGACAATTCCAACCTTGCCGGGATCAGCCATCCTTATGACGACAATATCACCTTTTTTTAGTTTGTATTTGGGATACTCGTCACTATCGATCTTGCAATATGGCACGCCCTGCCAGTCGACATAAGATGTCTTGTTGATATCCTTGCCCCTGACGAACTTAGGACCGACTTTTTCTTCGCTCGCTGTTTCAGTGTAACCATATTGAGTTTCGACAATATCAGATAAAAGCCTGACCTCCCAACCTTCCGGTATCTTTCCCAACTCTGAATTGACCATCTTGACTTTGCCATGACTAGGGAAGCGGAACTTGACGAACCACTCGTCATAAATAGTTAGTGCCATCTCTTCCAAAATCTTGATGCGGCGATTATTGTTTTCGATGAGATCATCGTAAGCGGATAGAATGCCTAATATCATTATTTGAACGTCATCAGGTGGAACAGTAATTGTCATACCCTTTAATGAGTCTATCGTTACCGCGGGTTGCGAGGAACCTATTTTGATCGAATTGATTTGCCCTTTTGCAATTGGAGACAATAACCAGTAGTATAAAAACCTACTGCGGATTTCACCATTATAGTCCTTAAACCATGTCAAATTCCCATCTTTAAAGTAAAACTCTTCATCATCCTGTACTAAATATGGAATTCCCAAAGTACCTACAGAAGTAAGAAGGATATCACCAGCCGTAGGCACACCGTATTTTGATTTTATTTCTTCGTATCGCTTTCGGCTGATGTATAAGGTATCTGTTATTGGTTGTGATTTTGACTTTAGAATAATCTCCTTAGACCTATAAAACGGAACCTCTCTTTCTACATATTCTCTCTGAAATATGCGTCTGCTTGAAGTTATATTACACACGTCGGATATTCTAAGCATTTGCCAATGTAAACGACGATTTTCTATTTTGTGTTTCTGTAGCCCTTCCATCAAAATATCGCCTTACATATTCAATAATTTTTCAACATTATTTGATATCTTCGTTTCAAGCTCTTTCGATTTTATATTTAATGTTTCTAATTCTTCGTTCAACTCTTCTAGGCGTTCTTCAAAATCGAAATCTTCTTTTTCACCCTCGGCTACTCCTACATAGCGTCCAGGAGTAAGAGAATTACCCTGCTCTTTAATTTTAGGAACAGTTGCAATATTGCAGAGCCCTTTTACATCCCGATACTTACCATCAGGAAAATGTTCCTCCATTAGTGGTGCGCTGCCTCGGGTATTCTCTGGCTTTTCCCCTCGATAAAGCCTAACTATATTTGCAAGGAACTCTATCTGTGCGGGGCTAAATTCGCGGTGCGCGCGATCTATCTGTTTGTAGATATGTCTAGCATCTATAAACAGTACCTTGTCCTTTCTGTCGGTCTTTACCTTACCCTTGTCGAAGAACCAAAGTGTGCAGGGGAGCGTGACCGTATAGAAGAAGTTGTTTCCGATAGATACCATCACATCGACAAACCCAGCCTCGATAATCTTCTTGCGTATCCCCATTTCCGACTGGCGTGCGTCGCTGGCGGCGTTGGCCATGACAAATCCTGCCCGGCCCTTATCATTCAGCGCGTTCAAGAATACCTGGATCCATAAGTAGTTGGCATTATCCGGCTTTGGGATACCGTATGAGAACCTCTTGTCATCCTTGATTTTTTCCTTATCAACCCCATCGACATTAAACGGCGGATTAGCCATCACGAAATCAAACCTGCCAAGAGACTTGTGCATGTCCTCATAATACGTGTTGCCCTGCTTGATGTCTCCCGACAACCCATTGACGGCAAGGTTCATCTTACAGAGCCTGATGGTTTCTGCGACCTTTTCTTCCCCATAGACGGAAATCTCTTTACTCGGGCTTGCCTTGTGCCTCTCAATGAATTTTGCGCTCTGGACAAACATGCCACCGCTTCCGCAGGCAGGGTCGTATATCATGCCATGATAAGGTTCGATAATCTCAACTATTAGTTTAACAAGCGAAGTTGGGGTAAAGAATTCACCGCCCCTCTGCCCTTCTGCCATGGCGAACTTACCAAGGAAGTATTCATATATCTTACCAAATACGTCACCTTCTATGTCCATCGGGATATTGGACAGGGTCTTAATAAGGGCGATGAGGACATCATTCTCAAGCCGCGTATATGTCTTGGGTAGGACATCGCGCAGTTCTTCATTCGTAGATTCTATTTGCTTCATTGCCTCGTTGACGGCCCTGCCGATATTCTCCCCCTCGGGCAGGTTCAAAAGATAAGAAAATCTGCTCTTATCTGGTATATAAAGCACACCTTTGGCTTGGTAGTCGATCTTGGAGATGCTTCTTCGGCTTTTCTTGGCTTGCGATTGCTTTTCTATCTCTTTTTGCGCTTCTGTGAACTTATGGTCTGCGTAACGAAGGAATATCAGGCCTAGCACCGGCACTGAGTACTCGGAAGATTTAAGGCGTGAATTTGCGCGCAACTGGTCTGCGGCGCTCCATAGCTTCTTTTCTATGTCATTATGGTTCCCTGGCATACTACCTCCGGTTATATATCTTAGGACAATGCCTTTAGTCCGAAATAATTACGTACAGACTTTTTTATGAAAAAATACCAAATATAAATAACCGCTGTTACACCGATCGTATAGATATAATTTGCCACTGTTTTTTCTAAGATAGACCCGCTTATAGCGTCTATTATAACTGGCAACAAAATCCCAAGGCAAAAAATCCAACGAGACCACGGCTTCCTATAAATAAATCCTATACCACATATCAATAATACTATTCCTACGATAACCATTGTAGGCCCAGCCCCTGCAGACCAAAACTCTGATTGAGTAACTTGTTGTCCATTGATAGCAAAGTAAAAGGAAGGTAAGAACGGACCTATTATAAACAACGGACCTCCAATAATGCTTCCTAAAGTAATATATTTTAGAAAGAATGGCATGGTCTTAAAGTTAATTGCTATTGAATAAAATGTATCCTTGATTTTCTTCATTTAAACTGCTCCTTCACACGAGGGCGGCTGAGGTAAAAAATAATTCCTATTGAAATAGCGATTATGATCGCCTGTGCTAATACAAAACCATACCTTATCCACAAAAATAATAGAAGTGCAAAAATAAGACCATACATCAGCAGGCAAATCAGCCTCGCCCACTCTTTTAGTCGTAGGAGTCCCCTGCCTACAAAAAACATTCCTATCCAATAGACTGGCATAAAATAGTTTAATATATTAGCATTGATTGGAGCAGTGGTAAACGCCATGATGAGAAGCTGTATAAAATAGATTATGGCACTTATTATGAGGTACCAGCCTAGAATTTTTACACCAACAAGTCGTGGTTGCGTTTCCATGGTAACTCCTTGTTATGTACTACGGCTATAGTATACTCCTGAAGATAAAAAATCCCAAGCGCAATTTGTTCCTCACACTATGGCGAGACAAGCTAGCTTGGGGAATAATTATGTATAGAACTAATCAACCTGATGCGCTGTCAAGAATAATGACTTCTCCAATGCTGTAAAGAAATCCTGATATGTTTCAGCATCTTTGACTGCCTTGAGACCATACTGGGCGTTTGCTCTAACCAACAGCTGTGTTTCACCTCTAGGCCTTACGGTTACAGTCATGGTTATGGACGCAACTTTAACAAATTTCGTACCTGTCACTGATCCAAGAACTATATCAGCCTTATCGATAACGAAATCCAAATCCTGCATCGTTGTTATTATCGTCTGCATCATCATCTTTTTGTCAGTGGTATCAAAAGCCCGCGTCTGGATACTTCTTAGCTCAACCTGACTTCCGTCGCTACGGAATGCCTTGTTGGCAGTGGTTGCGCAACCTGCTAGTCCTAGGCACACAATCAAGACAATCAACAAAATATTCGATTTTTTTATAATACTCATATTTCTTGTGCCTCCAAGAATATTGCTTTTGATAAGCCCGCATAAAATTTTTCGTATATCTCTGGCTCGTTTATTGTCTCTATCTTGCTGACCTGATTCTGCATATTCCAGACAATACGCTGAAAAGTGGCTCTTACAACAATCTTACTGCCGTCTAAAGAGGTTTTTACAATAATCGATGCTCTAACTTTTTGCTCTTTGTCGCACATCGCGGCATTGTTAGAATAGACGCCACCTATCGCTGCTAAAACATCAAGTACGACTGCCCCCGCAATCTGACCCGCATCAGTTGCATCCGCTCTCGTAGAGGCGGTTACTAAACCCAATTTGGTCTCACTCTCATCCAGCGTGAATCCCAAATCTTGTAAGACACCGGCTACGGAAGAAATGATTTTCTCTTCATCTTTCGTATCATACTGCCTCATCTGCAGTTGGCGATTTTCAAGGTAGTTTTTCGATGGCTTGAGAAAACCCTTGGGTCCGGACACGCAACCAGCTAAACTTATGCATAACAGAACTACTACGCCGCATTTTAGGAAATTTATTTTTTTCATTATACTCTCAAATTAACTAGAAGCTAGATGTGTGATAAGCGAAATCTCTGACTTTTTTATCATGATCAAATTTTATAACAATTGTTAAGGTTCTTTGTGTCGTTGTCCTGCCTCCAGAAGAACCTGATGTCAGGAACTTTAACCCGGCGCCGCTTTCGGAGTATAGTATTTCTGTAGCTACTTTATCATAGACCCAGACTTCCCGTCTTTCTTCATCAGTTGTTACAACATTAGGGGAACCTAACTTTTCCGCAACTTCTGCAGATGACATGCCCACAGTAATTTCCCTCTGCACTGTCCCCACTGTGAGCCTGTCTCCTGTATCATCTCTTAATGCTTTTCTATGATAACCTGCGGACGCACAACCGGTTAGAAAAAAAAGTGAAAGGACTAAAAGAAGTCTTAAGATCGGCATGATATCCTCCTTTTGTACTACGCATATTATGGCACTTTTTCGCTTTATTTGCAAGGAATTATTATTCTCCTAACAATAAAAAAACCCAAGCGAAAATGTGCCTGGGTGGAAGTTACGAGACGAGATGTGCAAACTATCGAGCCTAGGGAAGAAAATCGAATCTACCTTTTATTTCTGATGTGGTACTTTTGGTAGCTGTAAGATCATTCACTATAGCGCCGTCTGGAATATTAAATTGAAATACAGAATCCTCTATTTTTTGAGGGGCGTATTCTTTAAATATTATCTCGAATGTATCTTTTTCACTCTTTCCTGAACTTATTTTATGCACCTGCCCTGTCTGTTCGTTAATGAAGAGCCTTGCATAAAAATGATATACTTCATTCTTGCTAATTTCTATATTTTTTTCTGTATCAAAAACATAACACATGGTTTCATCTATTTTTTCTTTACCAGCAAAATCGATTTGATAACTAACTGTAGTTCCGTCTTCGAGTTTTTCCGTATAGTTTTTTAATTCAACATCGACAATTCCGAGCGTTAATAAGAATTCTTTGCTTGATGGTGGTGCCATTTCTTTTATTACCATAGAAGCAAAAGGATAATAAGTCCATTTGTACGTACCATCAGATATAACGACTACTGTGGCTTCTTCTTCTACCAATTTACCCTCGCGTCTAAAGAGATTTGGTTTTTTGTATTTATTAGTGCCTATAAAAACAAGTGCATTATTCTCATATACTTCCATGTCTACAGTATATGAATCGACCGTAGACTGTTTGCTGGCAATTTCAGTCAATGCCTGAGAGATGCTACTGTCAGCTTTATTTTCAGCACTGCTGCAAGCGCCTCCTGAAAAAAATAAAAAAACTATTATAAAATAGTTTAGCCATCTCATAAATCCGCCTCCCAATAGCGATTTTCATCCCATCCAAAAAACGGATCACGTGGTTTCGTTCCTTCAATTCTCATCCAGCCGGTAACGGTTGAATTTGTGGATTTGGGGACGTGGATTTGGGGACGTGTCACATGGGGACACGTCACTATTTAAATTATACCCCTCCCAATAAAAAATCCCAAGCGTTTTTTTTGCTTGGGATTTACTTCAAGTAGAGTGTCCCAAAGTGACACGTCCCCTATTTTACGGAGATACGGAGATATATTTCTATATACCTATTATTTTCTTTGGAGTAATTTTGACCGACTAATTGGCCAATAAATTTTATATGCTTTACCTAATATCTGATCTCGACTGATTGTTCCGAAATATCTACTATCTCTACTTATTTGACTATTATCGCCCATAACATAGTATTCGCCAGATGGAATATAGATAGATTCTCCTTCTTTGCCAAATTCACCTGCATTATAATATTTATTTTGATATCTCTTTGTGGGGGTTTGCAATATTTTCCCATCTATATATATTTTATTATTCTTGATTTCAAGTGCCTCATTAGGTAACCCAATTATCCTCTTTACGAATACTTTCTTGGGTGCTTTGTTTTTCTTAAACGCTACTATATCTCCTCTCTCTGGCAAACTATTGCTATAGGCGTATTTCTTAACAAAAAATCGATCATTGATAATCAACGTAGGGGACATTGTATCAGATGCTATCCTATATCCTTCTAATATGTTACTTTTTATTAATCTTTTCTGATAAATCATTTCATCGCCAAACAAAAGTATAAATAGCATCAATATAATAGAAAGGGTCATTATGCTTTTTTTCTTTTGAGGATTAATGCTGCACCCAATATTATGTATTTTTGCTACGTTATAGGAATCAATAATGACGAATACCCAAAATATCCATAAAAATAGTATCCCTATATAGAAAAAGCCTGTAATCCTAATATGTTCATTTAATATAACATAAAAAGAGCTAATTAAATATATAACATAGCTAAATAGATATAGCGTTGCTTTTTTATATGATGCTGTAAATAAATGTCCAGCTCCTGGTAAAATTAAAGAGAAAAGTATTGCCAGCCAAGGTTCTTTATATTTTCTTTGAAATTTCATTTTCTTTATCCTTAAAGATTAAAACTATCGCACAACCTAATAAAATCCATATAATAAGAGTAAGAATGCGATTTATAACTACGTAATCTTCAAACAAATATCTTATAATATGGAAAACCCTTGAAAATAAAAGAAATAAAAAAATTATTGCACCGTATAGGTAACTTTTTCGGTGGTATTTTTGATATAAAAACACATTTACCACTAGAAGAGCCGATGCAATGACAATGAATATTAAGGAAAAATAATAATTGTTTAATACTTCTCTTACTAATTCTATCATATTTCTTAAATACGTTATCAAAATTGCGGTGCCATTTGTGGAGGAGGAAGCTTATAAGGTTCAACAGCAGGACCATTGACTTCGGGATAATCAGGGTATTCTTTCTTAATATTCCTCGGAAGGCACCGAACTGCCTCTGTAATGAATGTTATACCAGCCATTACTATGCGTGCTGCCTTATTAAATCCTAGCCTAATAAACCAACCGGCTGTGGCTGCTGCTGCTTTGACGCTTACCAACAACGCTCCGGCCATAGCAATATCGCCGATAATATCACTTTCAGCCTCTCCATTGCGTAAATCAAATATTTCTGAAGAAATATTTGATTTTGGGTTTACCTGTTTTGATTCAGGTTTTTGTATCTTCTCTACAATAGCATTGTCAACTTTTTTCTTAGCTATGGGACTATGTTCATTCACATCTTCCATTGCTGAGTCCTGTGCAGCCACCCAATTACTGGACGCAATTGCAGATGCTACAACTGCCGCACTTGCAACAGTACTATATAACCCTTCAAGGGCTCCTGCTCCGAAACTGCCACCTTGAATTACACTTGCTACGCCACCGCCTACTATAGGACTGCCCGCTATTGAAGCCGCCCCACCTGCAACCCCTGCTACCGCTGCTCTGCCAATATCACCGCCCATTATTGCGGCTGTCCCAATACTGCCACCTATACTTCCAAAGACATTAGATCCAAGCCAAGCACCTATAGGGCCACCCATATAATCATAGCCAAAGCGAGCACCCAAGTATGATGATGAACCCGATATTACCCCTATCCCTATGGCCTGAAAGACATTAGCACCTGATTGATAAGCACTTATGGTAGAATCAACGAATGAAAACGCTGCAAGGCCAAGTTCAACTTGACCTGTTAATGCTCCAACAACAATGCCAACAATTGCTCCAACCAACTTGCTGAACCAGCTATGCCCACTAGGGTCTACGTAGCGGATCGGGTTATTGCGGGCATAGGCGTAGCGGTTGAAGCTTTGGGGGTCGTCGGGGTACGGGACGATGGTGTCGGCCTGGGTGAACCTTCCCAGTTCCGGGTCGTAGTACCTGGCGCCGTAGTAGTAGAGCTGGG
>Ga0272441_10008273_pt1 | contig 16531 bp, 12 predicted proteins | sample SSMProp6N_FD_193582 | JGI IMG/M metagenome (GOLD analysis project Ga0272441, IMG submission 193582) | Marine sediment archaeal communities from Little Sippewissett salt marsh, Falmouth, MA, United States - SSM-Prop-6N | ecosystem: Environmental > Aquatic > Marine > Wetlands > Sediment ... | reverse complement strand
GTTAAATAACCGAATTCCTCGTACTTTTCGACGAACGTCCGCAGCCACCTCAGGCTGTTCCCCCACCATTTCACCTTCTGGACTTCTTTATCGGCCAATATCTGCCGCATCGTCCCGACCAGGTTCCCATCGACATCATCCGGATCTCTGTCCGGGTATTCATCCCCTTTATCCGGAGGCTGGGTAATATGCGGAGTGCCCGGCCCCCAGCCGGGGTGTTCAGGACCTGCCCGCCGCGCGGTTTTGAACCCGTCAAAAATATCTTTCCCGTAAAGATCATAAGCGAACTTGAGGATGCGCCTCCTGTAACTTTCGGAAAGCGGCTTGCCCGTTTTCAGGTTCGGCAGCAGCGCCGGGTCGAACTCGCCTCTCATCCTTGCCGCTTCTGTACGGTATTTCCCAAGCCCCCTTCCTTCCTCCAGTATCCTGCGCAATTCGCACTCTATTACGTCCCTTTCCTTATAAGCCCGGTCGAACGCCGCCGCCATTCTTTCCCAGTACTGCTTGTTAGCGCCTTTCGGCAATCTGCCCGCGACCCCCAGCGCCTGGATGAGGTATATCAGGCTTTTACCTCCCAACCGCTCCCTATTCTCGATGAGCCACATAAAGGTCTTTTTCATGCCTCGCGGCGTATACCCCTGCAGTAGTTCACTCGCCAGGTAAAAATCGTATGCCGCCGCCAGCATCTTCCAGCTCATGTGCTCCGCTCCCCGGGGCAGCCTGCCGGCTATGGTCAGCGCCCTCATAAGATAGCTTAAACTGACATTCCCCAGTTCTTTCCTGTTCGCGGCAAGCCACCTGGCCGTTGATTCCGCATCTTTCGGCGCATAACTCTGGAGAAGTTCGCTCCCGAGATAAAGATCATACGCCGCCGCCGATCTGTCCCATTCCTGACGATCCGCTCCTGGGGGAAGCTTGCCGGCTACGGCCAGGGCCCTCATAAGATAGCTCAAACTTACATCTCCCAGAGTTTTCCTGTTCGCGGCAAGCCACCTCACGGTCTCATCCAGTTCGGACGGAACATAACTTTGCAGCCGTCCGCTTCCCAGGTAAAGTTCATACGCCGCCGCCGACACCTCCCAGTATTGCCGGTTCGCTTCTTTCGGCAGTCTGCCTGCAACGGCCAGCGCCCGGATAAGATAACTCAAACTAACATCTCCCAGGTCTTCCCTGCTTTCGGCGAGCCATCTGACGGTCGCCTCGAGATCCACCGGGACATAACCCCGCAGGGTTTCGCTTCCCAGGTAAAGGTCATACGCCGCTGCGGACCTTTCCCAGGACTGCCGGTTCGCTCCCTCTGGCAGGTTCCCCCCGGAAGCCAGCGCCATTACAAGATATATCAGGCTCAGATCGCCCAGGTCTTTTCTGTTATCCGCGAGCCACTTGACGGCCTCCTCCTCGGTCCCGGGATAAAAACCGCTGAGAAGAGGATATTTTTTATATATCTTCAAGGCCGCGCTTTCTTCTGTTTCATCCGGAGGCTGGGGGATGTGCGGCGTGCCGGGGCCCCACCCCGGGTGGCCGGGCCGCGGAGTTCCCACCTTAGCCGCTTTCATTTTTTCAGCGCCCCTGAGCTTATCGAGAGCGTATTCCACGAATTCGGGCCATGAAAGGCCGGATATTTCAGCGGCATCCTTCCCGTAACGCAGCATGAACGGCGCTTTCACCAACATTGAGAGCGCCCATTTGAAATTATCGTCCTTGACGACGGATACGACCCCCATGGAGGTCATCGCCTGCTCCAGGAAGATACTCCCATCTTCAAGGTCCTTGTGATCCAGCTCGTAATCGGCCCCTCCGGCCTCTATGCGCAGGCCGTTTTCCCCGAATGTCACCTTTATATTGGCGAAGAACATCGTGAACGCGCCGTTCAGGATCTCCGGGAACACAAGCGCCGCGGCCGACAGGAGCTCTTTGAGCATGCGGTATGTCACCCGGTCCGCTATGAACCTGTGCGCCCCGTCCTTCTGGAACTCTACCACCTGGTCCTCAAGCGTTTTCTCATCGAAAAGTATCCCCAGGTCCACCCCGCGGCCGGTGACCCTGAACAGTTTATCCGCCAGCTCGAGCCTGATGCCGTAATCGAATACCAGGGGCTCTGCCTCTTTGGCGAGTATGGGCTTTATCTCCTCCGCATAGATCCTGCGGCAGAGGTCTTTGGTGGGCCGGAGCTTGCTTTTTCCCCTGAACTGGGAGAGTACGGGGCTTAACTGCCCGTGTTTTTTTCTTACTCTCTCGGGAACAAAATACACCGCGTCCCTGCCGGCGCCCCTTACCGGCTCCTCGAAAAGATGCATTTCCCTGAGTCCCCGGAGATCGTAACGCAGTGTGTCGTACGATATCCCTATGCCATCCGCTATTTGCTGCGCCGTAAGAGGCTCCGGGGCCTCGCAAAGGTAACTGAAAACGTTCTCCAGCGAACCCCTCGGGGGCAGGGCCAACGGAGCGTTAACGGCCGGCAGGGACACCGTGAAGATAGTGCCGCCGCAGGTGCTGCCTTCCCTGCCCAGCATATAGGCAAAATGGTTACGGACGGCCTCTATGTTCTCTGACATCCTCTGGTATTTCCCGATGTCCCGTTGGCCGTACTCCATGTAATCTCTGATGGACATCAGGGGCGCGTTGACCAGGTTCGTCATGATATGGAATAAGGGGTCTTCACTCCCCCTCTCCCTCAAGAGCTGCTTGAGTACTTTGTACGTATCGAAAAGTTTTCCATGGAATCCCTCTGCCAGCGGCCCGCCTTCCCGCATTATCTCTAACACTGACCGCAGAACCCGCAGGTATTCGTCGATCTCATCGTAATGGTCGCGGAGAACCTCCCTGGAATCCTGGTCAAACGGCATGAAAAGCGAGTCAATAAGCCCTGCAGGGTCTATCAGAAGCCTTCCCCCGTGATCCTTGAGCGCCAGCCGCGTTTCGGTAAGCCCGATGCCGGATCCTCCGGTCGTGTGGAACGGCTGTTCCATGTCCTTTAGCTTTTCCGCCGGTATCCCCGGGCCGTTGTCCTCGACATTGACCTCTATAGTGTCCTTCTGCCCGGGTTTAATGCTGATCTTCACCCTGGCGTCCTTGCCCTTATCCGCCACGGCGGCTTTAAGGGCATTGGCGACCAGGTTGCATATCACGGAATTAATTGCCAACCTGTTCCCGGTCACGATGGCCGGCGTGCTCAAGGTCCTTATCTCAAGATGGTCCCCAAGCCCGGTCCCGGTCCGGTAAAGGACGTCCGGGGGTATTATCTCCTCGGGCAAGCTTTTCAGTATATCGTTGAGGTCGAACTCCTCGCCGGATATCTCCCCCCGCATCAGGTCCATGCGGTCGTCCAGGGCCAGCTCGACCCTGGTCACGGAATGCCAGAAGACCTGGAGAGTGCCTTTTTTCATGTCATCGAAATTCTCAAGAATGGTTTTATTCAGTTCTTTGAACCTTGCTATACCGTCTTTATATCGCGCGTGGGCTTCCATCGCCTCCACTCCCCAGGCAACGATCTCTTCTTCCGTCACCTCCTTGTACCTGTCGTCGTCCTTCTTGACCGTGTGCATCGCCTTCATCGACAGGGCCGCGATCGATCGGGCGCTTAACCTTATCGCTTTCAGGGCCTCTTCCGCCTCACCCAGTATGCCGGCGAGAGCCGGAACGCTTTCGATGTCTTCCGCCGCGCTCTGGCACGCGAGCGTTACCCCGTTCAGCGCGCTTTCGATGGAAGTGGCCTTGTTGGTCCCGTGATTGATGCTTGCCAGGGCGGCAAGGATCCGGACTGCCTGTTCCCCGCGGATGATCCCATTCTCTAAAGCCCTTTTCTCCAGCTCATCAAAGAATTCGACCACTTTGCTCCTGTAATACAGGAAAGCGTCCTGCACGATTTCCACACCGCGAATAGCTCCGGCCGCCTCCTCCGCCGCTTCGTCGATCGCCGCGAGATGTTGTTCCCGCAATGATATGACATGCTTTATAAGGTCCCTTACGCTCTCTCTGTCTTCTATTTTCTTAACATCATCCATATCCGGCACCTGGCTGCCGAGTATGGACAGGGGTTCGAACGCCCAGTTAAGCGCGGCCAGCATCGCGTTCTGCTGCTCCTCCGTAAGGCCGTATTTCTCTTCCCATAGGTCTCCGTAAATATTGCCGAGGATGTTCTTAGGAACGTCGCCGCAATATATCCCTATGACATAGGCCATAAAAAGGACAGGGTCATCGGAAAGTTTCTTTCCAATATTATATTCCAGAGCTCTCCGGAACGGCCCCTGTTTGCCGTATTCGCTGTAATCATCTAAGAGCTCTGTGAATTCAGCTGAATACCGCTTCTCGTAGTCTATAGCCCGGCCGCGGCCCGGCGCGAAAATGTATCTTATCCTGTCGACAAAATCATTTATATATCCCGCGTCCTCTATCTTGATGGCGGGAGTCTTTTTTATCTTGAACACAAGGTTCGATATCTGATAAGGCAGGTATCTCCGGCCTTCAGGCAGGCGCGCCCTGAATTCGAGCGCATGCGACCGCTTAGCGGCCTCTTGCCTGTCGAGAAGGCACAGGTCCCTGAGCGGCTTAAGAAGTTCGGGTGAGGTGATCTCGAGGGTATCCTCTATCACCTGCACCAGAAGTTCCCTGGCTTTATATGCGGCTGTCTCTTCTTCAAGGCCTTCGCCTTCAAGGAAGGACCTGTGGTACTCGATGATATCGGCCGCCGTCACGTTCTTTCCCCAGATCAGTTTCTCTTCCTCGGGGCCCTCGTAAAGAAGGCGGGCTCGCCCGCCGCCGATATTCACCGGAGAGGCTCCTTCCGGCATATCGGATCCATCGCCTTCCAGAAAATATCTTATTCGCGCGTCCTCCCCCTCTTCGGTCTTGAAGTCAAGGCAGTACATGCCGCCCTCCTTGGTCATCCTCTCCCAGCGGAAGCGTGGGAATTCGACGTGCGATATATGCCTGAAAAGAAGGCTCTTGAGCCCATCGGCGCTTATCCTGCTGCCGTAAGTATCGAGTATCTTCCCTATCAGGCGGCTGGCGTATGCAAGAGCCGTCAATTCTTTCGTATCAGAGGCCAGCCCCATGCGGCTGAACTCGTCGGTAAGGACCTGAATATCCGCTCCACGGATATCCACTACAGCAAGCGGGTCCATCCTTGTTGTGGGGACTATATTGGACGTGTTGTTACGGCTGGATAATGGCTCAAGGGCATAAGATACCTCATTAAAAAGAAAAGCTAAGATGACGACTACCGCCACAAGCTTGAACCATGATCGTTTTGTGTTGAAATGCTCGGCCATATATAAAGTATTAATAGTTATAGTTAATTTTAATTTGACAATTTAGCGCGCGATGGCGCATTATATCATAAAAAAGTTAGTTATGTCAATAAAAATCTTGCTATTTATGGGGACGTTTCCCCTCCCTCCAAACCCATATATTCAAACATGTTACAAAGCATGCCCAAACACTTTTTTAAATTATCTCTTCTTATAAAAAACTTTTGGCATGCTTTGTAACTTCTTATACAGTAATAGTTTGGAGGGAGGGGAAACGTCCCCTATGTAAGGCGATTTAAGGGGAGAGGTGGTCTCACTTTACATCCGTGTGGATTGGGGGTATAATCGTGGGAATGAAGGTAATATGCTGCGGGGAGACGCTGTTCGATATAATAGCCGGGAAAAAGGGGCCGGGGGATATGCTTACGTTCCGGTCTTTTCCAGGGGGAGCCGCAACGAACACGTCGATGATACTGAGCCGGCTGGGCGTGCCCGTGGCGCTTATTTCGCACCTGGGAACGGGTTTCTTAAGCGTGCACCTTATAAACATACTCAAACGTAAAAAAGTGGACACCCGTTATATCATCCGGGACGCAAGCTTCAGCTCGCCGCTCGCTTTCGCCAGCATAGATAAAAAAGGCGATTCTTCCTATATATTCTACGAAAAAGCGATCCGATCCGAGAAAATAAGACCCCGCCTCCCCCGCTCCCTCTTAAAAGAAGCCGGACTTTTTCATACAGGGTCTTATTTCTCATATTCCGATACGTTTTTCCCCTTCGTGCGCGGCATGCTCAAAAGCGCGAGAAAGAACGGACTCTTCATAACATACGACCCCAACTGGCGAGGGACCAAGATACCGTCAAAGAAAAAAGCCCGCGCAAGGATATTTAAGATACTCCCGTACGTGGACCTTTTAAAACTCAGCGAGAACGACGCCCTGAAGATAACCGGCCACAGGAAACTTGGAATGGCTATCGACCGCATACAGCGCTATCTGAACGGGGCCTTGATCATAACTTTAGGCGAAAAAGGCTCTTTCCACATACAAGGCGGAAGTAAACTGCACCAGCCGGCGTTCAAGGTAAAGGTAGCGGACACCATAGGGGCGGGAGACGGTTTCACCGCCGGGCTCATCTACAGGTACACCCGCCTGGGAAGAGAAAAGTTCGGGGAAGAAATGAAAAATAACCTGGAATTCGCCTCGGCCGTATCGGCTGTTATATGCTCCGGCCACGGGGCTACGGGGGCGCTGAAGAACATCTCCCAGGTCAGAAAACTCGCTAGATAAGGTCTATCATCCACCTTCTGAGAACCCACTGGATCACGCATACCACCAAGATGCCGGCCATCAGCTTGCCCAGGATGAGAAAGGACCAGTCGTTGATGACAAGGCCCACGGCGACGCTGGCCGCGGGCGGATGCTCGGTATTGGTTATGGCCATGAAAAACATGGAGAGGGCGACGGCCATGCCCGCCGCGAACAGATAAAGGCCCTTTAAGAGATCGTAATCCTCAACGCCCAGGACCGTGATGTAATGCAGGAGCGCCCCGACCAGAACGCCTATCACGTATCCCCCTATCAGGTATCTGGCCTGCCCTCCCCTCCTGTGGGGAGAAGTGAAAGCTATGAAGGCGCTGGCGCCGAAAGAAGCGATTATTACGGGCTGGTGGACTATGTCGAACAGTATAAGAGCGGCGGCGATAGCTATGCCCGCCATAACCGACTGTATGGCGTAGCGCCATTTGTTGGCCCAGAATTTTTCGTCAAAGAGCCTCATCGCCGCTCTCCCGCCTTTTTTTATAGATAACTTCCCCCTTTTTCACTATCCCGAGCTTTTCTCTGGCTTTTCTCTCGAGATAATCCGGGTCCTCCCGCATAAGCACCAGTTCCTCTTTGAGCTTGTCGTTATGCTCCTCCAGAAGGCTTATACGTTTCTGCATCTGCTCGTTCTCTTCCTTCAGCTTGTTAAGCTCCGAATACCCCGGGAGGAATATTATGCAGAACACCGCCAGGAAGATCAGCAGATATACCGCTATTTTCTTGCCTTCCATATCTCCCTGCCGTATACGGCGCCGCTTCCCAGTATCTCTTCTATGTTGAGAAGCTCGTTATACTTGCACACCCTGTCGGTCCGGCAGGTGGATCCTGTCTTTATCTGCCCGGTCCCCGTGGCGACGGCCAGGTGGGCGATGGTCGTGTCCTCGGTCTCGCCGGAGCGGTGTGAGATTACGGCGGTGTAACCCGCCTTCTTGGCCATGTCAATAGCCTCCAGTGTCTCGGTAAGCGTGCCTATCTGGTTCACCTTTATCAGTATGGAGTTGGCGACCCCCATGTCTATCCCTTCCCTGAGGCGCTGGGTGTTGGTCACGAAGAGGTCGTCGCCGACAAGCTGTATCTTGCCCCCGAGCTGCCTCGTCATCACCTTCCATCCGTCCCAGTCGTCCTCCGCCAGCCCGTCCTCTATGGATACTATCGGGTATTTGTCGACCCAGCCGCCGTAGAACTCCACCATCTGCTCGGATGTCTTTTCCGGGTCCGCTTCGGCCTCCAGCATATACTTGCCCTGTTTGAAGAACTCGCTCGAGGCCGGGTCAAGCGCTATGTAGATGTCCTTGCCCGCTTTATAACCCGCGGCATCTATCGCCTTTAGGATGAAATCAACGGCTTCCTCGTTGGACTGCAGGTTAGGAGCGAAACCGCCCTCGTCCCCGACGGCGGTCATGTGCTTGTTGTCTTCCAGTATCTTCTTGAGGTGGTGGAAGACCTCCGACCCCATCCGCAGGGCCTCAGCGAAAGACGGCGCCCCTATCGGCATTATCATGAACTCCTGGAGGTCCACGTTGTTGTCGGCGTGCTTACCGCCGTTGAGGATGTTCATCATCGGTATCGGCAGGATCCTGGCGTCTTTACCGCCGAGATACCTGAAAAGCGGCTCTTTTTTCGAGATGGAAGAGGCTTTAGCCGCGGCCAGGGAAACACCCAGGATGGCGTTGGCCCCGAGCCTGCCCTTGTTGGGCGTGCCGTCAAGGTCTATAAGGGCCCTGTCAAGCTCCTCCTGGCTTGAGGCGTCCATGCCCTTTGCTTTCGCGGCTATCTCGCCGTTGACGTTGGACACGGCCTTTGTCACGCCCTTGCCCATATAACGGCCTTTGTCGCCGTCCCGCAGCTCCACGGCCTCGTGCGCGCCGGTAGAGGCGCCGCTCGGCACCGCCGCCCTGCCGAGCGTGCCGTCATCAAGCACAACGTCCACCTCGACCGTCGGGTTGCCTCTAGAATCAAGTATTTCGCGTCCCTTCACATCTTTGATCTTAACGCTCATCATCTTCTCCTTTTCTTATACTTTTTTACCCTGATCAGCTAGTTAACCTGGTTAGGTCTAACCAGGTTAAACTATGGCGTTATCTCGACCTTTCGTCCGTTGACCCTGAGCCTGCCCTCGGCGAACAGCCGGACGGCTTCGGGGTAAAGCTCGTGCTCGAGCTCGTGTATCTTCTCCTCCAGGGAATCAAGCGTATCGCCCGGATCCACCGCAACGCACCTCTGCAGGACGATGGGGCCGCCGTCCAGGACCTTATCCACGAAATGCACGGTGACGCCGGTGACCTTGACGCCGTGGTCGAAAGCGTCCTTTATCCCATGCTCGCCCTTGAAGGCCGGCAGAAGCGCCGGGTGTATGTTAAGCGCGCGGCTCTCGTACTCATCGACGAACTCGCCGCTCAGGATCCGCATAAATCCGGCCAGGACGACAAGGCCTATATCCTTTTCCTTGAGCTTCCTGATGACATCCCTGTCGTATTCTTCGCGGGAAGCGTAGCCTTCGGCCTCCTGCAGGTAGACCTCGACGCCCGCCCCGGCGGCCCGCTCCAGGGCGTAAGCCCCGGGCTTATCGCAAACGACCAGCCTTATCCTGGCCCCGCCAAGCCGGCCATTGTTCTCGGCGTCCAGCAGCGCCTGCAGGTTGGTGCCGTTGCCTGAAACGAATACAGCAGTGTTCATATCTCCTTGATCACCTTGGTGGGGCACTTGCCCGCGACGTTCCGTACCTTTTCCTGGTCTGACTGCTTCGAGTGATCCGCATTAGCCAGGTTATCCGAGACCTTGAAGAGCTCGCCCTTGGACAGCTTCTCGCATACGCCGCAGGCTATACATCCCACTTTGCATATCTGCCGCACCCTCAAAGTATCGTCATGAGAGCTGCATGCCACATAGAAAAGTTTATCGGTCTTTTTCTCCCGCATCACAATTATACCGCGCGGGCAGGCCGCGGCGCACTTCGCGCAGCCCGTGCATTTTTCCTGGTCAAGCCTGGGAAGGCCGTTCTCCATGGTAAGCGCCCCGAACGGGCAGGCCGCCACGCAGTCCCCGAACCCCATGCACCCGTACTGGCATTCCATGCCGCCCCCGAAATCCAGGTGCGCGGCCCGGCAGGTCCTCAGCCCTTTGTATTCAGCGACCGGCTTCTTGTGCTCGGCCTCGGCGGCGCACCTTACAACGGGTATGACCGGGAAGGTCTCCTCCATGCCCCTGCCCAGGAACTCACAGAGCTTTTCCATGGCCTCCTCGCCCATCACCCTGCACTTGGCCGGGTCCTCTCCGTCCTTTATAAGGTGCTCGGCGAAGTCGTGGCAGCTCACATAGCCGCAGGCGCCGCAGTTCACGTGCGGGAGCAGCTTGTAGACCAGGCTTATCCTGGGGTCCTCCTCGACCTTGAGCTTGCTGTAAGCGAACGCGAGCATCGCGGCGAAAAGTATCGCCAGGACCGCCATGCTTAGCGCCGCCTGTAACATCAGATTATCCATCATATGTTCTCTTTTTATGGATTCCCGCTTCCCCTGGCTTCGCCAGGACAGGCGCGGGAATGACACCCAAGCATCCCTACTGGCTTATGATCCCTCCGAATCCCATAAAAACAAGCGCCAGAAGCCCCGCCAGTATGAGCGTAATGCCCGTTCCCTTGAGCGCCTCGGGGACATCGGCGTAAACAAGCTCCTCCCGTATGCCCGCCATGATGACAAGGGCCATGGTGAATCCCACGCCCGCCCCGAGCCCGAAGACCACGGACTCCAGGAACGTGTAGTTCCTCAGCACCATGAACAGCGTAAGCCCCAGTATGGCGCAATTGGTGGTTATAAGCGGGAGGAAGATCCCGAGGGCCTTGTAAAGCTGGGGCGATACTTTCCTTATGAACATCTCCACGAACTGCACGAAAGAGGCGATAACAAGTATGAACGCCACGTACTGGAGAACTTCCAGGTTGAACGGGATAAGCACGTAATAGTATATCAGCCACGTTACCGTGGCTGCCATTGTCATGACAAAGGTGGTCGCGATCCCCAGGCCGACCGAACTCTCTATCTTGTTGGACACGCCGATGAACGGGCATATTCCCAGAAAGTAGGTCAGCACGAAATTATTGGTTATGCTGGCCGCAAGGAATATGAGTATTATCTCTTCGATCGTCCTCGCCATTTATCTCTTCTCCCTGACCTTCCCGTCGATCACGTTGAAAAGCCCCACCAGGAGGCCGAGCGTTATGAAGGCGCCCGCGGGCAGCACCATGACCACCCAGTTGGTGAACCCCTGCCACATGACGCGGAAGCCGAATATCGTGCCCGACCCCAGAAGCTCTCTCGCGCTGCCGAGTATTATAAGCGCGCAGGTAAAACCCACGCCCATCCCGAGCGCGTCAAGAAGCGACCTCAAGACCCCGTGTTTGGACGCGAACCCCTCCGCCCTGCCGAGGATGATACAGTTGACCACTATCAGCGGCACATACGGCCCCAGCGCCTTGCTTATCTGGTAAAAATTCGCTTTAAGGAAATAATCGGCCGCCGTCACGAAAGTGGCTATTATGACCGTGAACATGGGTATGCGGACCTGCTCAGGCACGAACTTTCTTATCGCCGAAACGACAACGCTGGAGCAGACCACGACGAATGTCGTCGCCATGCCCATCGAGAACCCGAAAAGCGCCTTGGTGGTCACGGCGAGCGTCGGGCACATGCCCAGGACCTGCACGAATATCGGGTTTTCCCGCCAAAGCCCCTTTAAAAAATCCTTTATCATACAGAGCCCCCGAGCTGTTTTTTCAGGTCCCCTATCCTCTTGTTGAGCGTGTTGACCACCGCGCGCGAGGATATAGTGGCCCCGGTTATCGCCTCTATCTGGTAAGGCTGCGACGGCTTCTGGTTCTTCACGTACTCTATGGGATGCGTGATATCGAGCCCCGCGAACTGTTCCCTGAAAGGCTCTCCCGCTATCTCAGCCCCCAGGCCCGGCGTCTCCTGCGACTCCAGGACCTCGAAGCCCTGCAGCTTCTTGAAGTCCGGACTTATGCCGACCATGAGTTTTATTATCCCCTGGTAGCCGTTGCCCTCGGCGATGAAAGCGTATCCCAGCATTTTGCCGTTCGCGTCCGTGACCTTCATGACCACGTCCTCGCCGCCCGCCTGGCCCGAAACGACAGAGGCTTGCTTCATGTCGGGGAATATGCTCTTGACCGCGTCCTTCTCTTCCTTGTCCATGTTGACCTTTATCCTGGGCTGCGCGTAGTTGTAGACAAGCACCAGAGTAACCCCCGAGGCAATGCCCACAATAACCAGGGCGACAAGCATGCGAGTAATATAGCTGTTGAGTATATTTCGTATCATGCCGCTTTTCTCCCGGTAACGCCGAAACGCCTGGGGGCTGTAACCCTTTCAATAAGGGGCGTGCAAGCGTTCATGAGAAGTATGGAATACATCACGCCTTCCGGCAGCCCTCCCCAAAGCCTTATCACCATGGTCACCACTCCGCAGCCTGCCCCGAAGACCCATCTTCCCCTCGGGCTGACCGGAGTGGTCACCGGGTCCGTGGCCATAAAGACAGCGCCTATAAGAAATCCGCCCGCTAAAAGGTGAAACAGCGGTGAAGCGAATTTGGCCGGCGCTACAAGATGCGTTATCCCCGCTATGACCGCGACGGTCGCCGCGTAAGCCGCCGGTATCCTGTAATCGATTATCTTGTAATAAAGAAGATAACCGAGGCCGGCCAGAAGAGCCAGGCCGGATGTCTCCCCTATGCAGCCGCCGACGTTGCCCATGAAAAGAGGCATCCAGTGGGTGAACTGCTGACTGAACTTGGCCAGCCCCAGAGGCGTGGCCGTGGTCACGGCGTCGAGCGTTATTGGCTGGTTCCAAGTGGTAAGCGCGACAGGGAAAGCGGCCATGAGGAACGCTCTGGCCAGGAGGGCCGGGTTGAAAGTGTTGTGGCCCAGCCCGCCGAAGATCTCCTTGCCTATGGCTATCGCGAACACCCCGCCGAGGAACGCCATCCACATGGGGAGCGCCGGGGGCAGGACAAGGGCCAGGAGTATGCCGGTAAGAAGGGCGCTGTTATCGTTCAGGGTGTAGTTTTTCCCGCTCAGCCTGCGCATCGCGTATTCCGTCAGCATACAGCCGGCCACACACGCAAGTATGACCCCCAGCGCCTGCCACCTGAAAAAATAAACGCTCGCGAGTATCGCCGGGATGAGGGCCTTGAGAACGCCCTTCATCATGCACCTGGTATCGACAGGTGAAAAAACGTGCGGCGATACGCTTATCGTAAGCTTTTTCATTTCCTTTTCTTCCCCGCGAGATAGGACTTGGCGTCCTTTATATAATGCACCAGGGGTATACGCGCCGGGCATATGTAGGAGCATGCCCCGCATTCCATGCAGTCGGACGGATTGAACCGCTCGACGGCGTCCCAGCGCCCGGCCTTAACGGCTTCCATTATCTTTGTCGGCCTCAGGTTCACCGGGCATACGTCCACGCATTTGGCGCACTTGATGCAGGTCCCCTCGGCCAGGTCCCTGGCGTACTGTTCAGACAAGAACAATATCCCCGAAGTGCTTTTAATGACAGACACGTCCGTATGCGGCTGGGCTATACCCATCATGGGCCCGCCAACTATCACCTTCACCGGCTCCTTATAGATCTCTATCCCGTACTGCTCCACGATATCCTTGATCGTCGCGCCTACCCTGATGATGTAATTGCCGGGCCGGTTCATGCAGTCGCCAGAGATGGTCACCACCCTTTCGATCAGCGGTTTGTCGAAATACACGGCTTCGTACACGGCGTAGACCGTCCCCACGTTCTGGACGAGGAACCCGACATCGAACGGCAGCTTGCCCGGCGGAACCTCTTTGCCTGATATCGCCTTTATCAGCTGTTTCTCCCCTCCCTGCGGATATTTGGTCTTAAGGGCCGCTATCCTTACCTGCGACAGGGCGCTGCGGGTGGATTCTTTTATAGCCTTCTCGAAAGCGAATATCGCCGCCTTCTTGTTGTCCTCTATCGCTATATACGTCCTCTCCGGCTCCAGTATCCTTATAATAAGCTCTATGCCCCTCAAGACCTCCTGGGTCTTGCGGGTCATCACCACATGGTCGCATGTGAGATACGGCTCGCATTCAGCGCCGTTGATCACCAGGTCCCGTATCTTCACGCCTTCCGGCGGGCTCAGTTTAACGTGGGTGGGAAAGGCGGCCCCTCCCATGCCGACTATGCCGGCGTCGCGTATCCTGCCGACAAGTTCCCCGGGGGAAAGGTTTTCCACGTCCCTCTCCGGGTATTTCCTGGGCTGCTTGTCCTGGTCTCTTTCAACGAACACCGAAAGCACGGGCCCGAGAGAAGGATGAAAGGCTTTTTTGATATCCAGGATCTTGCCGTAAACCGGCGAATGCACGGGACTTGAGACAAAACTGTCGCTTTTCGCCAGGAGCTGGCCTTCTTCAACGACGTCGCCCTTACTGACAACGGGGACATTGGGAGCCCCTACATTCTGCGAAAGGGGGACTACAGCCACGCGCGGCAGCGGAGCCGCCCTGAGCGGCTCTCTTATGCTGATATCCTTGAAATATTCGGGGTGAACCCCGCCTCTGAACGAAAGGACCTTCATATAATATTATTATCCGGTTGGGACACTTAAAAAGCCGATGAAATCTCATTATACATATTGGGGTGTGTTTGTCAATGACTAGCGTTTTAAGTGAAAACCCGCTGTTTTTTGAGGTTAAATAAGTTGAAAAGAAATATCATTCATTATATAATTAACACACGCGCGGAAAAAGCGCGTCCACGATATGAAAAGATCCAGACCAAAGAAACTCCACTGCTGCGAAAGGTGCCAGAACTACTGGACCTGCGAAACAAAATGGTACAGGGGCGAGAACAACAAGGAGAACGTCTGCTGCGAGCTCTGTCAGTTCTACGAGACCTGCTGGGACGGCGTCCCCGTCAGATCCGCTAAAAAGAGATCCCGCTAAACACTTTCCCTGAAAGTAAACTGCGCCGCTATCCCCAACAACGCGAAGATCGTTCCGCATGCCGCGAGTATGGACAGGTTAGAGAAGAACCTTGAAAGCCAGGCTGTGAGGAACATGAACAACAGGAAAGCCAGGTGCATCACCGCCTCCATCGAGCTGAATATGCGCCCTCTCACCTCGTCAGGGACAAGAACGTGTATAAGGGTGTTCGCGCATGTAAGCACCGGCGCCGCGGCCGCCCCGATGAGCATTATCAGCAGGCCGCCCGCCAGGAAAACGGGACTGCCCCCGGCGTAAAAAGCGAAGATGTCTATGAGGACCCCGCACAGGGCGAAAGAGATGAACATGGTCCGTATCTTGGGGAGTTTCTGGCCGTATTTACCGTACAGCACTGTCCCCAGGAAAAGCCCGCCTCCCAGGAAAACGCCCAGAAGCCCAAGGTCCTCGGTAACCGACCCGAACGCCTCCTGGACGAAAACTATTATCACGCAGAATATCGAGCCGGTCCCGGCCATCAGCATAAAAAGCGTGCTTGTCACGACTTTCATCCTGTCCTTCCTGAACATGTGGCTGAACCCGTAGATGATCTCCCCCCAGACGTTCCTTCTTATGGAACTCTCCAGGATCTTCCTGGTCATCTCCAGCTCCTCCTTTACATCAGCCAGTTTCTCCTTCGGGGTGATAAGCGCCACGAGCGCCGCGGATATAAAGTAACTGGCGCTGTCCAGGTAAAAGCCCCACATGTGCCCTATCCATTTAACGATGAAACCCGCGAGGGCGAACCCGAGTATCGTGGCTATCATGCGGGTGGTGTTGGAAAGGGAATTGGCCACCAGCAGGCTTTCCCTGGGGACGATCTCCGGGATGAGAGCGAGCTTTGAGGGAAGAAAGAACCTGGTAGCCGAAAAGACAAGGAAAACAACTATGTAAACGGGCACCATGAACCCCAGCCATACGAAAAACGGCACAAAAAGAACAAGCAGGCCCCTTGCGATATCGGCGATTACCATCACGCGCTTGCGGTCCCACCTGTCGACATAGACCCCGGCGAAGGGCCCTATGACAAATACCGGGACGATTATGAAGAAAAGAAGGTTGGCCATCGCCATGACGGAACCCGGATGCCTTGAATAAACAAGCGCTATAAGGGCCATCTGGTTAAGGCGGTCGCCGAACTCGGAGATTATCTGGCCGGACCAGAGGGAGAAGAAGTTCTTCTTGAAGAGGACGTCTCTAAAGCGGACCATCATGCTCGGTTAAATATTCTTGTCCAGGGTATCGAGTATCGAGTATCGGGTATCGAGTATCGGGTATCGAGTATCGAGTAGACATAGATGGAGCCCGCGGGTGGACTCGAACCACTGACCTAGGCATTACGAATGCCTTGCTCTACCAGCTGAGCTACGCGGGCTCCGGCAACACGCATAATTGTATAATCAAACCGGCTATTTTTCAAGGAACTTTACTGCTCGATCTCCTTGTCGATCATGTCGTATATCTGGTCCTTGAGCTGCTCGTATTCCTCCGGGGTAGGCTGATCGCGCGAAATATCCTTATCGCTCCAGTATATCCCGTAGTCTACCAGGGCAAGCCTCCCGCCGCGCTCTTTCAGGGTAAAACCCTCAAGCGTCTCAACATTCCCGTATCTGACCCTGTAACTTACGGTTATGTACCTTCCCTGCTCCGTATTGGTGGTCTGCAGGCCCGCCCTGTACCGTTCCCTGGCCTTGCCCAGGCGGCTGTTGAGTATCTCCATGTAACGGGTGAAATGCGGCTGGTCGACCTGGTCCCTGAACTCCTGGTCAGTCGTCACCAGATAGATATAGTCGTAGTCCCGGGCGTCCCTGTGCTCGTAAAAAGTGGATACGAACTCGGACACCTCGGGCATGAACCTGTCCGACAAGAAATATTCGGCGCCCTTGTAAACGCCGGCGTAAACGGCGCCCAGGACGGCCACTACCGCCACCGCTATAAGCGCTTTTTTCATG
>Ga0272441_10008272_pt1 | contig 16534 bp, 15 predicted proteins | sample SSMProp6N_FD_193582 | JGI IMG/M metagenome (GOLD analysis project Ga0272441, IMG submission 193582) | Marine sediment archaeal communities from Little Sippewissett salt marsh, Falmouth, MA, United States - SSM-Prop-6N | ecosystem: Environmental > Aquatic > Marine > Wetlands > Sediment ... | reverse complement strand
AGTATTACCGGTGTTGACATCTCGGAAAGAGGTCGGCCGGCTGTCCCGCCGGCAATGATATGCGCCATGATCAGCAGTATGCCGGTGAGACTGTGGATACGTATGGTCAGCAGGTTGGCGGGGGCCATCGCCAGGGCGTCGCGGTAATTACCGCGCAGGATCCCGAAGGCCTTGAAAAAGAGGGGCAGCGTGGCCAGGGCACAGTATATCCAGGGACTGGTGATCCCCAGCATGGGGGTCACGGCGATGACGGCATAGGCCGCCAGCATGCCCCCTGCATAGAGCCGGATGGCCTGTTTCACCCCAAGGATGACCACCAGATTGTGCTTTCCGAATTTTTCGTCGTCCGCCCTGTCGGGGATCTCATTGATGATAATCATGGAAAACATCATGAATCCCAGGGGGAGTATGGCCCAGAAGGCCTCCCACGACAGCGTCCGGGTCTGGACGAAGAAGGCGCCCATGCCGATGGTAAAACTGAAGTTTATCAACTGGGAGATTTCCCCGATGCCGTGGTAGGCGTATCGGATGGGGGGGGCGGTGTAAAAATAGGCGCACCCCATGCCGAAAACCCCGAAGGCCAGGACGAACCAGCTGACGGCGCCGGCAAGGTAGAGGCCGATGACGATGGTGATACAATACCCGATGACGAAGGCAAGACGCATCTCTGCCGGCCTGATGAGTCCCTCGGAAATGGTCCCGCTGCCGCCGCAGTAGGGGTTTACCCCCCTGCTGCTCCCGGAATCCACCGAAGAGAGATAGTCATAGTAGTCATCCGTCATGTTCAGCGCGATATGATTGGTGGTGACACCGATCACCGTCAGGACGAAATACCACGCATGAAAGGTTCCCGTCGAGGACCAGGCAATCGCACCGCCCAATAGTGCCGGCAGAAAACTGGGAGGGACAAAATGAAACCTGAAGGCCCGCCACCAGACGTTCAATCGGGCAGTGCTACCTGGCATCAATTATCCTTCATGAAATGTTCTTCGTATTCGTCTTCCAGTTTGATCTTGTGTCCCCTCTCTTCGGAGGCGAGTTTCGTGAAGAGCTCCTTCAACGATGAATCGGAGAGGTCATTGCTGAGGGCCGTATAGAAGTTGAATGCCTTGACCTCCGCCTTGATGGCGTATGTCATGACTTCCTGCGGTGTTGCGTCGTCTTTGAGTTTGGTGTCGATCATGAAGTCAGCGATTCCACTGCTTGCAGACGAGATATTCTCACCCAGCTGGCGCGGGCTCTTGCCCTCGATGACCCCTTCCAGGAGTGCCCGGTGCCCCTTTTCCTGCTCTGCCAGTTCGTTGAGCATATGTTTCGTTCCCGGGCTTGTAACCCGTTCGCTCAGATTTGCATAGAGTGTATACGCGGCGATCTCTCTCTTTATCGCCATTTCCAGTGCATCATGAATCGTTAACGTTCCAGCCATGATGAGCCTCCTCTGTTATTTGATGAAACCTACTTAAAATATAGTCAATGGAATGGTGTGTGTCAATGTGAAAGTACTACTTTCCGGAATCAATAGACCTCGTGGGGAAGGTCTTCCTTACTGAGGGGTTCTCTGAAGAGCCAGTAGACCCAGCCCTGATAGAGGATGACCAGGGGAACGACGACGAGGACGACTGCCAGCATTATTTTCAGTGTCAGCGGACTGGATGATGAATTGGAGATGGTCATGCTGTAGGATGGATCAAGGCTCGACGGCAGGAGATCGGGATAGAGACCGACAACGGCGAAGATGACCGTGGTGACTATGACGCCGGAAGAGGCGAACCAGGCCCTCCACCAGGTGCCCCTGCCGATGTAAACAAGCATCATGACCAGTGCGATGACCACGACGACGGGAATGAAAAAGAGCAGGGGGATGTTTACGTAATTGTCGAAGAGGTCTGTCTGGAAAAAGGTGACGATCAGGAAGAGGGGGATGGCTGCCGTCACCACCCGGGACAGTTTCCGTGACAGGTGTCCCGACCGCTCCCTCAATGTACCTTCAGACTTGATGGCGAGCCAGAGTGACCCGTGGAGCAGGAACAGGATGACAAAGAAGATACCGCCGGCAATCCCGTAGACATTAAAGAGTGCCACTATGGAACCCTGGAAGATTCCGGCGCCGTCGATGGGGATCCCCTTGAAGATATTGGCGAAGACGACACCGAAGAGGAAGGCGGGAACGAGACTACCCGCCATGAGACAGACGTCCCAGAACGATTTCCAGGGCGGGCTCTCGATCTGACCGCGAAATTCGATGGAGACAGCACGGAGAATGAGCGCGAAGAGGATAATCATGAGTGAGGAATAGAGTGAGCTGAACATGACGGCATAGGCCGCCGGGAAGGCGGCAAAGGTCACACCGCCGGCTGCCACGAGCCACACCTCATTGCCGTCCCAGAAGGGACCCACGGCACGGTATATGGTGCTCTTTTCCTCTTCGTCTCTGGCGAAAAAGGGGAGCATCATGGCCAGTCCGAAATCGAAGCCATCGAGCATGAAATAGACGCCCCAGAGAAGACCCCACAGGATGAGCCACGTCGTTTCCAGCATGTTATGTCGTCTCCTTTCCCGCTGATTCGGGGCCCTGTCGGACCGCCTTTGCGATGAGTATGAATGCGACAATCCCGATCAGTGTGTAGGTAATGATGAAGGCCGCCAGTGACAGGCCGACCTGCGACGGCGCAATGGGAGAAACGGCGTCGGATGTCTTCATGAGGCCGTAGACGATCCATGGCTGTCTTCCCACCTCCGTCACCGTCCAGCCGGCAAGGCAGACGAGGTAGGGCAGGGGTATGGCAAAGAGCATGACCTTCAGAAAGCGGGGACTCGATTCGAGCCTGTCACGCCGGAACCACCCATATATCGTGAGCATGACGAAGAGCATTCCCAGTCCCACCATGAATCTGAACCCCAGGAACACGGGGAGCACGGGGGGTCTCAGGTCTGCCGGAATATCGTTCAGCCCCGTCACCGTGGCATTGGGCCGGTGATGGGCGAGGATACTCATGACGGCGGGAATCCTGCCGAATTCGATGACATTGCCGTCATTCTGGAGGTTTGGCAGGGCGACGAGGTAGAACGGTGAATAGGCCTGGGTCTCCCATACCGACTCGAGGGCGGCGAGTTTGGCCGGTTGTTTGTCCGCCAGGTCGGCGCCGTGCATGTGCCCCTCCACAACGGTAAATATGGAAGTGACCAGTGTAAAGACGAGGGCGATCCTGAAGGATTTCGTGAATATCTCTGTATGCTGCTTTTTCAGGAGATGCCAGGCACTGACACCCATGACGAAGAAGCCGGAGAGTATGTAGGCTGCCGCCGTTACATGGAGAAAGGTGAGGATGGAATAACTCTGCAGGACGACGGCGAAGAAGTCGGTCAGTTCTGCCCTGCCGTTTCTGATGACGTATCCCACGGGATGCTGCATCCATGAATTGGCGACGAGGATCCAGAAGGCCGAAAAGGTCGAGGCCCCCGCCACGAGCCACATGACCGCCGCGTGGAGTTTCGGTGAGAGCTTGTTCCAGCCGAAGATCCAGACGGCGAGGAATACCGATTCCATGAAAAAGGCCGCCGTTGCCTCGATGGCAAGCAGGGATCCGAATATGTCCCCCACATAGCGGGAATATTGCGACCAGTTCGTGCCGAACTGGAATTCCAGGGTAATGCCCGTGGCGACACCGACGACGAAGTTGATGATGAGGATCTTCCCCCAGAACCTCGTCATGCGCAGGTAGTCACGGTTCCCGCTTCTGACATAGCGTGTTTCCATGATGGCGCAGATGACGGACAATCCAAGTGTCAGGGGAACAAAGAGAAAGTGAAAGTATGTCGTTATGGCGAACTGCAGACGTGAGAGCAATAGTGCATCCATGGCAATCTCCCCTGTATATGTTCCGTTCCCGGAACCGGCTGAGCATCCGGGTCGGGCCGTGATGACCTGTTCCGATGCCGCTATCGCCAGCGATGTCCTGACAGGCCCGCGGCGGAGTCGGCGGGTCAGGACATCAACGCCGTTTCAGGCATCTTCTCAACTCACGCGACGTCCTGTGGTGAGCCTCGACGGAAGTAGTTGTTTGATGTGGGATAAATTCTAAATAAATACCCTCCATGTGTCAATGGTTAAGTGACAACGCGGGAAATAATTATTTGACTTGTGTGGAATACCATTTATATTAACAGTAATCACGAAAACATTCAGCAGGCGGGATACCGGAGTGAAGGTATACCCTTCAACACTACCAGTTCACAGACAGATCATGTAGCACAGTAATGAGGGTGAGCGGTGGGGAGACCCGGTGAAACGGGGTGATCTTCCTGTCGATGATCTGTCAACAGGATAAACGGTGAAAGGAGGTCACGATGGGCGTTCAGTTCAGCGCAAGTGACATTGTCGAGATCGCGGTGCGAATAGAGGAAAATGGGGGTAACTTTTATCGATTTGCCACCCAGCTGGCAAAGGATGAAGAGACCAAGGGTGTCTTTCAGCGACTTGCCGATGATGAAGGCAAACACGGAAAGATCTTTCAGAAGATGCTCTCGAATGTTGATACCCTCCCACTTCCCGAGGGATATCCCGATGAGTATGGTGCCTATCTCCGCAATTATGTGGACAGCAAGATAATCTTTACACAGGAGGCCATGGAAAAGGAGCTGGCCAGGATACAGGATGTCGCCTCGGCACTCGATTTCGCCATACGCCGAGAAATGGATTCGATCCTCTACTATCAGGAGATCAAGGCCTTTGTGTCGAAGGATCAGCACGGCATTATCGATGAGATAATAGCGGAGGAACGGGGTCACTTCGAGATACTGTCCGCGCTGCGGGCAGGTCAGTGACCCGAAGGAAGGACATAACCACACAACTATGGGAGGATAAAACATATGATCAGTAAACGAATGGTGGATGAATTAAACAAACAGATAAACAGGGAGATGTATTCGGCATATCTCTACATGTCCATGTCCGCCTATAGCGAATATCTGGGGCTCAAGGGTTTTGCCAACTGGTTTATGGTCCAGTACCAGGAAGAGATGGAACATGCAATGAGGTTCTACCATTACATCAATGATCAGGGCGAACAGGTCAAACTCATGGCCATCGAAGAACCGCTCTCGGCCTTCGAATCACCCCTGGATATGTTTGAAAAAACTCTGGCCCACGAGCAGTTCATCACGAAGAGCATCAACGATCTGGTGGATATCGCAATCGAGGAAAAGGACCACGCGACGAACATATTCCTGCAGTGGTTCGTCACGGAGCAGATAGAGGAAGAGGCGAACGATAACGATATCATCAGCCGGCTTCAGCGCATCGGTGACAATGGCAACGGTCTCCTCATGCTTGACAAGGAGCTGGGGGCGCGGATCTTTGTGTCCGAGCTGGCTGCCGAGTAACAGGCAGGATCTCCGGGGAGGGGATTCCATTTTTCAAAGGATGTCTCAGTAAAGAAAGGGGTCAAGACATGGTAAAGAAACTGGAAATCTATAAGTGTGAAAAGTGTGGCAACATTGTGGAAATCGTTCACGGGGGACCGGGAAAACTGGTCTGCTGCAACGAACCGATGAAACTCTACGAGGAGAATACCGTCGACGCGGCAAAGGAAAAACATGTGCCCGTGAAAGAGGCGGCCGGCGGGGTTGTAAAGGTGAAGGTCGGTGATGTCGCCCATCCCATGGAAGACAAACACTACATCGAGTGGATAGAGGTCATTTCCGGGGAAAAGGCCTACATGCAGTTCCTCAACCCGGGGGATGCTCCGGAAGCGGAGTTTCCCATCGATGGCGATGTTACCGTCCGGGCCTACTGCAATCTCCACGGATTATGGAAGGCCTGAAAGCGGGTGGCGATAAATTGATACTGTGGGGCCCGGGCGGAAAAGGGGACGAATTCTGACCGGGCTGGTATATGGTATGTGCGGGGTGTACCTCCCCGGTGCGCCCCGCATAGAGATAGCAGGGAGGGCTGATCATGGATCTAGGCGAATATTTCGACAACACGAGGGGATTCGGTATCTTTGCAACGGCAGATTCAGAGGGAAAGGTCAACGTGGCGGCCCTCTCCAGACCGACCATCATGGAGGACGGGACGGCGGCATTCCTCATGTCGGGTCACCTGACTCACCACAATCTGCAATCCAACCCCCATGCGGCTTATTACTTCGTGGAGCATGGTGAACGATACGGGGGAAAGAGGTTCTATCTCACAATGACCGGCGAAGATCAGGATCCCCAGCTCATAGACAGTCTGAGAAAGAAACGGTATCCCATATTTACAACGAAATATAACAACGAGTCGAAATACGTCGTCTTCTTCAAGATCGACGGGATACTGCCCCTCGTTGCCGATGGTATCCTCGAATCCATAACGGAGATTCAATCGTAGCAACCGGTCATCCGCGGCAAGTACTGCAGGGATCTGTGGTACCGGGGAGACAGCGGGAGGAACGCAGTGCTGGAGCCCTTCGACATGCAGGGCAGGCCGTTCCCCCACCGTAACTGTTTCCAAAGGCATGACACCCATCTTCACAGGGGGAACTCCGATATGAACGAAATAAAAAGAATCGAGTCGGACGCCATGGGGAGCGTGGAGATCCCCGCCGCATCCTACTGGGGGGCACAGACCCAGCGGGCGGTGGATAATTTCCGCATATCTTCCCATACCATGCCGGGCGAGTTCAAGATCGCCATGGGCATTATAAAGATATCGGCTGCCAGGGCAAATCGTGCCCTGGGACTCCTTGATGCCGATATGGAAGACGTCCTCATGCGTGCCGGGGAAGAGATACTCGCAGGGGCACTGGATGGTAATTTCCCCGTGGATGTCTTCCAGACCGGTTCGGGGACATCGTGGAACATGAATTTCAACGAAGTCATGGCCAACCGGGCCAATGAGATGCTCGGTCATCCCCTGGGCCGGCGTAGACCGGTACACCCCAATGATCATGTCAATATGGGACAGTCCTCCAATGATGTGATTCCCACGGCCATCAATATTGCCAACAGAATGATGGTCGATGACCTGCTCGGCGCGCTGACCGGCCTCCGTGCGGCCATTGATGACAAGGCGGAGGAATTTCGAGACGTCGTGAAGCTGGGCAGGACCCATCTCCAGGACGCCGTTCCCATGACGGTGGGACAGGAATTTTCGGGATGGTCCGTCCAGATAGAAAAGGCGATCCGCCGTATCGAGACGACATGTCCCGCCCTCGAGGAGCTTGCATTGGGGGGAACCGCCCTCGGCACGGGGATAAACACCCATCCGGAATTCAGTGAACTTGCCATTGGTTTCATAGCAGAGCGGACGGGAATACCCTTCAGGAAGGCCGATAATTTCTTCGAGGCCATCGCGAACCGGGATGCCCAGGTCGAATTGATGGGTGCCCTCAATTCTGCGGCGGTGAGTCTGATGAAGATCGCCCAGGACCTCCGCCTCCTTTCCAGCGGTCCCCGGGGGGCGCTGGGAGAGATCACACTGCCGGCACTGCAGCCCGGCAGTTCGATCATGCCGGGCAAGGTCAATCCCGTGATTCCCGAAACGGTGATCCAGGTATGCGCCTTCGTCATGGGGAAGGTTCATGCCGTCACCATTGCGGGACAGAATGCACCCCTGCAGCTGAACATGATGCAGCCCCTCATTGCCCACGAAACGATAGAGTCGCTGCGGGTCCTGACCAGGGCTGTCGAATCACTGGACCGGTTGTGTATGTCCGGCATTGCCGTGGATATTGAGCGGTGCGCCTCCTGGATAGAGGGGAGTCTGGCCCTTGTGACGCCCCTTGCGAAAAAGATCGGCTATGATCGGGCCGCACAGATCGCCTACCGGGCATTCAGTGAAAAACGGACCGTCAGGGATATCCTGCGGGAAGACGGCGAGGTGCCGGAAGCAGAGATAGAAGAGATACTGAATCCACGAAATATGCTGTAACGCCGTGGCAGGCCGTGGATTGTGCCATGAGGCGGTACCCGTGGAATGCCGCCACGCCGTCTGTGTGCATGGGACGCGCCGGCGGCCGGTGACGGTGAAAAAAGAGACACACCGAAAGACGGCTTCGCCCGTCGACGATGGCCGGCGAGAAATCTCGAGTGATGATTGTCACCCTGTGTCTCTAATTCATCAATGGGGTGAAGCGCACGAGCCGGTCTCGGCGGTGCTCCACAACCTCCCCGGAAGGCACATGACGCCTATCATAATCCGCAACCATTGTTTCGATATAATGCATGACAAGTGATATGTATTGTGGTATAAGGCCCGCAGTTAATTATGGTGAAAAGAATAGACACCTGGCTTTGCATTTTGTCTCGGAATGTTACTGTCTATGTATATGGGGTATCACACCCGATTCTGAACAAAAGGTAGAGGATTGGGGTGATACCTTTTTGTTTTCATGCGTCCCGGCAGAGAAGACCCGGGGTGCATGTATACCAGTCAACGGGAGAAGGAAGACATGTACAGGATTACACGGAAACAGGTACTGTCTGATTCTGTCAAATTGTATGAGGTGGAGCATCCGCAGCTGGCACGGAAGGCACGGGCCGGCCAATTTGTCATAATCAGACTCAAAGAGGGTGGAGAACGCATTCCACTGACTATCGCAGACTTTGATCGAGATGCGGGGACCATCACCATGGTGGTGCAGGAAGTCGGTAAATCGACCATCGATATGGATGGTTACAACGAGGGAGATGCAATTCTCGATATGCTCGGCCCCCTGGGACACCCGTCGGAAATTTCGGAGTACGGGACGGTTCTCTGCATCGGAGGCGGTCTGGGTATTGCCCCGCTCTATCCGATTACCCGCGAGTTGAAGAAGGCGGGGAACCGGATCATTACCGTCATGGGCGCCCGGACCAGGGAGCTTCTCTTCTGGGAAGACGAAATGAGGGCCGTCAGTGATGAACTGCATGTCATGACCGATGACGGTTCCTACGGCCGGAAGGGCCTGGTTACCCACGTCCAGAAGGAACTGCTGGAGCAGGGAAGTGTGGACAAGATATTTGCCATCGGTCCCGCCATCATGATGAAATTCGTCGTGGAGACCTCACGTCCCTTTAATATTTCGACCGTCGTGTCGCTCAATACGATCATGGTGGACGGCACGGGTATGTGCGGCGGGTGTCGTGTGTCCGTAGGGGGCAAACAGCGTTTCGTCTGTGTCGACGGGCCTGAGTTTGAAGGCCTCGATGTGGACTTCGATAACCTCCTCAACCGCCAGCGGTACTATATCGAAGAGGAAAATTACGCCAAAGAGTATCACAAATGTCATCTGGAGAGTGTATCATGAGTGAAGCGGTCAATGAAAAGGGGAAACCGGATCGTCAAGCAATACCTGAGCAGAAACCTGATGATCGCATAAAGAATTTTAATGAAGTTGCTCTCGGTTATACGGAAGAACTTGCCCTCAATGAGGCGATGCGCTGCATCGGGTGCAAGAAACCGCGGTGTGTCGAGGGCTGTCCCGTCAATGTAAACATCCCGGCCTTTATCAAACTGGTGAAAGAGAAACAGTATATCGAGGCGGCACAGAAGATAAAAGAGACCAATGCCCTGCCGGCCATATGCGGGCGTGTCTGTCCCCAGGAAAGCCAGTGTGAAGCGAAATGTGTCCTCGGCATCAAATCGCAGCCGGTGGCCATCGGACGGCTGGAACGATTTGTCGCCGATTATGAGCGCGAACACAACCCCGGACGGGTGTCCCTGACGCCGAAACCGATGGGCAAAAAGGTTGCCGTCATCGGTTCGGGGCCTGCCGGCTTGACCTGTGCCTCCGATCTGGCAAAGGCGGGGGTTTCGGTGACCATATTCGAGGCCTTCCACGGTCCCGGAGGGGTCCTGGTGTATGGAATTCCGGAATTCAGGTTGCCCAAGGGCATCGTCGGGTGGGAAATAGATGAGATCAAGAAGCTGGGAGTGGAGATCAAGCTGAATATGGTCGTCGGTCGTATCGTCGATATCGAGGAACTCATGAAGGAGGGATACGATGCCGTATTCATCGGCGTCGGTGCCGGTCTACCGACCTTTATGAATATTCCCGGTGAAGATCTGGCAGGGGTATATTCGGCCAATGAGTTTCTCACCCGTATGAATCTGATGAAGGCCTACCAGTTTCCCGAGACCGATACACCCGTCAAGATCGGAAAACGGGTCGCCGTTGTCGGTGGCGGAAACGTTGCCATGGATTCGGCCCGGTGCGCCCGACGGATGGGTGCCGAGGTCTATCTGATTTACCGCCGTTCCCGGGAAGAGATGCCCGCCCGTCTGGAAGAGGTACACCATGCGGAGGAAGAGGGGATACAGTTTAATCTCCTTACCAACCCCGTACGGATCAATGGAAACGAAAAAGATGCCGTCAGGGGTATTACCTGCATCAAGATGGAGCTGGGTGAACCTGACGCGTCGGGTCGTCGCCGGCCCGTCCCCATCGAGGGCTCCGAATTCGATATCGAGCTGGAATCGGTCATCATGGCCATCGGCAACCGTTCAAATCCCCTCCTCACCAAGAACACCCGGGGACTTGAGCTGAATAAATGGGGAAACATCCATGTCGTCGATGAGTATGGCAAGACATCTCTGGATCATGTGTGGGCAGGCGGTGATATCGTCACCGGTGCCGCCACTGTCATTGAGGCCATGGGGGCAGGGAAGAAGGCGGCCGAGGCGATGCTGCAGCATCTGACCGGACAGGACAACGACAGTAAATAAGGTGAAGGTGCGTTCCCGTATGCCTGAGGAGATCTGCATAACGGGATGCAGCCTTCCTTCCTCCGTATCGCAGAAATCATGACGCAGGGTGCAGCGGTATGCACCTGCCACATGGCCAGGAGGTGTTGATGTGCTCCCTTCATATCAAGGAGAGTCTGGTGTGATGGCCAGGCTTTCCTGTCACCTCCTTTTCTGATCTCCTTCGATGCAGGGGCGGAACGTATATCTGGAAGATACGTATCCCCTGAAACGGGGATCCCGGGGATAACGATATGCGCCCTGCACCGAACAGCGAGCGCATTCCCCGCTGCCTGTGCCGGTATGAGCAAGCGAACATAAAACAGACAATTTTCTTCTCATTGCAGGGAGACCGAAGGTACGCACGTGGATTCTTCTACTGCCAGGCGGATAGAGTGCCGCGACAAAGAGGGTGTTCAGTTTGAGTTAGGTCCCTTCGATGCCGGGGATATGGATGCCCTCCTTTCCATGTACATGGTGTTCAGTCCCCGTCCAGCCTCCCAGGGGCTCCCCCCCGAAAAGGATGAAACCTGCCGTCGATGGGTCATTGATCTGGTAGAGATGTCAGAGAATGTGCTGGCCTGGCGTGATGGACGGGTCATCGGGCACGCCTCGATCAATCCGGACCATGAACGAAGAGACAGTGAATTTGTCATATTTGTCCACCAGGATTTCCGCGGCAGGGGCATCGGCAATGAGCTGACGCGATGGATAGTTGATCGGGCGCGGGAGATGGGGCTTGGTATTGTGTGGCTGACCGTCGATACCCGCAACTTCAAGGCGATCCGCCTTTACCAGAAACACTGGTTCAGATTTACGGAACGCGATGCCACGGAATGTGTCATGCAACTGGACCTGCCATAGAACCGGGGTCAGGTCTCAACATTTGACATTTCCACTCGAACCTGACGTTGTGCGACCGTGTCGATAGTCACCGTAGCGCCGGTCACGTGTTGACGGCATATTACCACGATTCTTTTCCGCTTGACCACAGCCCTTTTTGATACAGGTATGGCTTGTTGCAGGCGATCCCCAAGATCGCCCTCCGGGCTCAGACAATTGGGAACGCTTTTCTTTCGCTCCCCCACCACGTATGCGCACATGGTGTTCTAATGACCGTTTTAAAGAACGCCAACCAGGCAACAGGTCCTTGGGATCTGCTGTATGAAAGCGGAGGTTCGACTGTCATGAAGCCGGAATGCAGAAGGCGCACGGTTAGAATGGTGTTCTACGGAGTGGCACTTGCCGTTGCCGCCATCATTATCTTTTTATCGGTTCCCACCGTTGACGAACTGCTCTTCGTGGAATTCAATGTCCGGGGCAGGGTCCTGGACGAGGGTGACAATCCGATTGCCGGTGTGCGTGTCCTGTTGGTACTCGATGAGTGGCGTGCCACCGAGCGAGGAGAACGGGAAGATATGTTCGCACGTCAGGAGATGATGCGTGCCTCCGGGCAGTTCCCCCTCAATTTCGGTCTCACCGATGAACAGGGGCGATTCACTGCCCGAGCGGCCGCCAAGTATGGCCGGCGAGTATTACCGCTGCCCCGCTTTGTGCGGAACCGCCGGCACCCCTTCAGGCAGGCATGGATCGTCGTCGAGGGGACCGGCAATATTTCCTGTGCGGTGGAAATCGATTCGTCAGACTGGAAACCGAATCGGATGCACGATAAAGGGGCCATGATCACACTGGACGACGTTACCATCCATCGGGATGGAGAAGGATAATGAGAATTGTACAATGGCTTGAAGCACGGGGGTGGATTGAACGGGACCGCAGGAAATCGTCACGTCCGCTGCCCCGGTTTCTGTTCAGGTCAGGGAAGTGACGGTACCACTTACTTGGATTCCATGACCCAGACACCCTCCCAGCTTGCCTCGGGGGGACACTCCTTCAGTTGACTGCACCGGTCGATGTACAGTGATGACAGGGAGTCTCCGGGATTCAATTTCAGTGCCTCTCTGAAGTTTTCGGCAGCTTGGTCCCAGTTGCACTGCCGGTATTGTGTCAGGCCTTCGGTAAAGTAATTGACTGTTGCCATGAGATTGGGGAAGGTCTCTTCCGTGTGGTAATCGAGGACCTCGTAGATGGCAACCGGTTCCGTCTTGCCCTTGACGACCACGCGGTCTATTTCCCTGATACGGTAGGTGCCGTGCAGTTTCCGGTAGGTGAATTCACTGATGAGGATGCGAGCCTTATACTGCTTGCAGGCGCTTTCCAGACGGGCCGCCAGGTTCACGCCGTCGCCGATGACGGTATAATCCATCCGTTTCGGTGAACCGATATTCCCCGTGACGATGGTATCGGTATTGAGGCCGATGCCCATGTCGACCGGTTTCTTGCCCTCGGCAAGCCGTTTGACATTCCATGCATTGAGTTCGGTTATCATGGATATGGCGGCGCGGACGGCGCAGTCTTCGTCGTTCTCGCGAGCCACGGGAATACCGAAGGCGGCCATGATGGCATCGCCGATAAATTTGTCCAGCATGCCTCCCTCCTGGTGAATACACTGGACCATGATGGTGAAATATTCGTTAAGGAGGGCAACCGTGCCCTGCGGCCCAAGTTCCTCTGTCAGGGTTGTAAAGCCCCGGATGTCGGAAAAGAGGATGGTCGCCGTTGCGCTCTTTCCCCCCAGTATGTCCTCTCCCCCCTTGAGCAACTGGTCCGCCAGGCCGGGATCCATGTACCGGGACATGGTCGATTTCATCCGCTTTTCACTGCTGATGTCTTCGATCATGATCATGGACCCGAGGTTTTTCTCTTCCACGCTGAGCAGGGGCAGGATGGACAGGTTCACCGACAGTCTTTCTCCTCCGCATTCGAGATCGGCATCCATCGTTATATCGGGAGTGTGCTGTTGGTCGACGCGCTGTATCCGTTCCACGATCCATGCATTATGCCCGGTGAAGAATTCCTCATAGTGCCGGTTTATGATATCATCCTCGCAGATTTGCATGATTCGGGTACCCGCCGCGTTACAGGTGATAATCTTCCCATCTTCGTTGAGGGTGATGACGCCGCTGGACATACTCTGCAGGATGCCCTCACTGTAGTTCTTCATGTTCTGCACGTCGTCAAAGAGTTTTGCATTTTCCAGTGAGATGGACACCTGGGCCGTGAATGCCCTGAGTCGCGATTCGTCCTCATCGGTGAAGGGACCTCCCCGCTTGTTCAGGACCTGCGTCACGCCGATGGTCTTCCCGTTTTTGTTGATAACGGGTGTGCAGAGAATGGAGCGGGTGAAATAGCCGGTTTGTTTGTCAAAGGAGGGATTGAACCGCAGATCGGCATAGGCATGGGGGATGTTGATCGTCTTGCCGGTGGTAAAGACCGTCCCGGCGATTCCCAGGTGATTGGCAAAACGTATCTCTATGGCACCGAGCCCTTCCCCCACCTGTGAAAAAAGTTCCCCCGACTTTTCGTCATTGAGAAAGAGTGTCGAACGATCCGCATTGAGCATTCGTGTGGCTTCGGCCATCACCTTCTGCAGCAGCGCCCCTAGATCGATTTCCGATGTAAGATCTGATACGATATCGACAAATTCGCGTTCCTGCAGGCGTGTCTTTTCCATACGTTCGATGAACTGGGTGCTCTGCAGTGCGATGGCTGCCTGTGTCGTCATGGCACTCAGTGTCGTCATGTCGGCCCTGGTGAACCGGCCCTGCCGCTTATTCAACATCTGGGCCACACCGATGGTGTCACCCTTGAATGTCTGTATGGGAACACAGAGTATGCTTTTTGTCCGGTACCCTGTCTCGCTGTCTATCTCGGGATTGAACCGTGAGTCCTTGTAGGCATCGTGGACGATCAGTCCTTCTCCAGTCGTGAATACGTGACCGGCGATACCGGTGTCGTTCAGTATCCTGATTTCACGCTGAAAATTCCCCTGGGCTATCCTGGAATAGAGTTCTCCTGTGGCACCGTCGTTGAGAAAGATCGTTCCCCGCTCGGCATCGACTTCGGATGTCGTGATTTCGACGAGCATTTGAAGCATCTCGTCCAGTGTCTCGTAGGCCGCCACTGCACGGGATACATTGAGCAGTGTCTCCGCCTGGTGCAGTCGCATATCTCCACCATTCGGACGGAGCTGCTCCTTGTGTATGTCCTGGTCTGTTTCACTCTTTGTCGTGGGCATGTCGTTCCTCTAACAGCTGGCGCAGTGTCGAAATGGTCTCCTGCAGCTGTTCCTGGTCGCGTGCAGCGGCACGCTTCTGTTCCTGGATTATTTCACTGTGAGATATGTTGTCATGGTCCAGCCTGTCTCGCAGTTCATGGATGGTCAATTTCAGTTGTTTGATTTCCAGGGAGGCATCGGCACGGGCCTCCTGGGCGACCCTGTCCCGTTCAAACTGCATGGTCTCCATAGTCTCACGCAGGGTCGTCACCGTTGTCTTCACCTGGTCCATTTCACTGCGGTACTCTGCCAGTGCGCGCTGGATGGCAGAGTCCTTGTCGATCTCTGATCGTTCCAGTTCCTCTCTCAGTGCCGCAATCGTCTCTTTCAGGTGGCGGTTTTCTCTTTGCAGGTTGACAAGTTCCGTTGATCGTTTATCTGCCATATCCTTCACTGATAATAGGTTCAATGGGTGCTACTGAAGTATGGACGAAAGCAAAGTGCCTGTCAAGACAGATTTGATGGATCGTTACGTGAAATGGGTGGAAGCACGAAAAAAGACTTGAAGAAGATGTCTGAGACGTTTTATATTTTGCAACGAGTGTTTTTTATAGGTGTTGCATGAACAAGGCAGGTCTCCCGGTGTGCGATATGGAGACTGTCCCGGGTGAAAGTCCCTTCCGGTCAGGAAGTTCATGGTGCAACAACGCAAAACCCTGACAGGACACGGTAGGTGCAGAGAATTTCGATCACTTCGGTCATGGTAAACAGGCATATCGTTAAGAATCGGGGAATACTCTTGTTTTTTCTGGGAATCGTCTGCCTCTCCGGATGTGCGACGCGGTATGCCCCTCCTGAACCCTATCGACCCCCCGTTGTGGAAAAACCACTGCCCCCCATGGGATATACCATCCAGGCGGGGGCCTTTTCACGAGTAGAAAATGCGGCACGTCTCACTGACAGACTCACCGGCAGTGATCTCGATGCATACTATTTTACCGCTGAAGGGGGACTCTTCAAGGTGCGCTTCGGCAACTTTCCATCCAGGGAGGAGGCACGAAAGCGTGCAGAAACCCTGCGTGCCCGGGGTATTATCGATGAGTTCTACATTGTCCGCCCCGAAGAATATTCCATGGCAAAGAGAGGAATATTCGGGGCGGATTATCTGAGAGGGGAAATCGTCAAGACGGCAAACAGTTTCAGGGGTGTCCCCTATCGGTGGGGTGGTTCCTCTCACGATAGTGGTGTCGATTGCAGCGGTCTCACCATGGCCGTCTATCGCCTCAACGGCCTCGATCTTCCCCGCACATCGAGGGAACAATACCGGACCGGCAGGTTTATAGAGAGGAATGACCTGACCGGGGGCGATCTCGTCTTTTTTGATACAACGGGGAAGGGCCGGGTTTCCCATGTAGGCGTATATGTGGGGGACGGGAAATTCATTCATGCGCCGGGCAGGGGAAAGAAGGTCAGAGAGGACAGACTTTCGAGTACCTATTACAAAAATCGATATGCCGGTGCCAAATCCTATCTGTAGGGGACAGATTTTTATTGACATTCCCGGTATAACAGTATAGCTTTAAAAAATCGAAAGGGAACGTGAGCAGGACAATGGTTACAAGGGACCGTATATCCATCATCATAATTAGCATCATTATAGGGCGGGCATACAAGTATGGCCTGGTGATGGGATAGGTTCTATCAAATAGAAA
>Ga0272441_10008271_pt1 | contig 16535 bp, 19 predicted proteins | sample SSMProp6N_FD_193582 | JGI IMG/M metagenome (GOLD analysis project Ga0272441, IMG submission 193582) | Marine sediment archaeal communities from Little Sippewissett salt marsh, Falmouth, MA, United States - SSM-Prop-6N | ecosystem: Environmental > Aquatic > Marine > Wetlands > Sediment ... | reverse complement strand
CAACCTTTCCTATGATATACGAGAGACGACACGCGTGATAGCATTCTCTTGTGGAGTGGAGTAATGTGCAGATCTAGGTTCTCTTCGACAGTCGCCACGCGCTCCTTCAGCTCGTTGAGCTTCGCTGCGAGAATCCGCAGCTCTTGAGTGGTGGCGTAGCTCGGTGTTTTCTCGTGAGGGCCAACCCCAAGCTCTGCGCGGATGATCTCGGCGGCTTCGGTGATGGTCCGGCCCTCCTGTGCGATCATGTCTTGCATCTGACGTAGGATCACGATGGCGTCTTGCGTGAAGAGATGGCGGTTGTGCGCCCCGGTCCGCAGGTAGTCGCGGGTTTCTAGGACATCGCGGATGGCCTCGAAACGGTTGCGGAATTCGGTCGGTCTCAGTCCTACGGCGCTGGCTGCCTCTCGAAACGTGAGCATGCCCCCAGTCTAGCACAAACAGGAGCATCACGCACCCCACGGATACGGCACCGTGCTCATCACCATGCCTTCGCGCCGGATGTAGATCCACAGATGGCCCATCACGGCCTCTCCTTCCTCCGGCGGCGACCACTGGATCAGCTCGACGACAACGCCAGGGCGTGGCGTCATGGCATCCCCGCCAACCTCGGGCACCTCCACCACATCGAACACCCGCGCGGGGTCGATCTCCTCTTCGTAGTCGCGGAGGTCGAAGACGTGTACCCGCGGGCCGTCGATCATCGGCTCCTCAACCCTAGTTGCCCAACGCGGTTGTAGACGGACGAGACAGATCGCTCCAGAATGCGCGCGATATCCACCACGCGCTTCTTCCCCACCCACCGCCGCAAGGCTTCATCTTCCCACTCTGCCCACCGCTTGCCGCGTCGCAGGTCGGGGAGGTGTTCAAGCTGTTCCTCGATCTCGCGCGGGATCTCGATCTCGCCCAGGCTGTCAGTCGTCATCTTTCGCCTCCACGCGCAAGAGCCGCCCAACGCCGTAGGCAAGGGCGAGCAAGCCGCCGAAGAAGAACCAGTGCCAGAGTTGGAACATCACCATTCGACCGCCTCGTTCCTGTTTGCCTTGATCGCCAGAATGTGAGGCTTCCACTCAACCAAGCGACCATCCTCCACCCAGAATTCGACTAGCCCCCAATGCACCACGCCTCGACACTTCCGCTGCCCGTACTTGGTGGCGGCGGCTTGGAGTGCCGGCGTAATCATCGCCACCCAAAGGCGATCACCGCGATACCCCCACGTCCCTATGTGGTAGTGCGTATGGGCTCTTAGGATGACATCGGCCAGGGGTTCGCCCTCACCGTCTAGCCACCACTGCTCGTTCCACAGCCTCTCCTTGAGGATCGCTGTGGCGCGTCCGTGGGGGATAGAGCTGGCCCCGAGATCGTGCTTGAGATCGAACGTCACGCCGTCTATCGTCACGAAGGCGTGGTCGTCGATTCGGACACGGGTTCCGCCAGTCCGCAATTCCTCTGCGATGAAGTCTTCCCAGTCCTCGCCGCCCCACCCCGTGTGGTAGTCCGTGCCCCTCACCATCTGAATCTGATCCGCGCCCCACTGGCTCGCCGCCTCTGCCGCCATGCGAACCTGGTCACTGAGGCTGGTGGCGACCAGCTCGGTGCCGCCGCTTCTCTCTCCGCGTCCGTCGATGAGGTCGCCCATGAGAATGAGGCGATCAGGCTTGCCGATCGCAGAGATCAAGCCCTGTCGCCTCTCCCATAGCTCCTTCTGAATGGCGTGCCACCGCGCATGCGCAGCAAGCCCCGGCCTGTACCACCAGTCAGGCGGCGTCAGTCCCGCCCGATGTCCCGAGTGGTAGTCCCCCTCGGCTACGATATGGATCACAGCTTGTCCGATAGTCGGTCTGCCAGCCGCGTTAGTTCCTGCGTGTGTGTCGCTAGGGCGTCCCTCATTGCTCGGCGCTCCTCGCTGTCATGCTCCAGGTGATTGGATACCAGAGTCTCGAAAGGCTTCACCACTCGGTTGAAGACGGCACGCAAGACAAGGAGCACGCAGGCCGTGAAAAGCGCCAGGATTGCAACCGGCAGCGGCAATCCCCCTAGCTGCGCGATCCAGTCCACCGACACCCCCTCTTGCGTTCCCACCCCGTTCCCGTCGTCTCGTGGTAAGGAGGGCCATCTGCGCGGCCGACGTGATCGGCCCGGACGCTTCAGGCGGAGAAACCCACGAATCGACTGCCGCCGTCTTCTACTTGTCCGCCAAGCCCAGGAAGAACTCGCCGATCTTTCGCAGGAAAGCATCGAACGGCGAGGCGTACTTCTCGGGCAGCTTGTCACGCACCTTCTCAATGTGTGGCTTGACCAGCTCGACGCAGTCGTCTACGTCGAGCAGATCCAAGAGCCACGCAATGAGCCTCGGCGCTTGAACCTCCAACAGCCGCAGGAGGATCTTCTGCCACCACTTCACTGCTACCGCCCCCTAGAGATCGAACCGTGCGCTCATGTAGGGGAGCGCATTGTGCGGGTCGATCAGCTCGCAGCCGAAGACAAGCTCGGCATACGGCACCGGCACCCATGAGGCGCTGACATCCGCTGCCCAGTTGTCGAACACCAGCCGCCCCTGTTGCAGTAGGTGACGGTCGATGTCTACTCGGTAAGCGAAGTACAGGCCGAAGATGTCGTTGAACCAGAACCCCAGCTCCGTCGAAAACACGTAGTCTGATGTGAAGTCCCACAGATTGGGGTTGAGGAGTTGGAATCGTCCGAGTGCGTAGGACGTGTTGTCGGCGTTGAGCGGGAAGCCAAGGAACTCCCAGCCGCCGTAGATCTGTAGCTCGGGGATGAACCCCGCCGCGCCTGGCACGAAGTCAAGGTCACTAGCGACGTACAGCCCGCCCGCCTTGTCCGGCCCGACGTACCAATCATGCAAGTTGCCCGCCGTGGCGGCAAAGGCTACCAGGCAGAGCATTCCGACCGTTCCCAGAAGTCGTTTCATCTACGTATCCTCCTCTACGTCGTCCTCCTCTGACAAAAACGCCCCCGGGATCTCCGAGGGCGCTCGTCGAGAGCACTAAGTCTCGCAACAGGTAGTATAGCCGATTGCGGGGCTGTTTTCAAGTCTGCTTCTATGTTTGTCCCTGTTTGATCTTTCGCCGTTTCGCCGACTTCGCTCGCTTGACTCGTTGCACATCTCCCCCTATGATGGCCGCAAGGAGGTGGGAGGATGCGCAAGGCAATACCGCTCCTCTTGGCACTCGTGCTACTGCCCGGGTGTCTGTCGGATCCGCCGCCGTTCAACGCCGTGATCGAGCCCACGCGCGGCCACGTGCCGTATGAAGCGACCATCACGGTGAGCCCGGTCGGCGGGCCATACATCTATCAGCTGCCGATGGGGCAGACGATCGAGTCAGAGTCAAACACGATCACGGTCACTGTGGATTGGATCGAGTGGGGCGCCACCGTCTGGACGATGAAGGGCGGAAAGCTGCTCGAAGACACGGTGCATGCAACCGGGACGAACGCACTGCCGAGGGTCAACGCGCCGATCATCAACGCCGATCCCTATCGCTGGTGCCTAGTCCCGTTTGAACGCACGCTGATCGACTTCGCGGGCAACGGGAATCGGGGCGTGCAATACGACGGGGAATGGCGCGTGGAGTCCATCGTGGTATGGGGAAACGCCAAGCCGCAAGTCTACTCGACCTTCTTCCCGCCCTACGAATCCGGCGTCTGTCGCACGATGTGGAGAGGACTACTGCATGAGTATGCGGGCATCGTTTACCCCTGCTACACGAGCGTGCCGAACGCGATCCCTTACACCCCGACAAACCTTGATGAGGGCTATCCATACTACGGGGATTATGGGTATCGCCACACGAATGCCCTCGACTGGGGATGGTCCGCGCATTACCACTTGGAGATTCCGCCGCAGGAAGGGCGCATCCGCGTGACAATCGTGGATGAATTCGGGCGAGAAGTCATAGAGGAATTCATCATCCCTATTATGGCCTGCGACTTCAGGCCCCGGTGAGCCCCTTCCACTCGTCGCCGATGTTGGCCTGCATCTCCGTGATCGGTCGCCACTCGTCACCGATGTTGGCGAGGATCAAGTCCACGCCCTTCCATTCGTCGCCGATGTTTGCCTGAGGGTATGCCGGGGCGCCGCCCTCGACAGAGTAGGCCACTTCGAGCTTGGGCCTGCGCGTGGCATCGTCGCCAGAGTAGAAGGAGAAGCTGCTGCCAGTGGTGCTCGCACTGCATTCGGGGTCAAGCTGGATGATGAACTTCGTGAGAGTCCCCGGCGATACAACGCCAGTTGAGAGAGAGACGGTGTTGTATTGACCTGGTGTGAGGCTTGCGCCTGTCATGGTGCCAACCTTCGTGAATCCGATAAGGTTGCCGTCATAGTCGCCAGTAGCCAGGGTGGGAGTGGTGCCCGTCGAGCTGGGGTAGTAGGGCGAGAATTCCCAGAAATACGCGTAGTCTACCCCGTCTTTACCTATGACGAACAAGGAACAAGTCGCCGAGGAGATCACGGCACCCGCAGGAATCGGCGATGTGTTGAAGTACAGAGCGCCACGATCATACACTCCGTCCCACTTGTCGCTCCCGACCAAGCCGCGCGATGCACTCAGCTCGATTATGGCGCCCGTTGTAGACATGGACGCACCTGCATTGAGAGCGGCGACCGCAGCACAGATGTTTCCTGCACCCTCTACGTCACTGACCTCACCACGGACATACCCGTCGCCAGTCATCCCGTAGAACGTGCCGGTCGTCTGACTCCCCAGCCTAAAGTGCCGCAAGCCGCCGTAGAGGGTGCCCCCGCCCGTCGTTCCGTAAGCGCGGAAGAGGTAGAGGGAACCCGCCGTCATCCCCGTTGCGCCGTGGTTGAAGGTGCCCGTTGAGCCCGTTCCCAGTTCGCAGTAGTGATCTGCGCCGGTCGGAGCGCCTGTCTGCCCGTGCATTGGGTCATGGCCCGACGCCCACACGAAGCCGTGCTCGGTGACGCTCTCGCCGCCGTCGGCCACTAGCTCGCCGTTGAGGGTGGCCGTCGTACTGCCAACAGAGGACGCCGCGTGCGTCTCGATGGTGAGCACAGCCGGGGCGGTGTCCGTCGTGAACTCCACGGCATCCCCACACGTCGTCCCGTATTCCGTCGTCACGTAGGCGCGGTAGTTGTAGGTCGTCTCTGCCGCAAGCCCCCCGATGGATGCCGAGAACGAGCCGCCACTTAGGTTCGAGCTGGTTTGGCTGTTGTCCGCTGAGGCTAGGTCTACGGGGTCGCTGCCGTCGTCGTTCCAGATGAAGCCGTACTCGGAAGGCGAGCCGTCGCCCTCACTGTCTATCGTCCCGTGCCCCGTCGCCGAACTCGCCCCCACTCCGCTCGCTGCGTCCGTCGTGACCGTCGCCTTGGTGCCGTAGGTGAGATTCAGACGCGGGCGGAACCCGCCGCCCTTCTCGGTGGCGCAGATATCGAAGAACGTCCTCGCAATGGGGTTGCAGGGTGCTACGTCGTGCTCGGTCCGCAGACAGAACGCAGTAAGGCCCGACACGTTGATCCATCCCCGGCCCGTTGCGTTCAAGGTGAAGACAAGCTCGCCCGTCTGCGCGTTGTACGCCGTGGCGTTGGGCGCACCGCCGGAGCTATATAGGTTGTGGTTGAAGTCCCCAACGGCTAGGGGCGTTGATGGTTTCCCGGTCACGCCGTGCATCAAGACGATCTCGATGCCGCCCGGAATGATCCGCCAATCATCCGTAAGGTATGCGGAAAGGGTGCCCTCCGTTACCGTGGCGTTGTCCGGCAGGCTCGATGTGTCGAAATACAGATAGCCCCGGTGATAGCTGATCGTTGTGCCGATCTTCTGAACCCCCAGGCGAATGATGGTGCTAGTCGCGTCCACGGTGTCAGCTATTGCGGCCTCTCGTGCGTTGGAGTAGTGACCCGTGGTGCTCGCCGTTAGGTGTCCGTCGTTGGTGTCGCCGTAGATCGTGGTGCTAGGCGTTGTGGCCTCCTTCCTTGGGGCGCGCCCGGCGGGTAGTCACCGGCCCCATTTCCCATAGTGGCGCGTGCTCCAACTCCGCAAGCGTGGACCTCTGGCGCGGTAGCGGTTGGATGTCCAACGTGTACGGCCTCAACAGGACCGCCCGCCGCTCTCGATGCCCTCTTCCCTCTTCCATCGCTCGCCCCCTTTCGTTATCCTCGCCCTGCTTGATCCGTCCGAGGGAATCCCTCGGAGGAAGCGCCCCCCGGCTCTAGGGTCGGGGGTGTCGCTGTCTGGGTGCGGAGGGGCGCAAGTGAGCGCCCCCCCGTCCGAGGATCAGAGCAGAGCTGCCACGCTCGCTCGCCTGTCACCATCGAGTCTCCCCTGTTACACCGCCAGCCCCCGGAGTCGTCGCTTGATCCGTCCGAAGGAACCCCTCAGAGGAAGGGCGCACCGCGTTGCCTATGGAATGTCCGACCGTTCCCGATGGCGCGCCCTCCGTCTCCGCTCTGTCCTCGTCCACGCAATAGCCCAGCGATTGATACGCCGGGCCGATGCCCCACCGCTCGAACTCGCCACGCCGGAAGACACCGGCAGCGATCAACGCCTCCTCCCACACCACCCGCGCGCGGCCTTCACGAGCGAGCTGATTCCGCAATCCGTCAACCACCGCAGGCCGGGCGAGCAGTTCCTCGCCGATCGCTTGGAGGTTGGGGCCCGTGCATCCGATCCACCTCGCACACTCGCCGCAACTGAACCCACGGCGACCCGCCGTTAGCCACACCTGGAAGAACGCCTCCTCCAAGTCGGTGAAGATCAGGGCACCGCCGTCGTCGTCGTTGCGTCCGGTTTGTCTCTCGTCTCGGTCGGACATTCCTACCCTCCTTTTGGGTATCGCGCGTCTCTTCCAGGGCAGACGCCTCTCCCATCTGCGCCGTCTTTCGTGGTTCCAACCCGCGCAGCTCGCCCCGATGCGGGCGGACCGCGTGAAGTAGGCCGATTCCGAGCCCCTTCGACAGGAACCGCCTGGGGGCCTGCGGATTCACTCAATAAACCTGCCGAACGGAGCGCCGCCGCCACCACCAGCACCCCCACAATCGGAGCGATCAGCGCCGCGAATCGAGCCGCAAACCAGGGCGCAGCGACCGCCGCAGCCCCTCGCCCGTCGGTCCACTCGATAAACCGCGCGGAATAAGCCTTTGCACCTGCTTGTGGGGTTGCTTGTGTGTGGTCGAGAGCTTCGATGGCGAAAGACCCCACGGACGATCGCCCGCGCCGCGTGACTCGGTAGACACCTGCCCGCCGAAAGGCCGGAATGATCGCCCCTTGAACTGAACCGAGCGGAACCCCGGAGAGTTCCGCCAAGCTCCGGGCGTCGATCAGCACCGGAGCACCCCGCCGCCGTCGTCGCCCTTGGTGGTCGCGCGTTGCCCGTTGCAGCTCAGCGAGCACCCGGAGCACGTCCACCGACCGAACCACCGCCGGAAGGTTGTGCAGCTCGCTCGCCGGTCGAAGCGGTCGCGGATGGCGCATCACGAGACACGCGAGCCGCGCCTCGTGCGGCGTGATGATCGGTTGCCCGTCGGAATCGCAGATTGCGAGCAGGCGCTCAGCCACGAGCCCGCGCGGGTGACTGTAGCAGGATCTCACCGATGCCCGAAGCGCTGCCGGGTTGTACTGCTCGCCGTTCTCCCACCTCACCACCGCCTCAGATATGAGGGTCAGCGCTTGCGACTCGGTGAGCCCATCACGAGCGCAAGCGTAGGCAAGCGCGACCACCGCCGCGTTGCGATGCCCGTCACCGACGCAGCCGAACCGGAGACGGCGAAGCGCCCCCGTCGAGAGGACGCGCCCCACCGTCGCTTCCCCGATGCCAAGGGTCTTGGCAACACGGGTTGCAGACTTGTCGCGGCCGCCGACCTTGGCATCTTCGGATGTCGAGGTGCCCGATGTCCGCATATCTGCCCGGGTCGCCTGTCTGCCCTTTTCCCCCGCGTCGATCGCTCGAACGCGGGCCACCGTCGGCGATCCGATGCCAAGAGCTTTGGCGACACGGCCAGCAGAGCCACGGCTACGCCGGTCACTGGCACTGACCCTTACATCTGCAGATGTAAACGTGCTGGATGTCCGCATATCTGCCGGGGTCGCCTGTCCGCCCTTTCCCCCTGCGTCGATCGCTCGAACGCGGGCCACCGTCGGCGATCCGATGCCAAGGGCTTCGGCAATGCGTTCGTTGGATTTGCCTCGAACCTCTGATTTGTTGCTAACTTCGTCGTCGCCCGACGACGAAGTTCCTAGATCCTGCCGTCTTCCCTGGGATGCTCTTGCCTTCGCCTTCTCCTCTGCGTCGATCGCTCGAACGCCCCCCGGCACCGCGTCAGTCCGTGCGAGTCGGGAACGGTAGCACGCGCGCGGCGCGGGGGGCTTTATCGCTGGTAGTCGCTGGAACAGCTGGCTCGTTGCGTGGGGCGCATGGCTCGACGTGGAGACGATGAACGGCGTGAACGTGGAGCCGTCGGCGAGTCGTCGCGGAAGTCCCGGCAGCCGGAAGCGGTGAAGCGCGGTAGCCGCGTGCGGATCGGCCCCCACGATGGACGCGAGCCGCCGAACGAGTCGCCGCCGCCGGTCGAGTTCCGCCGCACGATTCCCACGCCCTAGGCGGGTTTGCCTCACCATCAAGGCGAGCTGGTGCCGTCCCGGGGACGTCTGAACAATCGTGTGCGGCTCGATGCCGATCGCCTCCAACCGCCGGAGCGCATCGGCCAGCGGCGTTGTGTCAAGGTCGAGGACGATCGGGCCAAGCGTTGCCGCGTTCTCTGCGCCAAACCCCCTCACCTTCCGAGCGCGGACAGGAAGGAACGCCGCCGGGCACCAGTACACCGCTTGTGGCCCCGCCTCCGCGATCTCTTCCAATGTCTCCACCAGGCCCCGGAAGTCGCCGCCCGCGATGCCCCACGAAGGCCACCGCACGCCAGGGGTCACGAGCTGGAAACGGTGGTAGGGCGGGGCGTTTCCGAAGTCCCACAAGCGCGCCAGGAACCGCGCAGCCGAAGGCGCACCCCCGCCCCGTATCTGACCCCCGAGGCGGGGACGTGGGAAGCTGCCGAGCCTATTATCGCCGGGGGTCGTGGCACCCGGCCCGACAGCGTGCGGATTGCCTCGTTCACATCGCGCCACTTGGCATGGGTTCGCTGTTGCGGTATACTGGCTCAACGCTCAGCGCTCCTGTCTCTAAGGAGGAAGCACGCCGATCCGCACGCGTGCCGGAGGCGTAGGGTTCCTAGCAACGCCTTGCGCAGCCAACGGAGCTGAGAAGATGAGACGCGGCCCGCCCTCGTGGTGGGTCGCGTTGTTTGTACGTCGAGAGGTTCGCTGTGTGGCAAAAAAACGAGAAGCCGCCCGACCATCGAGCGGCGTTTGTGTCTTCGGTTCCAGCTTCGATTCCCCACGATAGCGCCCCCTAGCAGGCGGCTTGTACAATCCGCATAAGAGGATGATAACATAGAATCCCGCCACCTACAACAGCGCCGCGATGCGGGAGAGGCACCATAAAGGGCCCAACGGAAGGGGCGTTGCCCGTCTGTCCGTCCGCCTGGCGTGATGAAGTTACGGCCCGGGGTTGTGCCGCGCGTGCCACATGGCGAGCGATCAGCGCCGCCACACTGGCCGCGCCTTCGTCGTCGAGCCACCGGCCAAGCGCTCCGCGCCTTTGCGCGTCTTGGGTGTTGGCGCGTGGGCTTGACAAGGCGCGCCGGGGGTGCTAGAGTGTCCATCGACGGTCCTCCTTGACGGTCCTCCTTCCCGGATCGGGTCGGTCGTCGCAGGCACCTGTTGGCGCAGGTGCCATTCCTTTTAGTATCGCTTTTCAGTGGGGTTGTATCGACACCCCCCCCCGTAGAAACCGCGAGACACCATAGCACGCCGCCGCCATCCAAGCAAGAGGTGACCCGGTGACGGGGTGCGCCCCTCGCTTCCGTCGTCGCCCCCCTGTTGTATCTGCCGCCCCGTGTCGCTAGGATAGGCGCGCGCGCCTTCCACCTCCTAAGCGGAAGCGCGCGGGGGCGCTCGCTCTTGGGTCTTCCATCCTGGGCGGGCGTTCCAATTGAGGGACGCACGCCCCCCCGTGCATCCCTACCGTGGTTCGACGCTTTCCAGACAAACGGCCACGACAACCCGCGCTGATCGGTGTAACCTTCCACACTATGACGACTATAGAAGACCTTGCGCGGATGCTCTCGGTGTCGGTGCGCGGCGTTCGCCTCCGGGTTGACGCACTCAGCAGCACGGTCGCGCCGTTCATCCGTCAAGGCCCAAACAATCGTAGCCTATTTACGGGTGCCGCCGTGGGGATGCTTCGACGCCTAGAGGAAGTGCGGCAAACCCAAGGAGTAAGCATTCGGGGCGCTGCGTCAATCGTGAGGCGTGAAGAGGAGGAAAGGCGCGAGCAGAGCGACAACGCCGCGCAAGTCAAGGGGCGCGACAATCTAGCAACCTCCGAAGCGTGCAAGGAGTTGGTGCGGGCGAAGAATGAGACGATCGAGCTTCTAAGGGTGCAGGTCGCAGAGCTGCGCGCCCAGGTGGAGCGCTTGCTACCTCTGGCCCTTCCGCGCCCGCGTCGGGGACTCTTGGCCCGCCTCCGTCGTCGGGGCGACTAGCGGCCCTCTGAGCGCATCCCGGGGCGTTCCCTTTTTTGGGGGTGGAATATGCCACAACCCCCGCCGGGTCGGTTCCTTTTTTGGGGGTGAAACATTGCACAACCCCCGCCGGGGCGATCCCTTTTTTTGGGGGCGTATACACGGGGGCGACCCCACGAGGGCGTTCTCTTTTTGTGTGGTAAACGTTTACTTGCGGTCGCCGGGGCGATCCCTTTTTGGGTGCCGAACGTTCGGCACTTGCGCCCCTAGTGAACCTCGCCGGGGCACTGGTGAAGATTCCCGCAAACGAGCGCCGCCCCTTGGGCACTTCCGGGGGCGACTAGTGAACCTCCGGGGCGCACTGGTGAACTATTCCGCACGCGCCCTATGCGATCGCCGGTTGACGAAAGGACTTCAGCGCCTCTTCTAGTTCTTCATCGACGATGTGAGTGTAGATCTGCGTGGTTGCGACACTGACGTGACCTAGGGCCTTTTGCACGTGGCGCAAACTGGTCGTGTCTCTGTAGAAGTCCGTGGCGAACGAGTGGCGCAACGTGTGGGGGTGTACGTTCTTCTCGATGCCCGCTTTCTCCGCATAGCGCTTCACCATGCGTTGAACGTAGCGCGGACCTAGCGCCCCGCCCGCCTTGGTCGTGAAGACGATAGCCGGAGCCCCGGCGCAGTCGGCGAGCTGCCGCTCGCGCCAAGCAATGAGAGCGGCTAGGTTGTCTTCACTGGTCCATAGGGTGCGATCCTTCGCCCCCTTCCCTTGCCTGACCATCACCTTGCCGCTGTTCAAGTCGATGTCACGCCACCGAAGGTTGATCGCCTCGGACAGTCGGAGCCCGGTGTCGAGCATCAACCGGAGAAGCATCCGGTTACGGTGCCCGGTCAGATATCGCGGGTTAGGCTGCGCTAGAAGTGCCTCTTGTTCTGTCTCTGTCAGGACTTCCGGTATCTTCTGGCCCATGCTGGCCTCCTTGGGAGGTCGCCTTTGTGCCAGTTTGCGGCCTCATGCGCACACTATAGCACGCCGCCGGGGGAGTTGTCAACAGGCGGAAGCACAAAGCGGCGTGATTCACACCCCCCGGAGGCGTAACAGGTGTTACGCGCTGCGACGATCGCCGAGCGATCCGGTGCGCGTCGGGTGTCAGATTCTAGACAGGCCCCCTTCGGAACCCGCGTAGGGGTCGGTATGCTATATCCTATGGATGCCAGAAAACGCGCGGCGGCGGCGGTGCGGGCGATACGAAGCGAAGAGGAAATAGCCGCACACGCCAGGAAAAAGGCCGGGAAACACATAGATGCTACCATAGCATCGAGCGATGCTATGGTAGAAAGGGGCAGATCTGCGGAGAAGATCGCCCCCACATGCTACGTGCTGACCGAAAAGACACCACGATGCCAGGGCGGTCCGAACCGTCACCGCATCCCGGTTATCCGTATACGGTAGTGGGAAGTAGTCGCTCCATGTGCGTGGAGCAACCATATCGACGGAACGCCCTGCCGCACGTCGATGCGCTGCCCGCTCCGATTCCTCGCCCGCTCAACTAGTGCGGTCTAGTGTCGAAAGTGCGCAGAATGAAACTATCGAAGGGCGAAGCCAAGAGGAGCCCCGTCGGGTGGAGTTCCTGTTAGTGGCCCCTCTGGCCCCGCTTGTGTGCATCGAATCGGTTTGCGGCCCCTCTCAGTCGATCAGGGGGCGTGTCATCTATCATGGCCCCCGGCGTCGATGCGTTGCCATCGCTGCGCCTATGGTCGTTTCGGGCCATCCAAGCACAATGGCCCCAACCTGCCCCCGCCCTTTGGTACCCCGGGGCCCGATGGAGGCAATAGCGGCCCTCTGAGGGCATCGAGCCGCCCTCTACGCCTCCGGGGCCTCTTGGGGGGGCCAGTGCCAACCCTCTAGCCGCCACTCGCCCTCCGGGTTCGGTGCAAGCTTGCCCGCATCGTCACGGCAGACAGCGGCAACGATCGCCGCGCGGGGAATGGTGCGCGCCCCCTTGTCATACGGAAGATCCACGATAACGCGCGCTTGCATCGCTACTTCCGGGGGTAGCCCCTCGATTCTGTACCATGCTTGGACGTTGTACCCCGCAAACCGTTTGCGCAGCGGTTGACTGTCAGGCCATCGACGAACGAACCGCCGGAAGGCGTCGGGGTCTTCGTTGCCCTCTGCGCACGCCTCTAGGAAGGCCCCTAGCACTGACTGAGCTGCCGCTATTGCCGCATCGTGTGGCGGCTCGTATTGTAGCTCTAAGGCTCGCCACTGTTCATAGGTCAACCGCTCTGTATCGTTCATTCTCGCCCCCCTCTAGCGCCGACAAGGATCTCCCCGCCGTGGGCGGAAAGCTCGCCCGCGCACGCTCGCCCCGCTCAACTGCGCATCCGTTGAGGCGTTGCGCCTTTCGTCTCATAGGTTCCACGCTTCCACGTCCTCGCTGCCCGCCGTCACCGGCTCGACGGTTTCCGCGTCCCCTTGCCCGTCGTCGCGTTGCTCTCGCCCGTCGTCGGTTGAGAAGTCCCACGGCTCAAGGTCCGAACTCATTGCGGCGTCAATCGCCGCATAGGAGAACGCGCTATGGTCGTCTTCCGTGAACTCGCCGAAATACTCCGACAGGAACACCGCTTCCGGCATCCTTGCTCGCTCCTCTTTGAGGTGCGCAATCGGAATCCGCGTGCATACCCCGTCCGGCTCGTGCGGGTCGGTGAGCACAATCCCCGGAAGCATCGGAGCCGTGACCCGGACCTTGTGCCAGGTCGCCGGGTCGCCATTCCTCCACGCCTCCGCGAAGAACCCGAACGGACCCCGGGGCGTCGAGAGCAAGACGAGCGCGCCACCTGTCACGGCCAGCATGGGCGAAAGGGCGAACAACACCCCATCGGGGACGCGCGCCGCTTCGTCCACCACAACCAAATCCGCCGTGTAGGTCCGCGTGGTGGATTCCTTGCCGGGTAGTGCGATGATCCGCGAGCCGTTCGCCAGTTCAATGGTGAGGATGGTTTCGCGCTTCGTCGGGTTATCCGCTTCGATGGCCCGATACGGCCCCAGCACCCGCCGGAACAGCTCGCCGGATTGCCGGAGGCTTGGAGAGTACAACAGGCACACCGCGCCCGGCTTGGTGACGGCCTCGTGGAGCACCCGCAACGCGGCGGCCTCCGTCTTGCCGCTCTGCCGCGAGCAGTTCAAGCAGGCGCGCCGCTTGGAGGTTGTGAGCACGTCCACTTGCCAAGGGTCGAGAGCGAACCCCAACCGCCGCGCCCATGCCGCCGGGTCACGCCGCGCGCGTAGGTCGTCGGTCACACCGCGCAGCAAACCCGCCGCCCGGCTATCCGTCGCCCTCACCGCCTAGAGCATCGTCAAGGCGATCGAGCACACGGAAGGCGGCTTCGTCGCCTAGTTCTTCGTCGAGCGCATCAACCAAGGCCGCGCGCAACGCCGCCACCCCTTGCGCGTCGAGGTCGCCCACGCGCACGTCTCGGGAATCGCGCCACCGATCCGGCCTCCGATTGCGGAGCCACAACGAGCACGCGCCCACGTCGGGCAACGCCACGCGCTCCACCTCGCCGCCTACTAGGCGCTCGTGATACGTGAAGCCAAGCGCCCGCCGAAGTAGCGCGCCCTCCACTTGGTCATCAACGGGGGCCTTCCCTTCTGCGATCGCCTCAGCCAATTCGGGATGGTCCGCCTTCCAGTTGCGAAGCGTTCGGCTCGTGATGTCCAGTTCCCCGGCTATCTCCTCTTCAGTCATGCCCGCACCAGCGAGCCACCGGGCGAGACGCGGCACCCACCGCGCCGAGTATGCGGAGCGCCCGCTCTTACTGCCGTTGCCGCTCATTGTCCCCCCTCGTGAAGTCGCCGGGGTGCTCGCTTGGCCTTCCGTCGCTCTGCTGGTGTCGGGGCCCCCAAGCGCGCCCATCCCCGCCGCCGTGCTTCGTCAATCTGCTCGCGCCGCTTGCGTCGTCGTCGGGTCTTCTTCGACGGCTTCCGGGCCTTCGCCATCCGTTCAGATTCACCCCCCGGCGGGGCCTTGCTTCCATAGGCCCGCCCCGTTCCGAGCCACTAGCGGCCCCTCTCGTTCGATCGTGTGGGGCGCTGCGCCGCCCGCCGTCGTTCTTCGGCCTCCAGTTCAGCAAGCGCCGCCTCGCACTCCGTCACGGGTTCACCGAACGGAGCAAGCCGCCGGATGCGCCGCCGTAACGTTGCGGCATCCACGAGCACCCGCTCGCCATCAAGCCGCCGCATTCGCGCGCGGAGGTTGCCTTCCTCGGAGGTGTCCAACCCCTCGAACGCCACGCCTTCGGGTATCATCGACGCGCCCTCTGTGCTTCTGTCAGATAGTTCACCTTTCCATAGCCCGCCTTGTCTAGGCGCGGACCGAGAGCACGGAACACCCGCGCAAGGACGGCGGACGGGTCAGCGCTTGCCATACCATAAGTCAATTGCACAACGCCCCCGCGTGCCGTGTACTCTGCGAGCACGGGCGCAATCTCCTGCAACGCCCCCTCGATCTTCGGCCAGTGCTTCGCCGCTACCCGCTCCACTTCATCGACCAACACAGCGAGCGCCGCCTCGTGTGGTGCGATCAACTCAGCGAGCGGCGTCTCGCGCAGAGTCTCGGATATCACAGCATCGAGCGCCGCCGTGTCTGCTTCGAGTCCCGAAAAGTTCCGCCGCAATGCGCCTCGGTCCTCATAGAGTGGGGTCAGCGCTGCGCTCACGACCTCTGCCGCGCTCTCCTCTTGCCGTTGAGCCGTTAGCGCCGCCTCTCGCTCCGCTACTGCCGCCGGGGATGAAGTCGCCCCCGCCTCCGCTTGGAACGCCCGCGCCGCCTTCTTCGCCTTGGCCGCCGCCGTTGCGTGTGCGTCTCGCTCCGCTTCGAGCGCAGTAATGCGCGCCTCGATCGCCTCCAACTCGCCCCGACAAGCATCGCGCGCCTTCGCCCGATCACGCCACGCCCCAACCTGCCCCCGTATGCGTTCAAGCGCGGAACGTGTCGGGGTTGCCGTCGCCGTGTCCGGTGCCGCCTTCGCTGTCATTCCCATCGCCCTCCTAGGCTCCTGTTACGTTCTTCCATTCGTCGCCGATGTTGGCCTGCATCTCGGTGATCGGTCGCCACTCGTCACCGATGTTGGCGAGGATCAGGCCCACGTCTTCCCAGGTGTCGCCGATGTTGGCTTGGGGATAAGCTGGCTTGTCGGCGAGTTCCAGGTAGGTGAAGGTCAGCTTGGGCCCCCGCGTTGCGTGGTGGGCGTAGAAGTTCACGCTATGACAGCCCGTAACCCCCGCGATATCGCACCCGTCCAAGTCGGTGTCAATTGCAATCGCTAATTTCGTCAGGCCGCCCGGAACGATCGACGCCCCCGGGATTGCATACGCTTTGTAGCCCTGAGCGGACGTATCCACACCCGCCGCCGCTATTCGTTCATACGCCGAAGGCGCTAGGTCGGTCTTGGTCAGCGCCGGGGTCGTTCCCGTCGAGCCCGGGTAGTCCGGTTGCCCATCAAGGATGCAAAGCGTGGGAGCCCCTACCGCAACCCCCGCCCAATACAGAAAGACCGTACCCGACACCACATCCACAGCCGCCGAAACGTCCGAGGTGTCGAAATACAGATAGCCCCGCATTATTACCCCATCGCCCCCTAGAGGATCATTGGCGAGATAGAAGTAGGTTCCCGTGGTGTTGATGACGGTTGCTCCTGTTGCTGCTAGAAAATGGGAACAGACCGACCCCGTATAGTTCCAGTACCAGTCGAGTTGACCGTCGCCTTCCAGCCCCGGAGCCGTTGCGCCCTTTTCCGCCTTTGCCGCCCACAGATGACGCAGCCCCCCGTAACAGGTGCCGCCGCCGGTCGTCCCGTAGGCGCGGAAGAGGTAGAGGGAACCCGCCGTCATCCCCGTTGCGCCGTGGTTGAAGGTGCCCGTTGAGCCCGTTCCCAGTTCGCAGTAGTGATCTGCGCCGGTCGGAGCGCCTGTCTG
>Ga0272441_10008270_pt1 | contig 16538 bp, 14 predicted proteins | sample SSMProp6N_FD_193582 | JGI IMG/M metagenome (GOLD analysis project Ga0272441, IMG submission 193582) | Marine sediment archaeal communities from Little Sippewissett salt marsh, Falmouth, MA, United States - SSM-Prop-6N | ecosystem: Environmental > Aquatic > Marine > Wetlands > Sediment ... | reverse complement strand
ACATTCCCTCGGGCCATCAGTTTGCCAACAATATACGGGATGAGATCCTGGAAAAGACGGAGTCACTCTGGGACGTGAACCAGGTGGTGGTTGAGTTTACGGAATAGTACCGGTATTGTCGTACAATAAGGGTACTGAGAAGAGTAGTGTGACGGCCCTTTCCCCGATAGAGCTTTCCGTCGGTCCCCATAAAAAGCAGAAAATCATTATCGGATATCATTCTCCGAGGGATTCCGACGGAATCCCTCGGGGCGGGTTCAAGGTGCCGTCTTGATTAAATCGACCGATTTGTGAAATTTCCGTAGTTTCTCCTTGACCATGAGAGGTATTTACCGTTATATCAGGTCTTTAAAAATTACAGGTTACGGTTAACGTTTCTAATAACTATGAAAAGGAGTATCTATATTATGAAGAGAAAAATAACCCTTTTTGTGTGTTTATTTTGCTTTCTCTTTTCACTGGCTATAGTTCAGCCCGGCTTCGCAGCCGCTGCTGATAAGCCCTTCACCTTCGGACTCCTTCTTGTCGGTCCCTATAATGATCACGGATACAGCCAGGCCGCCTATGAAGGCGGAGAATACGTGGAAAGAAAGGTCCCCGGTACGAAGATGATTTACATTGACAAGGTCAATCCCGCCGACCGGCCCGGCATTACCATACCTCAGTTGGTCGATGACATGGTCGAAAAGGGGGCACAACTGATTATCGCCAATTCAGACGATATGAAGGATGGTATCAGGGAAGCTGCCCGCATGCATCCGGAGACCGATTTCCTTCACATATCGGGTGACGATGTTATGACAGGCATGGCACCGAAAAATCTTGCCAATCTTTTCGGAAGGATGGAATACGGAAAAATGATGGCTGGTTTTGCTGCCGCCATGACATCAAAGACGGGAAAGATCGGGTATCTCGGACCGTTGCTGAATGATGAAACCCGGCGCCTTGCCTCATCCTGCTATCTGGGTGCGCGCTATGCCTGGGAAACAGTGCTGAAAAAAGACCCGGCAGACCTTAAATTTCAGGTCACCTGGATAGGCTTCTGGTTCAACATTCCCGGTGTGACGGCAGACCCCACGCAGGTTGCACAGAATTTCTTCAATAGTGGCTACGATGTGGTTATCTCGGGAATCGACACGACCGAGGCCGTGGTGGTTGCGAATCAGAAGAGAAAAGAGGGAAAAGAAGCCTGGGCGATACCCTACGATTACGTCGGAGCCTGCGAAGGTGCTTCAGCGGTCTGTTTGGGCGTTCCCTATTTCAACTGGGGTCCGGGATACGTCTCATTCATAGAAAAATCGATGGCGGGTAAGTTTGTGTCCGAGTGGGTGTGGCTGAATCCGGACTGGAAAGATATCAACGACATCGATACAAGCACCGTCGGATTCGCCCGGGGCGGGGCGCTCTCGGCGGAATCTGGCGTTGCTCTCTCGGCCTTTATCAGCGATCTTGGTACGGGGAAACTCAATCTTTTCACAGGGCCACTTTTCTATCAGGATGGCAGCGTCTATCTGGAAAAGGGTGCCGTTGCCACGGACAAGGAAATCTGGTACATGAAGCAACTCCTGCAAGGGATGAGCGGACAAAGCAGCGCAAAATAACACGTTTGTTGTTTTAATAAGGAATACAACGTGAATGAATAAAAAAAAGTGCAGAATCCGTCGGAGGATATTCTGCACTTTTTTGTTTGTGACGGTAGTGAGTGGCGGTCAATGCGAATTGAATTGCGTGATATGCACAAACATTACGGCTCGATCAAGGCCAATAACGGTATCAACCTGACTGTTGAAGAGGGAACGATCCACGGGATACTGGGAGAGAACGGTGCGGGGAAAAGCACCCTTATGAAGGTTCTCGCGGGCTATATCACGAAAACGGGCGGCGACATAATCATAGATGGCACAGTGAAGGATTACCATACGCCCGCCGAGGCATCGATACAGGGAATCGGTATGCTCTACCAGGAACCGCTCGATTATCCACCGCTGACAGTTCTTGAAAACTTCATGATCGGACAGGCGAAGGGGGTATCGAATCAGCACAGCCTCTTCAGAGAAAAATTAGAAGAGCTGATTGCGCATTTTAACTTTACCCTCGACCCCGACGTCATAGTGAAATATCTTACCGTTGGCGAACGTCAGCAACTGGAGATGCTGCGACTCCTCTCTCTCGGGATCGAGGTCCTGATCTTGGACGAACCGACCACGGGGATTTCCGATCTCCAGAAGGAGGCGCTGTTTAATTCCCTGAGAAAGCTTGCCTCCGAGGGCAAGAGCATTATTCTCGTGTCGCACAAGCTCAAAGATTCAGAGGCCCTCTGCGACCGGGTCACCGTGCTTCGCGACGGCGAGGTCACCGGTTCGATGGAAAAGCCCTATGATGCTAATGAACTGCTGGCAATGATGTTCGGCGAACCCCCCCTCCCTTCGACGAGATCGGCCGTTGATTATGGTGAGACGGTGCTTTCCATGAAAAATGTTTCGGGTCTGGGGGAACGAACCGGCCTGTCCCGGTGCACGATCGACATCAGAGAGGGAGAAATGATAGGGTTGGCGGGTCTCGAGGGAAGCGGTCAGGGGGTTTTCCTCCGGATTGCCGCAGGCATCACGAAACCGACTGAGGGGTCCCTCTCCTTCTTTGGCGGTAATATGATCGGAAAGAAGCTTCATGCCTTCAAGAAAGAGGGGGTGGTCTTTCTCCCCGCCTCGCGTCTCGAAGAAGGACTCATGCCCGATCTCAGTATTCAGGAACACTTCGCCCTGAAGGAGGGCGGCAGCAGTTTCTTTGTGAAGTGGGATGAGGCCCGTGCGGAATCAAGCCAGAAGACGGAGAAGTTTCGGGTCAAGGGAACACCCGATACGATCGCCGAGGCCCTTTCAGGTGGGAACCAGCAGCGTCTCATGCTTTCCCTTCTTTCGAAGGAATCGACATTACTCCTTCTTGAACAGCCGACAAGGGGGCTCGATGTGGAGTCCTCGAACTGGGTCTGGTGGCATCTCAGTAAATATTGCCTCAGAAAGACGGCGGTGATCTTTTCCTCCACCGATCTCGATGAGATCATGTCGATTGCAGACCGGATACTGGTTTTTTTCGACGGCAGGATTATCAAGGATGTACAACGAGACGAAACCGACGCACGAGAGCTGGCAGAGGCTATCGCCGGCAGGGTGTAATTCCTATGCAGGAAAAAAACGGCATGAATACTTCCGCTTCAATACACGATAAGGCCATCGTGCGGTTTTCTCGCGACCTGGTCCTTACGGTCCTTGTCGTTGTTTCCTTTACGACACTCATTATTGTTCTTTCCGGGGCTCCTCCCCTGGCTGCCTACTATCATATTTTCAAGGGATCTCTCGGGTCCTGGGTAAAGCTGGGTCATGTCATCCGGGTCTGGATACCCTTGACGCTCTGTACCTGCGGGCTTCTCTATACCTTCAGGATCGGCCTCTGGAATATCGGTGTGGAAGGACAGGTTATCATGGGAGCCATTTTTGCCACCTATGTCCTTCGCTTCGGGATGGACGGCCGAATGGCCACCTTCTTTCTCATCGCCGCTTTTGTGGCGGGTGTTGCCGGGGGAGCCCTCTGGGCGCTGATTGCGGGGTATCTCAAGACAAAAGGCGGGGTGAATGAGATCTTTGCGGGGCTGGGGCTCAACTTTGTGGCCCAGGGCATAATCTTGTGGCTCATCTTCGGGCCCTGGAAGCGGGCGGGCATTGCCTCTATGAGCGGAACGGAACTTTTGCCTCGCGAACTCTGGCTTTCCTATGTGTCCACCATGCGTCTTTCACCCCTTGGTCTTTCCCTTGCCCTTTGCGCCATCATCGTGACGGCGGTGATGCTTCGCTACACGAAAATAGGGCTCTGTCTGAAGGCCCTGGGCAGCAACCCGAATGCCGCCCATATATTCGACCTCAATACGAGACTTTACATGCTCCTTGCGATGGTCTTTGCCGGAGGTTTTGCCGGGCTTGCCGGGAGTATCCAGGTGACAGGCGTTTATCACCGGCTGATCCCGGCGATATCGAGTAACTACGGGTACCTCGCGCTCCTTGTGGCGATGCTTTCCAACTATAACGTCTGGATCGGTCCCGTAGTCGCCTTCTTTTTTGCCTGCCTCAATGTGGGGAGCATTCAACTCCCGATGATGCTGCAGTTAGATTCATCGCTGAGCGGTGTTATTCAAGGTGCGCTCGTTCTCGCCGCTCTTGCCGTACATGCCTGGCGTATCCGGGCGAGGCGTATCGCCGAAGAGACGTGGAATTGATATGACGGGATTTGATCTGACCATACTGCTTGGAGGCGTTGTCGCAGGAGCGGCACCGATCCTTCTTGCCACACTGGGTGAAACCATCACCGAAAAGGCGGGGATTATCAACCTCTCCCTGGACGGAACGATTATGCTGAGTGCGATGACGGCCTTCGTCGTTGCCTTTAACACAGAGAGCCTTGTCGCCGGATTTGTGAGTGCGGCGATTGTGGGGGCGCTCGTTGCCGCCGTCGTTGGTATCTTCAGTATTTATCTGGAACAGTCCCAGGTGGCTGTCGGGTTTGTCCTGACGTTGATGGCGCGGGATCTTGCCTATTTTTTAGGCAATCCCTACACCAGACTTCCCGGTCCCTCGGTGGGACCACAGCCGATTCCTCTTCTCAAGGATATTCCTTTTTTGGGAGACGTCTTTTTTAATCACAGTTTTCCCGTCTATCTGAGTCTCCTTCTGATCGGGCTCATCTGGTGGTATATGTACCGGACACCCCAGGGACTGAGGCTGAGATCGGTTGGTGAGAATCCGGGGGCCTGCTTTGCCAGGGGAATCAATCCGCGGAGCCTCCAGATGGTCTATGTCCTCTGTGGCGGATTTTTCGTGGGCCTCGCGGGAGCGACCTTTTCCCTCTGCACCAAACCGGGATGGGGACGCCCGCAGGGTGCTGAAGGAACGGGCTGGATAGCCCTGGCGCTGGTCATATTCGGGGGGTGGCATCCCATCCGGGCGGCAATCGGTGCCTACCTCTTTGCCTTTCTCCAGGTAATGGGGATCTATTTCCAGGAGTGGTTTCCTTCCGTGCCGGCGCAGGTATTTCAGGTTGCCCCCTTCCCGCTCATGATATTTACCCTCATTTTCATTAATTTTGCCCAGAAGGAATCGGTCATAAAGCGTGCCGAAGGCAGGGGCTGGCTTCAGGTTATCCTGCGATTGTTTTCAGGAGCAATGCCCACGTCTCTCGGAAAACCGCATAAAACGGGGCAGTAATTACAATCGCATTTTTCGATTAGAGAGGGCAGATATTCTGGATATCGACCTTTCCTGCGAGGGTTGCCTCTACCCGCTCTCTCTCGGAGGCAAAAAAGCGCAGAGAGACCCCGCAGTCGGAGCTTATGTGGCGCGGCACAGGGATGATCTTGTGGGCAATCCCCTCCCTCTTAAAGAGCTTTTCGGCCATCAGCGCGCCGCTGGTTGAGTGAAAGAGGGCAACGAGGTAGCTGTTTTCCGAGGTCATATCCTGATCACCTTCCCTGCGGAGAGCATCGTCTCGGCGATGTCGTACATGTTGGATATGATACCGGCTCCGAGCTTTTCCTTCAGTCCGTAAAAATCGAGACAGGTTCCGCAGACCAGAAGAGTGATTCCTTTTTCCTCGAGGGAATTCAGATCTTCGAGAACTTCAGAACCCTGAACGGCGAGCTTCACGCCGGCATTGAAAAATATCAGCGTATCGGGCTTCGGTGATACCTCGCCGAGTGCGTAAAGAAATCCCCTGATTAGAATCTCTCCCAGTTCGTCATCACCGTGTCCCATCCGGTCAGAAGGGAAAACCACCACGGTTGGGCCGATGGACGGCGCGGTTTCTTTGCTTTTTATGGATTCTCCGCCTGCGGTGATATAAACGGAGAAGATTCCCTCACCTTCCTCAACCTTTGCGGTGCATCCCTGGCTCTTCGCCATACGACAGACGTTATCCCGTGCCGCTTCGTTATCTACGACGATGACGCAATTACCTCCCTCGTCGATCGCCTTTTTTGCCAGCATGACGGGCTCGGGGCAGGCAAGCCCCCGGGCGTCGATTTCTCTTTTCATGAATGTGCTTCCTTTCCTTTCTTGGCAAGCGTTTCCACTGCTAAAATACACTTCTCAATGGCTTCTTTTCCCAGAAAGTAGCCCGGACTCAGACGTACCGTTCCCTCCGGAAAGGTTCCCATCGTCTGGTGGGCGGCGGGTGCGCACTGCAGCCCCGGTCTCGACATGATGTCGAAATCTTCATCGAGTGAGAGCGCTGCCTCGGCAGGACTCATCCCCTTGATAGTGAAGGAGAGGACGGCCGTTTGTCTCTCTGCATCAAGGCATCCGTAGAGGGTTACCCCCGGAATCGGGGCAATCCCATCGATCAGCAGGGTGGTGAGTTCCTGCTCTTTCTTTCTAATCACTTCGATTCCTGTTCTCTGAATAAACCGAATGCCCGCGCCGAGGCCGGCGATACCGATCGAATTTGATGTTCCCGCTTCGAACTTGTCGGGAAGAAAGTCGGGATGGTCCTGCGATTCGGATCTGCTTCCCGTCCCGCCCATAGTGAGGGGGCTGATTTCATCCTCCAGGCCCTTCCTGATATACAGTCCGCCCGTTCCCTGGGGGCCGAAGAGCGATTTATGGCCGGTAAAGGCGAGAAGATCGATGGACATCTCCTCCACGTTGATCGGAATGACCCCCGCCGTCTGTGCCGCATCGACACAAAAGATGATCTCTTTGCCCCGTGCGATTTTCCCGATCTCTGAGATCGGCATGATCGTTCCCGTTACGTTTGAGGCGTGGGTAAGATAGATGGCCCGCGTGGTTTTCCTGATTGCGCGATCCACGTCCTCGGGGTTCAGCTCTCCCAAAGGCGAGCAGGGAATCACCGAGACCTCCACGCCGCGCTGTTCCATTGCCCTGAGTGGCCGCATGACGGAGTTGTGCTCCATTCCCGAGGTGATGACGTGGTCCCCCGGTTTCAGAAGACCGACAATTGCAATGTTGAGTGCCTCGGTGGCGTTTTTCGTGAAGATTATCTGCAGCGGGTTTGTCGCTCCAAAGAGTTCCGCTACTCCTACACGAGTGTCAAAAATAACACGTCCCGCATTGACGGACATGCTGTGCCCCGAGCGGCCGGGATTTGCCCCGACGGACCGGGTATAATCAGCCATTGCCGTCAGCGTTTCTTCCGGTTTCGGCCACGATGTGGCGGCATTGTCCATGTAGATTGGTTGTTCCATAATAGTCTCACTATTCATTCAGTGAATAGAGAGTATGCGTAGATGACGTATTTGTCAAATTCATATTAATTATAATTATTAGGTAATTATAGAGATTATTTATTTTCAGGGATACTATTCCGGAAACTGAGAAGCCAGCGTTGAACTGAACAGCGAGTGCATTCCTGCCTGAAGAAGAGAATATTCCTTGACATTATTGTTTAGATGCTTAACTATATTGATATGGATGATAGACGACACCTTTTCCAATATATTGCAGCGCAGTTTGTGCGGGTCATGAACACCTATAACGCGTTAGAGAAGACGCCGCTCGAATTCGGGACGAGCGAGCGGTTATATCCATCTGAAATCCATATGATAGAGGCGATAGGGAAGAACCATGGCATCAATGTTACCGAACTGGGCAATACGCTGGGAGTTACGAAGGGGGCCGTCTCTCAGAAGGTTGCCAGGCTTGCGAGCAAAGGTCTTGTTGTAAAGGTAAAGACCCCCTTCAGTGAAAAGGAAGTATCGCTGAAATTGACGGATATGGGATGGGTGGCCTTTGAGGGACATGAGAAGTTTCATAGGGAAATGTATGGTGATTTTATCAAATATATAGAGGATTTTTCGTCTGATGAGGTCAAGCGTTTCGGTGATGTTCTCAAAAAACTGGGGGATCACATTGAGGGCTACGGAAAGAATCGGAAATGAAGTAAATGAAAAATAGGGTAACATTTTTTGGCTTTATCGTTTAGCTAGTAAACAATAATGGAGAGATTATGGAAGCGATGAAGAAAAAATCTGAAAAGAATAAAGAAAAAGTTTTGAAGGTCCTCGCAGTGGTTGCGACGGCGCGAAAGAAGGGACTGGTGGCGTCTCTGGCGACAGCTGTCCTGAAGGGTGCCGAGACTGTCGGTGCGGAAACGGAGACGATCAATCTCTATGATTATGATCTGCTGTACTGCCGGGGATGCTGGGCCTGTGAGACGAAAAAACGGTGCGTTCTGGATGACGACTTCGGAGAGATATTCAAAAAAATTCTCGAGGCGGACATCCTCGTTCTGGCGGCGCCCGTCTACTGGTCCAATGTGCCCGGTATCATGAAGAGCTTTTTCGACCGTCAGTGCGGACTGGCCGTCGATCATGGTGAGGGAACGGTGGTTTTCGGAATGAGGATTCCCCTCGGATTCAAGCCGGCGGCGTCAATTGCGGGGAAGAAGATAGTCCTTGTCACGGCCTGTACCGCTCCCTGGCCCTTTAACATGCTCCTGGATGAAAGCAGGGGCGCCATAGGGGCGATGAAGAACTACACGAGAAAGATCAAGGGTACGATTGCGGGGAAAATCGTCTATACCGATTCGAGATTCGAAAATGTGAAGGGGAAAAGAAAGCGATACGAGAAAAAAGCCTATACTCTTGGGCTCCGGGTCGCCCGATCGGCGCTGTAAAAAGCACCTCTTTTCCCTCGATCGTTTCATCCTTGACATGCCACCATCGCCTTTCTATACTTCCCTGCGACATCATCACGTTCAGAGATGGTCGTTAACTTCATAGGGAAAACCTTCGGGGGTATCGTTTATGGCAGGGCTCACCATGCAGGAACTACTGGCGAGAATGAAAAAGAACAGGCGGTTCATGGAAAATGTCACGGCGATACGCCAGATTCCCTCCGATGAGGGTTCCTTCGCTCCCTTTCCCGGGTGGGTAGATCCACGAATCGCTTCCATACTTGGAAAAAAAGGAATTGACCGGCTGTACTCTCACCAGACCCACGCTATGGAATTGATACGGGAAGGGCGTGACGTGGTCCTCGTGACGCCCACCGCCAGCGGAAAGACGCTCTGCTATAACCTGCCCGTTCTTCAGCGTATCATGGAAAAGCCCGAAACGAGGGCGCTCTACATGTTTCCCACGAAGGCCCTCGCCCAGGACCAGATGCACGAGGTGCACGGTCTGATCGGTGAGATGAAGGCGAATATCAAGACCTACACCTACGACGGGGATACACCGGCCGATGCCCGGCAGGCGATTCGGAAACAGGGGCACGTCGTCGTCACCAATCCCGATATGCTTCATACGGGGATACTCCCCCATCACACGAAGTGGCAGAAGCTCTTTACTAATCTCAGATACGTGGTGATCGACGAACTGCACGTCTACCGGGGTGTCTTCGGAAGCCATCTCACCAATGTGATCCGCCGTCTCGTCAGGATCTGCCGGTTCTATGGCTGCGATCCCGTCTTTATCTGCTGTTCCGCCACGGTGGCGAATCCGAAGGAGCATGCCGAACGGCTCCTGGAACGTCCCGTGGAACTGATCGATAAGAGTGGCGCCCCGACGTCATCCAAGACCTTCATCCTCTATAATCCGCCGATCGTGAACCGGGAGCTTGGCATCAGGCAGTCCGCCCTCACGCCGTCGCGGAACCTGGCCGCCGATCTTATCGCCAACGACATCCAGACCATCGTCTTCACCACGAGCCGGCTCAATGTGGAGGTACTGACGAAGTACCTGAAGGATAAATTTTCGAGGAAGAAGCCTCAGGGCGATCAGTTTGTCACCGGCTACCGGGGAGGCTATCTCCCGAACCTGCGCCGGCAGGTGGAAAAGGGTCTTCGAAACCGGGAGGTGATGGGTGTGGTCAGTACTAACGCCCTCGAACTCGGCGTCGATATCGGAGACCTGGAGGCCTGTATCATGTCGGGATATCCCGGTTCCATTGCCAGCACGTGGCAGCAGGCGGGCCGCGCCGGAAGGAGAAAGGGGAACAGTCTTGCCGTCCTGATCTCCCGCAGTTCACCCATGGACCAGTTTATCGTCGAAAATCCCGACTACTTCTTTTCATCCTCACCGGAGCACTGCCGCGTCAATCCCGACAACCTCCTTATCCTCCTCCATCACCTGAAGAGTGCCGCCTTTGAGCTCCCCTTTGAACGGGGAGAGAAGTTCGGTGATGAAAATATCGAGGAACTCCTCGACTATCTCGAGGAAAAGGGGGTCCTGCACCGGGTTGACGACCGATGGCACTGGGCGGCCGAGAGTTACCCCGCCGACGAGGTGAGCCTCCGGAGCATCAATCCCGAAAACGTCGTCGTTGTCGATACCACCGATAGGGGAAACCACCGGGTCATCGCCGAGGTCGACTGGGACAGTGCCTTTACCAGCGTCCACGATGATGCCATCTACATGATGGAATCACAGCAGTATCATGTGGACCACCTCGATCTGGAGGGAAAGAAGGCCTACGTGAGAAAGGTTGATGTGGACTACTACACCGATGCCATGACCTATACGAACGTCAGGGTCATCGACGGCTTCGAGACGAAACACCGAAGCAATCTCATCGCCGAGCACGGTGAGGTGCAGGTGGTGAGAAAGGTGGTGGGGTATAAGAAGATCAAGTTTTACACCTCGGAGAACCTCGGTTACGGCGAGGTCAATCTCCCCGAAAAGGATATGCACACCACGAGCTACTGGTTCACCATACCGAGGGACCTCTTCTCGAACCTCTCCTATACCCAGGCGGAGATTATCGACGGACTTGCCGGACTCGCCTACAGCCTCCATCATCTGGCGGCGATAAGCCTCATGGCCGATATCCGCGATATCGACCGGAGTATCGGTGACAAGAGCGGTGAGTGGTTTGTCAAGCATGGCAGAGACAAGCGTATCATAACGACGGGTTCGGACACCGAGTACAACGGTGGCGAAATCCGACAGGATGCCTTCGATCCCACCATCTTTATCTTTGACGCCTATCCCGGCGGTATCGGCTTTTCCGATCTTCTCTACCGGGAGCACGAGGAACTCCTCGCGGCGGCGGGGAAACTCATCGGAAGTTGTCCCTGCGGCCACGGTTGTCCCTCCTGTGTGGGGCCGATCCTCGAGGTGGGAGTAATGGCGAAGGAAGTGGCACTGGCAATTCTACGATTGGTGGGTACGGCGTGAGCGTAAAAAAACGGCTTGAACGGCTCACCGGTGAAACAAAACCGGAGGCGACGAAAGATGAGCGGGCACAAAAGATCAGTGAACTCCGCGACCGCATCGACGCCATCATGTCCCGTCGCCCCGAGTCGAAGGTGTCTCCCCAAGCACAATTCCGGGGAGAACGAGTGGAGTTGGGCGATGTGGTCCGGGGGGGAGAGGTGGAAAATACCTGCGGCCGATTCTACCTTTGCCGGGATGTTCTGAACGCCTCATCCTATCACGGATCACGGCGGATCGACGAATTATCCTCTCTCGATATGGAGCGTACGGCGATTCTCGCGAACGAACCCGAACTGACGGGCTGCCAGCCGACCGAGGGCCTCTTTCTCGATACGGAAACGACGGGGCTCGCAGGCGGGACGGGAACGATGGCCTTTCTCGTGGGAATCGGCTGGTTCGAGGGAGAGACCTTTATAACGGAGCAGTTATTTGCCCGCGATTTTTCCGAGGAGCGGGCGGCCCTCGCCTATCTGAGTGACCGCGCGAAGGAGAAGCGCTTCCTCGTTACTTTCAACGGAAAATCCTTCGATGTGGGGCTCCTCTCGGCCCGCTATATCATGAACCGTCTTCCCGATCCCCTCTCGGGACTTCCCCATCTGGACCTTCTTCATCCCTCACGCCGCCTCTTGGGACATCGACTGGAGAACAGTCGCCTCGGGACGATCGAAGGGGAGGTCCTTGGCCTCCGACGCGAAGGCGATATTCCGGGAAGCGAGATTCCCCAGCGATACTTTGACTGGCTCCGCCAGCGGGACGGGCGGCTCGTCGAGGATATCTTCGAGCACAACCGTCTCGACGTCCTTTCAATGGCGACCCTGACGGTCCATCTTGCCGGGCTTCTCGGATATGATGCCGAAGGGAACGATGTTTGCCATGAGGATGTCCTGGCCTCGGCGAGGCTCCTGCTCGATCGCGGCTACGGGGAAGAGGCGCATTGTTTCCTTGCCTCGTTGTTATCATCGGAGTCAGGCGGCGTTGCCTTTGAGGCGGGGAGGATACTCTCACTGTTCCACAAGCGGAGCAGTAAGTGGGAAGAGGCCGTCGAAATCTGGGAGACCATGCTTGCCGAGGACGACTGCGACATCTTTGCCGTCGAGGAGCTTGCTAAATGGTGCGAACACAGGGCCGGCGACTGTGAAAGGGCCCGCAGTCTGGTCGAGAACATCCTTGAAAGGGCGACCTCTCTGACTGTCACCGAGCGGGACAACCTTCTCTATCGCCTCGATCGTCTGAAGCGGCGGACCGACAAGGTTCGTTAAGAAAGAAGCGAGGCGGCGCGATTATCAAGAACGAAGAGCAGAGATCCCTTCGCCGGTCTCACCTGAGCCGCCGGGAGCGAGGAATTGTTGTCTTCAAGAATCTCCCTCATGACCGGTGCCTTTTGTTCCCCCGTCGCCAGAAAGACCGCTACGCGGGCGTTGTTGATGACGGGAAGCGTGAGGCTGATCCGTTCACGGGGAGGGGCCTTCGCAACTGTGGGAACGACGAGCCCTTTCGTTTCATGGAGACAGGGTGATCCGGGAAAGAGTGACGCCGAGTGGCCGTCATTTCCTATGCCGAGCATGATGAGGTCAAAGCGGGGAAGTGCGCTGTCATGAAAAAAACGTCGCAACTCCTCTTCATAGGCTGTGGCTGATTCCTCAGGCGTTATTCCCTCGGTGGTGATGGGGTGAATGTTCTCAGGGGGGATTGACGCTCCCTTTGTCAGTGTCTCTCCTATCAGAAAGAGGTTACTCTCTCGATCGGCAGGGCTGACAAATCGTTCATCGACCTGGAAAAGGTGCGTTTTCTCCCAGGGAAGACCGTTTTTCGCGGCGAGTCTCCTGAAAAAATCGCCCGGCGTCTTGCCCCCCGAGAGGGCAACGGTGAAACGGCCCCGGTTTGCAATCGCCCGTTTTGCAATGTTGTCCCATCGATTTACGAGGAAATCATGGGCGGCGGCGCGTTCTGCAAAGATATGGAGGTCTCTTTTCTGTCCCATTCCCGGCCCTCAATTCCCTACACCGTTACCTGCTGAACGAATGACGAATCGTCACTCCACGAGAGCCCGTCGCGGGTCATCAGCTCCTCTGATTCCGCCGGTCCCCAGCTCCCGGGGGCATAATTGGGAAAGGAGCCGACGACAATTTCGTCCCACCGTGTGATGATCGGATCCACCACCTGCCACATCGCTTCGATACCGTCCTGCCGGGCGAAGAGCGTGAGGTCCCCCTTGAGACAGTCGAGGATAAGCCTCTCGTGGGCGGAGTGGCGTTCATCCTTGAAGGTGTCGGCGTAATTGAAATCCATGGCGACATTGAAGGGCTGGTTCCCGATCCCCGGGTATTTGACACTGAGGTTGAGCGATATCTCCTCCTGTGGTTGCAGGCGGAGGGTGAGAAAATTCGGCTCCATGACATCACAGTCCTTGCCGAAGAGCTTGAGGGGAGGGGGTGTAAAATGAACGATTATCTCCGTTTCACGCCTCGCAAGACGCTTCCCCGCCCTCACATAGAAGGGAACGCCCGACCAGCGCCAGGTGTCGATGAAAAATTTGCCTGCAAAAAAAGTCGGAACGCACGAACCAGGGGCGACACCTGGTTCTTCCCGGTATCCCTTGATGTTGTTTTCTCCTATGGTGTCGGGGCCGTACTGACCGCGTACCATGAGGGTGTCGATATCCTCGTCGTTCATGGGACGGATCGTCCTCAGCACCTTGACCTTTTCGTCACGAATGAGGTCCGCTTCGAGACCGACGGGCGGTTCCATGGCAACGAGGGCGATTAACTGCATTATGTGGTTCTGTACCACGTCGCGTACCACTCCTGCTCCTTCGTAAAAGGCGCCCCGGTGCTCGATTCCGATCTTCTCGGCGACGGTAATTTCAACATGGCTGATATACCGCCTGTTCCATAGGGGCTCGAATATGCTGTTGGCGAAACGGAAAAAGATGATGTTCTGAACCGTTTCCTTTCCGAGGTAGTGGTCGATACGGTATATCTGCCGTTCACCGAATGCCCGGGCGATGGTGCTGTTGAGTTCGATCGCCGATGCCTGGTCGTGACCGAAGGGCTTCTCGATGACGACCTTTGGTTCGAACCCTTCCTCACAGAGGTTGTATCTCTCGATATTGCTGATGATGACCGGATAGAAGGGTGGCGGGACGGCGAGATAGAAAATGACCTCCTTCTTCTGCCGCTCATTCGGGTTGCATACTTTGTTGACGAGGCCGTGGAGTTTCCGGAAATTGTCTTCGTCGTCAAAGGACGATGAAATATAGCTCACATGCCCCGCAAACTTTTTCCACCGATCTTTCGTGACGTGAACTGCAGAGAATTCCCCGAGGGATTCACGAACGAAGGAACGGTACTCATCATCGGACATCCCGGGGAGGCCAAATCCTATGATGGAAAAATCGCCCGAGAGCACGCCGTCATGAAAGAGATGCCAGAGCGATGGCAGGAGCATCCGTCTTGCGTAATCTCCCGCACCGCCAAAGATGACGATGGTAAAGGGTTCAGTCTTTACATCATGGATCGGGGGCTCGCATATCTCGACAGTACCCGTTTTGTTCTGCGTCACTTTTTCCATGATACCCCCTCTCGGGACATGATGATTGACCAGAGGTGTGGGCGGGTCGAGAACAGTTGTCGTGAATGAAGGGCCGCTGTCGGAGTGGATCGGTCTCTGATTGGTAGAAATTTTAGCAAATTAGGAGAGCGATTCCAATATTTTTTGAAACAAGGAACGTGCACTCTCCCCTGCGTGACAGGTCCGGAAAATTAAAAATTTACTTTTTTTCGCAAGTCGAATAAAATTATAGTACTGATTTTGCTTTCCTATTTCTCATTCGCCCATGGCCTCAATCACGCGGCCGCACCTTTTTTCCATACCAATCATGGGGGGAGGAAAATGCCCGGAACAGAGGACAGTGGAAAAAAAGGGGACAAGTCCCCAAGCAAAGGAAAAGGGATAAAAAGTACCGTCAGGACCGTTTTCTTTCTCGTTGTCATAGTGTCGCTCCTTGTCGTTGCCAAGGTCTTCGGTCTGGGAGAAAGGCTGGGAGAGCTCCGTGACTGGATCGGGACGCTCGGCTCGCTGGGTCCCCTCGTCTTTGTTGCGATATATATCGTTGCCGTTATCGCGGCTATCCCCGGCTCCGCCCTGACTGTTGCCGCCGGGGCGCTCTTCGGATCGGTTTTCGGTGTCATATGGGTCAGTATCGCCTCGACGGTGGGGGCGAGTCTCGCCTTTCTCATTGCCCGCTACTTTGCACGGGATGCGATCGTGAAGTGGCTTTCGAAAAACGAAAAGTTCCGCCGCCTTGATCAGCTCACCGAGGATCACGGGGCGATTATCGTGGCACTCACCCGTCTGGTGCCGATTTTTCCCTTCAACCTCCTCAATTATGGCTTCGGTCTCACCCGGGTGCAATTCTGGACCTACGTTTTTTGGTCATGGCTCTGCATGCTGCCCGGCACCGTTCTCTATGTGGTCGGTGCCGATGCCGTGACGAAGGGTCTCACGCGCGGCGAAGTACCTTGGGTTCTGGTGAGTGCTCTCGTCGGTGTCGCCGTTGTCCTCTTCATTATTGTCCGATTTGCCCGAAAAAAACTTCGGGACAAGGAATCTACTTCAGCGACAGAGACAGAACCGGACAGGGGAAAGCAATCATGATCGAATTAACCTGATAATTCCGGTTAAGATAAGATCAGCCATTGAGTGAATAGGGGATAAACCTGTACTTAGTTTAATCAAGAGAACACCTGCAAACCATAAGGATTGTTTTTCTGGTTCGCCATTGATTTTGGATCGAAAAAGTTTAACTGCAGATTTTTGCCGCATGCTCCTTCAGCGCATTGTCGGGCGTTCTGTGCTTTTAATGGGTGCTGCACCCTTTTTTAGGTGTTACTATTGATTCTTTAAAAGAATTAGTAAAATGTGCACATCAAAAGCCCCCCGAAAGCAATAAAACGCTAATAAATATACTCTGCAATTTGCTAATTATTACATAGCATTATGATTCAAGGATAGCAAGGAACAGAAAGTTAGGATTAAGGATTAGGGGATAAGGGATATGGATTAAGAAAGCCCAGCAGGATTAAGGGATAGAAGATAGAGGATTAGAAAAAAAGGTGCTGCTGTCCCTATTAAATAAATTCCTCTGCAATTCAGTCGAGTCAGGCAAAAGTCCTGTGTGAAAATTTTATCACCGTTGGTTCAACCAGTTTTTTAAAATCGCCGTACTTCAGTTTTATCAATTCCGTATGTGAACCTGCGTTAAAAGCAATTGTTTTATTTTCTGAGAGACTCTCTGCCACGAAGACATCCATTCCATAAAGAT
>Ga0272441_10008269_pt1 | contig 16540 bp, 13 predicted proteins | sample SSMProp6N_FD_193582 | JGI IMG/M metagenome (GOLD analysis project Ga0272441, IMG submission 193582) | Marine sediment archaeal communities from Little Sippewissett salt marsh, Falmouth, MA, United States - SSM-Prop-6N | ecosystem: Environmental > Aquatic > Marine > Wetlands > Sediment ... | reverse complement strand
ACATGCATGGTGCGTGCGCCGGTCCATCTTGCTGTTCATTTGCGGTGTCCTCCCTTCACCAAGATCGGCTGACTCGCGCCGCTCGCCGACGCGCTCCGCCCCTCCGCTCTTGCGCGTCGGCGAGCGGAGCGAGTCAGCGCCGCGCCTGGACACGGATTCACGCGCATAGTACGGAACCCGTGTGCAATTTCCAGTTCCAAATACCCCGTGAATCCGGTATAGAATGTGCCCCGGAGGAAACCCATGCCGATCTACGAGTTCTATTGCCCGGATTGCCACACGATCTTCAATTTCTTCTCGCGCCGGGTCAATACAACCAAGCGTCCGCTCTGCCCGCGCTGCAAGAAGAAGAAACTCCAGCGCGAAATCTCGCTGTTCGCGACGACCGGCCGCGCAAAGGAAACCGACGACGCGCTCGGCGACCTGCCGATCGACCCGAACAAGATGGAAGGCGCCGTCGAAGCGCTCGCGCACGAGGCGGACGGCATCAACGAGGACGACCCGAAACAGGCCGCGAACCTCATGCGCAAGTTCAGCAAGATGACCGGTATGGAGCTCGGGCCCGGCATGCAGGAAGCGCTCGCACGACTCGAGAAAGGCGAGGATCCCGACGCGATCGAGGCCGAGCTCGGCGACCGGCTCGAGAAGGAGGACCCGTTTCTGATGACCGGCAAGAAGGGCAAACACCCGCGCCGCCTTCCGCCCGCCCGAGACGAGACGCTCTACGACCTGTGAGCAAACAACACACACGCACGAACCGGGTGCCGTTCGTTTGGCCAAGTCCGCCGCTCAAAATCGTGCTGGTCGAGCCCGAAATACCGGGCAATACCGGCTCAATCGCGCGGCTCTGCGCCGCGACAGGAACGGAACTGCACCTCGTCGGGCCGCTCGGGTTCCGGCTGACCGACAAAAAGCTGCGCCGCGCCGGACTCGATTATTGGGACGCCGTCCCGCTCGCGCGGCACACGAGTATCGAGGCCTGTTTCCATGACGCCCCGCCGCAGCGCGTCCATCTGTTCAGTACCGGCGCCGAACGCTCCTATCTCGAGGCGCACTACGAACCCGGCGATGCACTCGTGTTCGGGAACGAGACCAGGGGATTGCCCGACGCGCTGCTGCGCGAACAGCCGGACAGCGTGCTCGGCATCCCGCTCCAGCCCGAACACGTGCGCTCGCTCAACCTCGCGAACGCCGCCGCGATCGTGCTGTACGAAGCGCTGCGTCAAAACCTTCGGAGTGAATAACCTTCGGAGTGCGGCAGTCTAACTGCCGCCTTCAACCACGCGCGCCAGCGCAGACACGGGCAGGATAATTGCAGGCCGCGGTCGCTCTATGCGTACCCGAGAACGTTTGCCACCAGGGAACCGGTTCTTGGCAGTACCGGCGGTGTTGGGGTAGCCGGGCGTCTTTGAAGGCGGCACTCTAAGTGCCGCACTCCGAAGGTTTTTCGCACTCCAAGGAACTTCTCAACCACCGGTAGATGCGCGCGGCGGTCGCGCGCTCCTTGCCGTGAAACCCGTGGTCCGCGCCCGGGATCGACCAGAACGCGAACCGCGCGGCACGCGTCTTGTCCCGCAAGATCTCGCCCATCCGCGCCACCGGCAGCGGCGCATACTCTTCCTCCGCCCCGAACAACGCCAGCACCGGACAGCGCAGCCGCCGGAAGTGCGTGAGCCGTCCCGAATAGTCGAACAGCGCCGCCTCCGTACGGGTCGGGTCCGCGACACTCAAGAAACGTCTCGCCGACATATCGAAATACGCACGAATCAACGTCTCGTCGCCGCGCCCCGCCGCAACCATGCGATTCGCCTTGCGTAGATAGTACCCGTACCGACCGCCCAGGTCCCGGCGCGCAACCGCGTAGTCGTCCGCCGGCGCCGCCAGTACCACAGCCTTCACGTCCGCGCGCTGGCGCCGGCTCTGATAGTATGTGACCTTCTGGCTGCCCGTGCTGTGACCGAACAGCACGAATCGACGATAGCCCTGCTTGCGGCCGAACGCGAGCATCAGGTCCAGATCCTTCAAGCAGTCCGTGAACCGTTCCGTTACCGAGTTGCGGTTGCAGCCGCGGTTGTTCAGCGACAAGAAATCGAAACCGTGCGGCGCGCTCTGCGTCAGCAGCGCCTTCTTGAAACCGCCCTTGAGGAAGTTGCTGCCCAGCCCGTGCTGAAAGACCACAAGCGTCCCGTGCCGACGCCTGCCCGGACACCAGAACCCGTCCAGCTCCACATCGGCGCCCGCCGCAATCGAGACAAATGCGCCGTGAACCGTCATATTCCTGCTCTTCATGCGCTCTGTTCTACCCATGCCGTACCGCGAAGTCGAGCGCGTTCTCGGCACCAAAAAACAACTTGCCTCAACACGCCGACGGCAGGTATGATCTACTAGCATTACACTTGCACCGCGTATGGGGAACGAAATGGGGAAAGCGCTCGAAAATTGCACGCTCTGTCCACGCGCATGCGGGGCCGACAGAACGCGGGGCCCGACCGGGTTCTGCCGGACAGACGACCAATGCCATATCGCGGCGATCTGCCTGCATCGCGGCGAAGAACCCGCCATCTCCGGGCCGCACGGCATCTGCAACGTGTTCTTCGCGCACTGCAATATGCAGTGTGTCTACTGCCAGAACTACCAGATCAGCGATAATCGCAGCGAGATGCCGGGCCGCCCAATGCCGATCGACACGATCGTCGACAGGATCCGCGAACTGCTCGAGCAGGGCGCCACATCCGTCGGATTCGTCTCGCCCTCACACTGCATCCCGCAGATGCGGCAAATCGTCGCCGCCCTCGAGGCCGAAGGGAACCGGCCCACGGTGGTCATGAACACAAACGCCTACGACACCGTGCCCACGCTCCGGACCCTCGAAAATGTGGTCGATGTCTATCTGCCGGATCTCAAATATATGGATCGGCAGCTCGCCGGCCGCCTCTCGCATGCGCCCGACTACCCAAGAGCGGCGGCCGCGGCACTCAAGGAAATGTTCCGACAGAAAGGCGCACGACTCGAGCGCGACTCCGACGGGATCGCGCGCAACGGCCTGATCGTCCGGCATCTTGTGCTGCCGGGCCAGACCACGAACAGCAAACAATGTCTCGACTTCATTGCCCACGCACTCTCGCCCGAGGTGTACGTCTCGCTCATGGCACAGTACCGACCGACCCCGCGCGTCGGGCACCGGCACCGGCTCAGCCGACGGATCAGGCCCGAAGAGTATCGGGAGGTCGTCCGCCACCTGGACAAGCTCGGGCTCCAAAACGGCTGGACCCAGGAACGCAACAGCACCGACCACTACGTGCCGGACTTCGCAGCCGCGCAGCCGTTCGCCGTACATTGAACAGTTCGCTTGGCCCACCTTCCGTTGTCACCCTTTGTCACTCTCAAAAAACTTCGTCGATCCCTTCGTCCCCCACTTCGTCGGTCACTTCGTCGGTTCCTTCGTCGATCCCTTCGTCGATCCCGCCCTGGCGGCAACGCCCCCGCCGTCAGATCCGACGAAGGGGGGACGACGAAGGAACCGACGAAGGGGGGACGACGAGGTGGGGCGACGAAGGGGGCGTTGCGCCACGATCTCCCAAGGGTTGCCCCCGCATCGCTTTTCCCGTATGCTCTCGCTTTCCGAACGCAATCTGCCGACAGGTCGCCGGGGAGCAAAAGCACGATGCCCGTATCGCTGTTCAGAAAGGAATCGACCCTCTTCTTCGTCGAACACGCCGACCCGCTCGCCGGCGAGCTGCAGGACCGGCTCGCCTGGCTGCTCGAGGCCGTGCCGCTCGCCGACCAGACCGTTCCCGGCCGGTTCGTCGGCCCGCGCAAAGAGATGGTCACGCCTTGGTCGACGAACGCGGTAGAGATCGCGCAGAACTCCGGGATTGCCGGCATCACGCGCATCGAGCAGTTCGTCGAGGCCGCGCCGGGCGGCGCGATCGAATTCGACCCTATGCTGCAGGCGCTCTACGAGGGGATCGAGCCTGAAACGCTGCACGTCGAGCACGAGCCGGACCCGATCCTGACCGTCGAGGATATTGCGGCCTACAACCGTGAAGCCGGGCTCGCGCTCTCCGACGATGAGATCACGTATCTGCAGCGCGCGGCCGAAGAGCGCGGCCGGCCGTTCACGGATTCGGAGATTTTCGGGTTCGCACAGGCGAACAGCGAGCATTGCCGGCACAAAATCTTTAATGGCCGGTTCCTGATCGACGGGGTCGAACAGTCGAAATCGCTGTTCCAGATGATCCGCGATACGGCGGCGGCGAACCCGAACGAGATCGTGTCCGCCTACGAGGACAATGCCGCGCTGATCGCCGGGCGCGCCTGTCTCGAGTTCGCGCCGGAACATGCGGATACGCCCAGCTTCTTCCGCGCTACCGCATCCGAGGCGGTCCTCTCGCTCAAGGCCGAGACCCATAACTTCCCGACCACGGTCGAACCGTTCATGGGCGCCGCGACAGGGTCCGGCGGCGAAATCCGCGATCGGATGGGCGTCGGGCGTGGCGGGCTCCCGTTCGCCGGGACCGCCTGTTACATGACGGCCTACCCGCGCCTCCGTGAACGGGCCTGGGAACAGGCGCAGCCGGAACGCGACTGGCTCTACCAGACCCCGCAGCAGATTCTGACCAAGGCCTCGAACGGCGCATCCGACTACGGCAACAAGTTCGGGCAGCCCCTGATCGTCGGGTCGCTGCTGACCTTCGAGCATCTTCGCGGCGACCTCTTCTACGGCTACGATAAGACGATCATGCTCGCCGGCGGGATTGGCGCCGCGAACAAGAAGTATGCGTTCAAGCTCAAGGCGAAGCCCGGCGACAAGATCGTGCTGCTCGGCGGCGACAACTACCGGATCGGGATGGGCGGCGGGTCCGTCAGCTCGGTCAACACCGGCGCCTATTCCCGCAAGCTCGAGCTGAACGCGGTCCAGCGCTCGAACCCGGAAATGCAGAAACGCGTGTTCAACGCGATCCGTGGCGTGCTCGAGTCGACCGACAACCCGGTCCTGATCATCCACGATCACGGGGCCGGCGGCCACATGAACTGCTTCGCCGAATTGCTCGAGGAAAGCGGCGGGATCGTGCGGATCGGCGAACTGCCGATCGGGGACCCAACTCTCTCGGACAAAGAGATCATCGGGAACGAATCGCAGGAGCGCATGGGACTCGTCGTGCGCAAGGAACAGATCGAACTGGTCCGCCGCATCGCCGAACGCGAACGTGCGCCCATGTATGTGGTCGGCGAAGTGACGGGTGACGGCCGGATCGTGTTCGAGAACGCGAGCGGCGCGCGCCCCGTCGATCTCGAAAGCGCGCTGCTGTTCGGCAAACCGCCCAAGACAACGGTCGACGCGAAAGTCGAACGCGTCGCATTCGAACCGGTCCGGTGCCGCGCCGCCGAGTTCGACACGGACCTGCACGCGCTGCTCGCGCTCGAGGCCGTCGCCTGCAAAGACTGGCTCACGAACAAGGTCGATCGCAGCGTGACCGGCCGGATCGCGCAGCAGCAGTGTGTCGGGCCGCTCCAGCTCCCGCTCGCCGGGGCCGGCGTGGTAACCCTCGACTATGCGGGCAAGGCCGGGGTCGCCACATCACTGGGGCACAACCCGATCGTCGGCTTGATCGAGCCCGCCGCCGGAGTCGCGCTCAGTATTGCCGAAAGCCTCACGAACCTCGTCTTTGTGCCGCTCGAGAAAGGGCTGCGCAGCGTCTCGCTCAGCGCGAACTGGATGTGGCCCTGCAAAATGAGCGGCGAGGACGCGCGGCTCTACGCCGCTGTGCAGGCGGCTTCCAAGTTCGCGATCGCGCTCGGCGTCAACATACCGACCGGCAAAGACTCGCTCTCGCTCACCCAGAAATACGACGACGGCAGCATCGTCCGGTCGCCCGGCACCGTCATCATCTCCACCGTCGGGCTCTGTGACGATGTGCGCGCGATCGTTACCCCGGATATCAAGCCGGTCCCCGACACGACGCTCGTCTATCTGAACCTGGCCGGGCTCGAAACGAACCCGCTCGGCGGAAGCAGCTACGCGCAAAGCAAGGCGCAACTCGGGACAGAGGTGCCGAGCGTGCCGGAACCCGCACGGTTCGCGGCCGCGTTCGAATGGGTCCAGTCCCTGGTCAAACGGAAGCTGCTGCTCGCGGGCCAGGACGTTTCGGCCGGCGGCCCGATCACGGCCCTGCTGGAAATGGCATTCACCGGCAATTGCGGGCTGACTCTCGAATGGGCGCCCGCCACGAACGAGCCGGACGCGACTGCCGCGTTCCTGTTCTGCGAAAAACCCGGAGTCGTAATCCAGGTCGCGGACACCAATCTCACGCAGCTCCTGCAGGAGGCCGACAAAGAAGGAATTGCCGCGCAACCGCTGGGCCGACCGGCACCCGACGCAATGGGCGTCACAATCCAGGCCGGCAAGTTCGCGTTCAGCGGCGACATCGCAGCGCTGCGCCGGAAATGGTTCGAGACTTCCTATCTGCTCGAACAGAAACAGACCACGCCCGGCCCCGCCAAGAGCCGCTATGAGACGCTCGATCGACACCCGCTCTCGTTCCGGTTCCCCACCGAATTCTCCGGCAAGGCCGCCGATTGGTGCTCCGATCTCGCGCGCACCGAACGGTCGGGCGTGCGGGCCGCGATCATCAGAGAAAAGGGCACCAACGGCGAGCGCGAGATGGCGCTCTCCCTGTTCGCGGCCGGGTTCGACGTGAAAGACGTGATGATGACCGACCTGATCACCGGCCGCGAGACGCTCGAGGATATCGCGTTCATCGTGTTCTGCGGCGGATTCTCGAATTCCGATGTGCTCGGGTCCGCCAAGGGCTGGGCCGGCGCGTTCCGCTACAACCCGAAAGCGCGCGAAACGCTCGAGCAGTTCTATGCGCGGGAAGGTACGCTCAGTCTCGGGATCTGTAACGGCTGCCAGCTCATGGTCGCGCTCGACCTCGTCTATCCGCACCACGACAAAAAACCGGTCATGGCCCTGAACGAATCGCACAAGTTCGAGAGCGCGTTCCTCGCCGTCACAATCCCGGAGGATACCGGCGCCATCATGTTCCGCGGGCTCCAAAACAGCAGGCTCGGGATCTGGGTCGCGCACGGCGAGGGCCGATTCGTGCTGACCGAAGACGAGGGCGCCTACGATATCTGCGCGAAATACGTGGCCGCCTCCTATCCCGCCAACCCGAACGGCTCAGCCTGCAACGCGGCCGGCATCGTCTCGCACGACGGCCGGCATCTCGCCATGATGCCGCACCTCGAACGCGCGATCTTCCCCTGGCAGTGGGGCTACTACCCGCTCGAGCGCGCCCAAGACGAGGTCACGCCCTGGCTACAGGCCTTCGTCAACGCGCGCAAGTGGATCGAAGCGCGCGGGTGAAGACTCCTTCGGAGTGCGGCAAATACCTTCGGAGTGCGGCACTCAAAGTGCCGCCTTCGAAGACCTCCGTCTGCGCCGGCACGGCCTGTGGCGTCGCAAGCACGGGCGGCCCCATGCCAAACGGTCTCTGAACGGCCCCGTTCCCGGCCGGGTCTGAGCAGATCTGCCCGTGTATGCGCTGGCAAGCGTCGTTGAAGGCGGCAGTCTAACTGCCGCACTCCGAAGGTCTTGCCGCTCTTGTTTCTCGAGTGGCGGGCGCGGTTCCGGGAAACGACGGCCGCGCCAGTCACCGTGCCGTGAGCCGCAGGCGAGCGGCTCTGGTGACTGGCACCCCCGGCAGGATTCGAACCTGCGACCCTCGGATTAGAAATCCGATGCTCTATCCTACTGAGCTACGGGGGTTCTGTGAACTGCCGATCAGGAATCGAAAAGAGCGTAGCACGGCCGGTCGCCTGAAGCAAGCGGCGAGGCGCTCGACCAACCATTCCTTCCTTGCCTGTCGCCGGGCAGAGATGCTACTCTTCCACCGTGTGGTAAGGTGGGTGGAACCCAAGGGGGGTCCAGGTTTCCACGCAGTCCGTGCGGCAATGTCTCGCATCAGGCCTCTGTACGGCTGAGTCGGGACACCGGCTCAAACTGCGTCTGCGGAAGCCGATCGATCAGCCGATACGCGACCCTCCTCTCTGAAGGCACGTTCTCGCATGGCCAAGAAACGACGCTCGAAATCCGCAACCGTGAAGCGAAAGGCGCAAGTTGAGAAGCAAGACGGGACGGCGGCAGCGCCTGCCCATGCGCCGCCCGCGCCAGACCCGCCGGACATGGCCGTGCCACCGGCGCGTCGGCCGCTGCCGGGCTGGGCGCTCCCTGCCGTCTTGATCCTCGCACTCACGCTCGGCGTATTCCTCACGCGGCGACTCCTCGCGGGGCGCCCCAAGAATTGCAGCGATCGGTTCCCGCTGTTGTCGCAGCGCGTGGCGCGCATGGCCGTGAAGGAATACCTGGCCCGCCAGAGCCCACGGTTCGGCTCGTACCGAACGATGCGGGAACAGGTCTCCATGGTTTTCGGCCGCGCACAAGGTACGTTCGCCTTCTATTTCGAAGACCTGCAGACCGGCCTCTGGGTCGGGATCCGGGAAAAAGAGCCTTTCGCAGGCGCAAGCCTGCTGAAGGTCCCGACCGTTATCGCCGTGCTCAAGAAGGTTGAGGACGGCGACCTGTCGCTCGGCACCGAACTGGAATTGCAGAAGCAAGATATCGACCCGCGCTTCGGCGATCTCTGGCGAATGGGCGAAGGCTTCTCGATGTCGCTCGAGGGTCTTGTCCAGGCAGCATTGACCCGCTCGGACAATACGGCGGTGAAGGTCTTCAACGGTATGCTCAGCGACGACGAGCAACTCGCGGCACGCTATGCGGTCGGACTGCCCTGCCCCACGCCGAACGGTCCGAAAGTGCGTGTCTCACCGAAACAATACGCAAATCTGTTCCGCGCACTCTACTGCGCAAGCTATCTGAAACGCCCGATGTCGCAGTGGGCGCTGTCGATGTTGACGACCACCGACTACAACGAAGGGATCCCCGCCGGCGTGCCGGACCGGCACCAGGTCGCGCACAAGATCGGGATGTGGCAGAAGGAAGGCTGTTATCACGACTGCGGGATCGTGTACACCAGGCACATGGACTACCTGCTCTGCGTCATGAGCCGCGACGCCACGCTGCGACAGAGCAACCGCGTCAGCAGAGACGTCTCAAAACTCGTCTACGAGTTCGTGATGCGGTCACGCCCGAAGCAGGCCGCCGCGCCTCACGCGCGGCGTATGCGCAGCACAAGCCGTGCAGGCGCAAACAAACGTCTATGAAGGCGGCACTTTGAGTGCCGCACTCCGAAGGTATTTCCCCGGGTGGAACGGGCAGTTGCTGTAGCGGCAACGCCGGCAGAGACAGAACGGGAAGTACACGCAGGTCGGCGCGCACAACACCCAATAGGCGATGAACAGGGACCTGTTCCGCCATAGCCAGTACTGCGGGAACAGCAGCGCGATCGCGAGCAACGTGATGAACAGCGCCAGCCGCCAGCCGCCCAGCGCGCCGTCCTTGCGCCGTACCAGACGCCGCATCAGCCCGTCGGGCATCGCAATGCAGGTCTCATACTCGTAGGGGTACGGACAGCGGCAGCAATGCAGATTCAGCATGACCGGCACGGTCAGCACGAGGAACGCCACGTACACCAGGCCCCAGGCCCAGCTCTCCACAAACACGCCATAGAGCCCGACCGCCCCGAACCCGTACAGACACAGCCGCATCGCGAGCTTCTGCCAAAACGAGAACCTGTCCAGCTTCCCATGTCTTCGGTTTGCAGTCACGCCAGATCCCCCTGCCCCGTCTTCGCCCTCGCCTTGCTCGTGGCTACGTCGCAGGTCCGTGTTTGTCCGTGTCTGTCCGTGTCCTGCCACGCCGCAGACCCGAAGCGCGAACGTCCTTCTTCCGTGCGAACAAAATCACGTGCACGCCCAACGCCGACAGGATCAGCACGCTGCCCGCCTGCAACAGCTTGTCCCACGAGGTGATGGAAAACCCGAGCAAAGCAAGCATCACGCAGCGACAGATCGAAGTGACGAGCGAGATCCAGACGAACTTGGCGACCGGCACGGACACAATACCCGCGGCATACGAAATGGAATCCGATGGGTTATACGGCAGGATACGCAGCCAGAGCATAAAATTCTCGTGGTGCCGGATATGCGCGATGATCCGGCGCACCTTTTCCCTGTCGAAAAACCGGGCCAGCTTCGCCTTCAGGTACCGCCCGATATAGTAGACCAGCACGCTGCCGACCCAGAGCCCGGCTGCCGTACACGCACTCGTCTTGGGGATCCCGTAGCTCTTGACCGCCACGATCACGATCCCTTCGGCCGGGATCGGCGGGATGATCACCTGCACGATCATCACCACAAACAGCCCAAAACAACCCCATAACTCCAGGAACTCCTGCATGCTCCTTACAATACGGAAACGATACCCCACGCGTCAAACGGCAACCTGCCCCCAGGCCTGTATTTGACGCGCGAACCAAGTGTTCGGCGTTCAGTATGCCGCGCTTGGCTTCTCCCCCACACACAATCCAAACACGGAACACCGAGCACATCCCCTCACCCGCGGATCGGCGTCTCCATCTCCGGCCCGCCGGCCGGCAGTCGGCGCCAACGCTTGTGCTTCGTGCAACGCGTGTTCGAGAGCCCGCGTGTCGGCCATTGGCAACAGCCCGCCTCGCAATCGCCCTTCGTGCTCGGCCGGATCTGAACCGTGTTGTCGTTCCACGCAATCTTGCGGCGGCCCGCCCAGAACGCGCAGGTCGCACACGATCGCATGTAGTACGGTATCTTTGTCATGCCGGGGAGGAATCGGGCTCAGTCGATGGTTTCCAGTTTCCAGCAAGACGTGACCTCGTTCTGGAAGGCCGGCAATTCATCATTCATCATTCATCATTCATCATTCTCCCCAGTGCTTGTCCGCAAACGCCATATACTGCTCCCAATCGTACACCGTACAGTCGTGCTTGCCGCTGCGTACGTGATAGCCGATCGTGCCGGCGACCGGCGCGTCGACACCGGGCATCTCGGTGCAAGGCAGTCCGTCGGTACCGAGCAGGCGATAGACGGGGTCTGCGTGCCGTGCTGAGAGAAACTCGCCTTTCGGATCGGCCCACCGGTCTTCGATCGCGCTGGCCACGTAGACGGGTCGTGGCGCGATCGAAGCGATAAGCATATGTTGATCGACAGGCAACGCATTCTCGCGATCGTTGTAGTTCTTGAAATTCTCGCAGAACCAGTGTGGGAACGAAGTGTTGATGCTCTTGACGGTCTCGCCATAGCAACGGCGCGAGAGTGCGGCGCCGCCGCAGCCGGAACAGTTCGAGATCACGACCGCGAACCGCGAGTCCGTTGCTCCGGCCCACAGCGCGGTTTTGCCGAGGCGCGAATGGCCCATCACGGCGACACGCCGCGCGTCGACATCCGGGTCCTCTTCGAAGTAGTCCATGATGCGGCTCAGCCCCCAGGCCCAGGCCCCGATCGCGCCCCAAGCATCTGCGGGCCGCGGCTTTCGGCCCGGCTCGTCGAACAGCGGGTGCACGCCGTTCTTGAACCCGTCATGGAAGTCCGGGTCCAGATCGCCATAGTACGCGGTTGCGAGCCCGTAGCCGCGCGCCACGATCTGTTCGACCGGCCAACGCCGCGCGTTCGCGCCGCGCGCCGCGTCCGTGGCGCGATTCTCGACGACCCCCTCGCCTTTTGGCCGCATCCACGCCTGCGACAGCAGAACGTCCGGATCCGGCTGGATCGCGTGGTTCCCTCCGAAATTCAGCCCGACAAACAACGGACAAGGCCGCGGCCCCGCGACCGGCAGATAGAGCAACAGATGCATCACCGGCGCATCCGGCGCTGCGCAGAACCGGATCGCGACCTGCTTGCGCCGCGCCGTGCCGCCCAAGGCATCCGCCGCCGACTCCTCCAACTCGAACGACAGGGCCGGCGGCCGGCCCGGCGACCGGCCGTAGACCTCGGCTTCGAACAACGCCAATAATTCCGCGCGGCGCCGCTCATGCCACAGCGCCGCATCCCGCACCGGCGTGCCGTCCGTGGCAACAAGCGGATCGGGCAGCACATACTCCGGCACCTTCGACTCGTCGTAGTTGATCCCTTCTCTCATGACTCGCTCCTCAGAAAACACGGGATTCTCACCACGGATTACACGGATCTCAGAAACATCTCACTACAGAATCCGGGGAATCCGTGTGATCCGGGGTTTCTTGCATCCGCGATTGACGAACGCGCACGGAGTTATCCTATAATGCACGCAATCCGGAATTCAAGGGAAGCGACGTGAACAACCATAGATTCGCCGTAGTGCTTGCCGCCGCAGTGCTCATGCTTCATGCACCGCTCTTCTCTGTGGCCCAAGCCGCGCCGCCCGCCGCGGCCCAGGCTGAAGGCCAACACTTCAACCGCGAGCCGGGCTTCGACGCGCATCCCTGGCAGCCGGAACCCGGCTGGCAGCCGGACCCGGCCCTCACGCGGCGCCGCCGCATCATCGGGTTCGTCTGTCTCGGGCTCGCGGCTGCCGTCTCGATCGGGCTCTGGTTCCTGAAACCGGTGCGCGGGCTGCCCGACGATCTCGATCTCCCGCCCGGCCTCCAGCCGTGAGGTGCCCGGCCTTCCCCGCCGCAAGCGTTGTCCGGCACGTGACCGAACGAGACCATCGGCCCTGCCGCCGTGCCAGATTGACAGTGTCCCAAAACCGTGGGAGGATCAGCGGCTTGCAGTCCCAAACTTCGTCGCGAAGTTCGGGAGCCAAAACGCGAGGATGTTCCTCCCACGTCTCTGGGACGCTGCCTCCAGATGACGTTCCAGATCACATTCCAGATCATGTTGGCGATCAGATCGGAGAACGGGATGCGGCCTACGGCCTCGCGCCAGATCACATTCCAGACGACGTTCGACCCTCGGCAGGCAGATCGCCTTCGCTGCCTGCAAGGAACACCCATTGACGCACGACCAAAGAACGGGCAGTATTGCGACACGCAGCCTGGAGACACAAGGCCATGCGACTCTGGCCCAACAAAAGATGGAAACGCATCCTGGCCGGCACCGCACTCGCGCTGCTCGCGCTGCTGATCGTCCTTCGCATCCTGCTCGAGCCGGTCGCGCTGCGGCTCGTCAACCGGCTCGGCCCGAAACTACTGAACGCCGACCTCCGACTCGGCGACCTGGAACTGGCTCTGCTGCGCGGCGAGCTCGTGCTGCGCGACCTGCACGTCGCGCAGCCATCCGGTTTCGGGGGTGCGCCGATGTTCAGGGCCTCGTCGTTCCGCGCGCGTGTCGCGCTCCGCTCGCTGCTGGGCGGCCCGCTCATCATTCGGGACGTCGAACTGTCGGACGCGGCGGTCAGGCTCGTCTATGCCACAAACGGCACACTCAACGTTGAGGCACTCGTTCCCGCCGACCCAGCGCAAGCGCAGCCGGAGACGGACGAGGAGGCCGGCCTGATCCCGCTGACGCTGCAGCACCTGACGATCGCGAACTTCACGCTGACCTACGAGGACAACACGTGGGGCGACGAACCGCTGATCCTGCGGATAACCGAACTGAACGGGACGGCGCGCGAAATAGAAATGGAGCCGGCGGCCCGGGACCTGGCCGTACTGCCGGGCAGCGCCGAGCTGACCGGCCGGATCCTGCAGGATCCGCACGTGGACGCCCGGTTCGGGCTGCGCCTGCGGCTCGGCGTGATCGACACGAATCTGATGCCGGCCGCCTACGCCGTGTTCCGCATGGTCGGGCTCGAGCTCGAGACGCTCAAGCCCGCTGTCCCGCCGGGAACCGGGCCGGCACTCGGCGGCGACTCGCTCGACCTGGCCCTGGACCTGCGCATGGAGCCCGGGTTCCTCGATTGCCGCACGCGCCTGATCGCGACAGGCAACACGCTCACACTCAATATCGGGGGGACCCCGGCCGAACCCGAGGTCGACAAGACCAGTGCCGTCTTCAATGTGTTCCGGCGCGCCGGCGGCGGGGCCGGCCGCATGGTCGGGCGCGTCGGCAATACCGGCGTGCAGGTCGCGGGCACCGCGGTCGGGACCGGTGTCGCCGTGGTCAAGGGCGCAGGCAGAACCGCGGGCTCCATCGGTAGAGGCATCTTCCGAGCCGTGCGCAGCGCGGCACGCCGCGATATGGCCGGGGCCAGCCGCGCAATCCAGGCCGCGAGCAAGGAGACAGCGCGAAACGTTCAACAGACGGTGACCAACACCGCGGTCACCCTCGCACACGGCGCGAAACAGACCGCGAAAACCGTGGCGACCGGAGACAAGGCGCTCGAGAAATGGCGGGCCGGCGCCGACAAGCGCTGGGACGAGGCATGGGCCAACACCGAACCGGATCTCGCCGCGCTGATCGCGCAGAAGAAACCGGAACGCAAGCCCGAGCTGGCCCCGCCTGAACCGGCCGCGCCGGAGAAGAGCGCGGCGGAAGAACCCGCGCCCAGCTCGAAACCGGGCCCCGAACCGGACCAAGAAGCGGAACCCGCAACGAAACCCGACCCGGCGCCGGAGCCGGCGCCGGCACCGCAGGAACAGCGCGAACAGCAGGCAGCGCCGGTCAGCGGCCCGTAGGCCGATCCACGTGCACGGTGCGGCCGTCTCGTGAAATGATCTCGCGGTTGGGGTAAGTCAGTATAACCGCTTTGCAGCGGTGTGCGCTTACGCGCGAAACGGGCCGGGTTGCGGTGGCTCGCCAACGCTTTGTCACGCGCCAGCAGCTTGCGTATCTGCTCCGTGTCGCCGGAGGCAGACGCCGCATGGATCGCCTGTTCCGGCGGCACGGACGGGCCACCACAGCCGCTGAAAAGGGCCAGACCGACGACTCCTGCCAGGGGCCACACAACGCGCCTGCCGTATCTGCCGTCTCATCAGAACCTCCTGCAGTTGATCCGCAAACCGCAAGCATACTCAAGCTTGCCACAACTCACGACGGCAGGCAACCGCTCAGTATCCGCTTGCCAAACGACCCGGCCCGAATCATGCTCGCGGATACGGCGATGATCCGCGCAAATCCGCGGGTTGACATCCATTTTCCAGGGAGCAACCATGATCCGGCGCTGGCATGAGGACGGCGGCTACCGCGAACTGCTGAAGCTGGCAATCCCGCTCGTGCTCAGCACCGGCGCATGGTCCGTCCAGCATTTCGTTGACCGCATGTTCCTGAGTTGGTACTCCGCGGAGGCGGTCGCCGCATCGATGCCGGCCGGTATCCTGAATTTCGCGTGCATGAGCTTCTTCATCGGGACCGCGTCCTACGTCAGTACGTTCGTCGCACAGTATCACGGCGCCCGACGACCGGACCGGATCGGACCCGTCGTGTGGCAGGGCGTCTGGGTCGGCGCGCTCGGCGGCCTGGCGCTCCTCGCCTTGATCCCGGCCGCCGGCCCCGCGTTCCGGCTGATCGGGCACGCGCCTGCCCTGCAGAGGCTGGAGACCGTCTATTTCCGCGTGCTCTGCGTCGGGGCCGGCCCCGCGATCGCGGCGTCGGCGATGGCCGGATTCTATTCCGGGCTGGGCAGGACCGGCACGGTCATGTGGGTCTCGATCGCCGCCACAGTCGTGAACCTGGTCCTGGACTACGGACTCGTGTTCGGGCACTGGGCATTTCCCCGACTCGGCATCGCCGGCGCCGCACTGGCAACGACGCTGTCCGGCGTGTTCTCGCTGTGCACATATTCGGTGCTGTTGCTCAGCCGCAAATACCGGGCTCTTTACCATACCCCGAACTGGCGCCCGCAACCGGACCTGTTCCGCCGGCTCTGGCGCTACGGCGCGCCGAGCGGGCTGCAGTTCTTCGTCGATATCGCCGGATTCTCCGCGTTCGTCCTGTTCGTGGGCAGGCTCGGCACCGAGCCGCTCGCGGCCATGAGCATCGCGTTCAACATCAACACGCTCGCGTTCCTGCCCATGATCGGCGGAGGCATCGCCGTGTCCGTATTGGTCGGCCAGCGGCTGGGCGAGAACAGAGCCGAACTTGCCGAACGCAGCACCCTGTCCGGCGCGCACCTCATGTTCCTCTATATGGGCGCCGTCTCCCTTCTCTACCTGCTGTGGCCGGATCTCTTCATCCGACCGTTTGGCCACCACGCCAATCCCGTCGCGTTCGCCGCACGACGCCGTATGCTCGTCGTCTTCCTGCGCTTCGTCGCGCTCTACTCGCTGTTTGATACCATGAACATCGTGTTCGCCTCCGCGCTCAAGGGCGCCGGCGATACGCGCTTCGTTATGCGCGTCGTGCTGCTCATGTCCCTCACGCTGCTTGTCGTGCCTACCTACGTCGCACTCGAACTGTTCAAGGCCGATATCTATGCCGCATGGATCATCTTCTCCGCATACGTGATCCTGCTCGGGTTCATGTTCTATGCGCGGTTCCGGCACGGGAAATGGAAGCAGATGCGCGTCATCGAACCCGCCGCCGCGTTCGTCGCCGCGCCGGCGCCCGAAGCACCGACCGGCGTCTAGCCCCAGATTCAGCGAACATTCCTGCTGCGACCGCGCGGACGCCCGAATCTGCTGGACGTTCTCGACGGCGGCACTTCACAGGTATTCCAATACCAGTGAACCGCCGCCGCCGAGCGGAG
>Ga0272441_10008268_pt1 | contig 16541 bp, 10 predicted proteins | sample SSMProp6N_FD_193582 | JGI IMG/M metagenome (GOLD analysis project Ga0272441, IMG submission 193582) | Marine sediment archaeal communities from Little Sippewissett salt marsh, Falmouth, MA, United States - SSM-Prop-6N | ecosystem: Environmental > Aquatic > Marine > Wetlands > Sediment ... | reverse complement strand
ACACCGAACGAGAGTGTGTACAGCCTTGCGCCTGGGGAAGACGAGCGTGGGCAGGACTTCGGGTACTCGCTCCCCGCCCTGACGGTTGACAAGACGATTGCGGATGTGATCCGCGGCGGGGCGAGCATTGGGAGCGCCGGGCCTGTGGAGCCGGGTGACGTGATTCGGTACCGCTTTGTCGTCCGAAACATCGGCGGCGCAACCGCCTACGGCGTCGAGCTCAGCGACACCTTGGCGACCGGAACGGAGATCGAGGTCGATCCACCCGGGAGTTCCGGAACGTACTCGGTGTCCGATCCCGTTGCGAGTGGCGCACTCGGACTGAGCGATGGGAGCACCGCCTTCACGACAAGTCTTGGACTGACGTTGGCCGTCAATGCGATCCTGACGGCGGAGTACGAGGTCCGCGTAACCAGCGGGATCACGCAGGGCGAGGATCTCGTCAATGAAGCGTCGGCGGCGGGACAGGCAGCGGACGGGACACCGATCGCGCCGGAGAACGCTACGTTTGACGATACCCAAGATGATGATCTCGAGGATCCTGACGCAGATGACACTGGCATCGCGCCGATCGGCGCGGCACAGCCGGCGCTCTCTGTGGACAAGCAAGTGATCGATGTCCTGCGAAACGATCTCTCGATCGGCGTCGTGGATCCCGTGCTGCTCGGAGATGTCATCGTCTACCAGGTCACGGTCCGGAATACCGGCATGGCGACCGCGTACGACGTCGAGTTTGCCGACACGCTGCCCATCGGACTCGAGATCGAGACGAATTCTCCGGGGAGCGCGGGAGCGTACAGCGTCGACGAGCCCGGCAGCAGCGGGTCGCTCGGACTCTCCGATGGGGCCTCCAGTTTCTCGACATCCATCTCGGCCGCAATCTCTGGAGGGGCGCGCCTCACGGCAACCTACACCGTGCTCGTGACCCCTGCCGCTCCGCCGGGACAGGACGCGGAGAATACGGTCACGGCCACAGGGATCGACGGATACGGCAGCGCGATCCCGGGGGAGAATCCCGCGACCGGGGACACCTCCGACGACGATGCTGAGGATCCGGATCCCGACGATACGGGCATCGCGATCGTCCGCGTGGGCGCGCCCGCATTGGTCACCGATAAGGAGATTGGGGCCATCTACCGAGAGGCGGGAGGGGGCACCGGGGATCGCGTAGAGCCCGGTGATCTCGTCTTGTTTGTGCTCATGGTGACAAACGTGGGCAGTGCGGCAGCCCACGATGTCGACGTGCGCGACGAGCTTCCCGGCGGCTTTGGCTACATCGGTCCGACCTTAGCTTCTTGGCCAAGCGGGAGTTCAAGCGTTGCGCCAGGCGGTGTTCCGGGACCGATCCTTCAGTGGCCGCTTCATGCGACGCTGCAACCCGGTGAAGTGCTGCGGATCGAGTTCGTTGCGAGCGTCCCGATCGCCCTCGCGCAGGGCAACCAGTTCGAGAATCGCTTCGAGGCATCAGGCAACGACGCTTCGGGTCGTGCGATCCCTGCTGACAACAGCCTGTTTGTACCCGACGATGATGATCCGGACGACGCGGATATGGTTCTCCTGGTCGGAGCTGAGCCCGCGCTGGTGACGGGGAAGCGGGTTGTTGGCGTCGTCCGGGGAGCGACATCACTCGGACCGGTCTCGACAGTCGAGGCCGGCGACATCGTCACGTACGAGCTTGTCGTGTCCAACGTCGGAGATGGCACCGCGTACAGTGTGGTTCTTCGAGATGAGCTGCCGACACCGTTGGTCTACCTCCAGGGCAGCACGAATGCCACGTGGCCCGGTCTCTTGACGCCGTACACCGCAGATCCAGTGGGTTTCCCGGGTCCGCTGTTGGTGTGGCCTACGGCTGCTACGCTGCTTGGCGGGGAGTCGCTCGTGCTCAGTTTCGCGGCGGAGATTGACGGCCCGGTGCAGCCTGGGAGGGCGTACCGGAACACGCTATCCGCAGGTGGGGAGGACGGCGCTGGTGAGTCGATCCCGCCGGACAACGGGCTTTCGGTGCCCTCAGACGATGATCCCGATGATCGTGACGCAGCGGTGGTTACCGGCGGCGGAGCGGTGCCCGCGTTGGTGACGTCGAAGAGCGTCGCTGCGATCGTGCGGGATGGACATCTGGCGGGCGGGGCACCACGGGTTGAGGTGGGGGACGTCGTGCGTTTCGACCTCGCTGTGGAGAACGTGGGGATGGGGGTCGCGTATGACGTCTCGGTGCGGGATGCACTGCCGGCGGAGTTCGTCTACGAGCGTGGCACGAGTCGCATCAACTGGCCGTCGGGTGTCCTGTTCAGTGATCCCCAGAGGCTGGGCGGTGAGTTGGTGTGGTCTTCTGGCGTGGTGCTAGGCCCGGGGGATGTGTTGGAGATCAGCTTCGAGGCTGCTGTCGCGGGCCCGATTTTCGATGGCGAGAGCTATGTGAACCGGATGACTGCGGATGGCGAGGAGGAAAGCGGGATGCCGATTCCTCCGGATCGCCGAAACCAGGTGCCGACGGATGTCGATCCTGACGATGCGTCCGACGTTGCGTTGCTCGGTCGCTCCCCGTTCGTCCAGGGTGAGGGCGGTGTGGTACCGGTCCCCGTGCTACGCAAAGACGCGGCGATCTCTCCCGCTGCGGGATGCGAACAGGCGCGTGTCGTGGTCGAGCGGCTTTGGTTTCAGACGGATGTTGCGATGTATGCCGCGGCGGAGTACGAGTGGCTCCGTTCGGCTGTGGAAGATGGGGAGTATCTTCCGGACACGCTGCTGCCGACGTGGCTGCGGACGGTACGCACGCAGGGAGAGGAATACGCGCTCGACAATCTGCTGCAGGTGGACGTCCTTTCGGGCATAGGCGTTCCTCTTGAGCTCGGTCCGAGAATCGTCGCTGCGGCACGAGCCGCAGGCAGCTCGCCGGAACGCGCTCTGGGCGCACGACTGGCCGATTATGCACGTGCCGCTGGGCTAGCGGCGGAACAGCGGCCTGCGGGTGAGCAGTGGATCGTGATCGAGTATGCAGGTGGCGATCCTCGCTACACGTCGAGGCAGAGTAGCGGCCTCTGGCCGAGCGGGGAGTGGGTGGAGGTTGACGACCGTGTGGTTCCCAGTGCGCTGGGAATGGGTCTGGTGAAGCAGGTCGAAGAGGCGGGACGACTGGCGCTGAGCAGCGAACCGCTCGACCGGTATCTGGCGCTTGCCCTAGCTGAGGTGATGTCCAACAAGGTTCTTGCCCTAGACGAGTGGCTGACGCAGCGGGGTCCGGGGCTGGGCACGTACTTCCCGCACGTTCAACGCTCGCTGGATGCGGCGAAGGGTGTCTACGAAGTGGAGGATTCCGATAGCCTCCTCTTCGATCAGCTCTCCTTGGTGTGGGGACTGGCAAGGTACGCCGCGTTCATTGACGACGAAACGAATGGCTGGTTAGGGCAGAGGATGGCACTTCCGTCCTCTCTGCGCGATCGGGCTCTCGCTCTGTTGGACACTGCATTGGCGACCATGGAGCGCTGGCACCGCGACGAAGCCGGAGAACTCCACGGGCGCGTAGCACAGGACGGCAGCGCCGGTTCCGTGTGTTCCACCGTGGATCTGGGATTGCTGGTAACGGTGCTTGCCGACGTTGAGTCCCTTGTCAGCGGGCGGCTGCGGGATCGTGTGACGACGTTGCTCGCAGAGCAGGCAGAACGATTACTGATTCGTGTAACGCCCGAAGGACGCGTCCTCTCAACGCGGGGTGAAAGCCGAGCCGCGTGGGATCTTGCGGCGCACGCGGCCGCACTTCGAGGACTCCTTGCCGCGTACGAAGCGTTGGCTGAGCAGGCGTACCTCGATGCGTCCGACCGCATCTTTGCAGAGATGGAGGCAGCTCTCTGGGAGGAGCGCGTGGGTGTCGGGCTGTTCGCCTCGTTGCGGCTGGGTGATGAGCGGCAGTACTGCTACACGCCGCTCGAGGTCGGTCTTGTGGTTGGGGCTCTGCGGGAGCTGGCGGAGACATGCTCGGAGCCTCGTTCAGCGGGCGTTCTTGCCAAGCTGAGCCGGTTCTCACGCAGCGTCGTCGATGATGCCGCGCTGCAGCTGTCCAACGTTGTTGGGGGCGAGGCGGTGTCCGTTGGCGTGGGGGCGGGGACCATCAGCGGACTACGGCTCTCGGCGCTGAGCGCGCCGTACGGAGTCGCTCCCGTGCTGCAGCGGCGACTCTGCCTGGATGAGATACCGAGCGAGAGCGTCTGCGGTGGACTCCACGTGGAAGCTGCGGATCCTTGGTACCAGACCGACATCGCGATGTACGCATCGTACATCGTTCAGGCGATGGCTCCTGAGCTGGAGGACTACTCGGACGCTAACCTCGCGGCAGTGGTGCTTCACTCCGGTCTCGGTGTGCAGTTCTACGACATTGAGCAGCTGCGGCCGCTGTCAGCGATGCTGGACACTGCGCTGGAACAGCCTGTGGTGAGCACCTGGAACCCCATCGCGATCCCCTACGCCGGAGGGAGTCCGAAGCTGGCCGCTGCTACCGATCTGTCGTGGGATAGGCGCTCGTTCGACGAGCGGATCCTTGCTTCGGCGGTGGGGATGACGTTGCTGCGCGAGTCGCAAGAGGCGCTGCAGCTGCTCTCCGCGGTCCCGTCACGTGAGCCGGAGTGGGCGTACCGCAGTGTCCTGCTAGCGGCGATTCTGGAGAAGCTCGAGGTCCTGGATCGTGTACGGACCGCTGGACCTGTGGGAGCCGACTACATCCCACATGCGCTGCGTAGGACGTCAGGAGGAGACTGGGGCGTGGCGGCGGATTCGGTGCACCTGTTCGATCAGATCGCCCTGCTGTGGGGGATCGCCGAAGCTGAGGCGCTGCTCTCGGACGGGCGAGTGCACGCTGCATTGCAGCCAACAGGGCGTAACGGCGTAGCCGCGAGAACCCTTGTTCAGCGTTTGACCGATACGGTGTTGACGACCTTTGAGGACGCGTTGCTCGAGAACGTAGCCGGGCAGTCGGCCCTCGTGGATGCGGCGGAGCCGGGCACAACTGTTTGGGTACGGCATCCGGAGATCACGGCAGCCAACCTCGGCCTTGCTGCCAGCGCGCTGGGGCGAGTCGTGGAGGCCTTCGGCGTTGACTCCCGTATCGGCGAGCGGGCGGCATCGCTCATGACCTCGTTGGTTCGCTTCGTCTCCGAAGCGCTGTGGGACGGCAGCGGCGGCTTCCGCGAGAGGGTATACCTGGATGAACTCCTCGAAGGCGCCTGCGAGCCGCAGACCTTGGCGGGTCAATTGGGAGCGATCCGCGTTCTGCTTTCCGCGGCTTCGGCGGAGGACGGTAGGGTGTTGGATCGCGCGCTCGAAGCGTTCCGGGCGATCGACGATCGGTTCTGGTCGCCGGTGCTGGGGATGTATCGGAGCAGCGACGAGCGGGTGCCGTGGTGTGCGACGCCGCTGGAGCTTGGGCTTGTGATCGATACGCTGAAGCGCGTCGGTCCGGCGCTCGAAGTGTCCGACGCCAAGGCACTGACCGAGCGGCTCCGCCAGCACGTTGATCGGGTCGTCGATGGCGCCCAGCTTCAGCTTCCGTCGACACGGTATGCGCCGACATCGTCCGTCGCCCCAGCATCTGCGGATGAGGAGTGGTACGCACCGGTTTTCGCGCACGAGGCTTGTTTGCGGGACTGGGAGCCGTGGAGCGGGAGCGGGCGGGGACTTCCCGGCGACATCATACGCTACACGATCACCGCCGAGAACTCCGTGGATGCGGCGTTCGCGAACCTTGAGTTGACGGATTTCCTCCCAAGCCATGCGGCCTACGTGTCCAGCAACCCTGAGGGGAGCTTCGATTCGGGGGGGACGGTGCGGTGGGAGTTCGACCGGCTGGAGCCAGGCGAGGAACGGATGTGGGAGATCCTGGTGCGGGTGGACGAGGATGCCCCGCTTGGCGAGACGCTGATGAACTGTGCACACCTGACGTACACAGACCTTGACGGTGTTCCGCAGCCTGAGAGGGAAGCGTGTGCTTGGGTGGAGTTGCAGGCTGCGGGCGCCGAGGGTGGCGTGGCAGAGAATCTTCTTGTCCGCTACATCACGGATGAAGCGATGTACCTGGCGGGCGTCCTCGAGGAGCTAGGCTGCTGGTGGGCGCAGGTGTGGCCCGACGCGCAGCGTGCGCGGGAGATGTCCGTGGCCAACCTTGGGATTCTCCTTGGCGAGTCGGCGCTTGGCGTGCCTCTGTCTCTCGCCCCTGTCTTCTCCGCCGACGAGGATCGTGAGGCGGCCGTCGCCTCGTTGCGTCAGCGCTGGGCGGAGGAGAGCGGCTTGCCACGTGCTCCCGCGATGGCAGCACCGATCGTGATCCCGTTTGAGGCAGGCACTCCCCTCCTCCAGCGCGGAGTGGGTTTCGCCGAGCGACACGATGTGGTGACCCCTGCTGCCGTGGGACAGACGTTGGTTCGGGAGTCGCAGCTGCTTCTCGACTGTGCGCCGGAGGGTACGGAGCTTGCCATCTATCTGCAGCGACATGTCGCGTTCGTTGTCGGGTCGCAAGTCCAATGGGTCGCCGAGGAGCTGCGACGTTCCCCGCAGGGGGAACTGTACCTGCCGCACGCGTTGCATTTGCTCATCGAAGACGGCTCCTTGACGTCCGTTCTGATCGATGAGCGAAGCCTGCTCTACGACCAGGCGTCTCTGCTCCTTGGGCTGTGTCGCGCGGCAGAGGCAGCGGAGGCCGTGTCGGGGATGGCGACGAACGCAGCCTCGGATCTCCTCGATCATGTACAGCACCACTGGGACCCCCTGAATGGGCGGGTGTTGGCCGCTCTGCCTGAGAATGGAGGGGCGCCCCCGGCCGCGTATTGGGATGACGTTGCCGTCCTCGCCGATGCGCTCGTGGCCGTGCGCGAGGTGATTCCAGAGCGGAGACCCTCAGCGGAAGCGCTGCTTCGGGACATCGCCACCTGGGCGATCGAGACGCCACAGGCGGACGACGTGGCGCAGGAGGCGGCAAGGCTTTGGGTGCTGCTCCAGGCGGCCGAGGCGCTGAACGATGTAAGGCTTGCACGGGCTGGCGATGATGGAGCAGCAGTGTGGCTGGTCGAGTTCATAGAGTCTCTACGCGAGGGTGCGGCGTTCTCCCCGCTGACGTCCCTCGGGTGGACCGAGACGCCGCGTCGTGTGGCTATGGTCCTCCGGCTTCTCTCCGCGCAAGCGCAGCAGCATCCAGACGACCTGCTCCGATGGCTTGGCGCAGCATCACTGGTGCTGCAGCGGGAGATCATCGGTTCCCGGCTGCAGCTCGCGGATCCCCAGGGCATGTGGAAGACGCACACCTACGTGCCGTGCTTCGGCCTTGCGCCGGTGTTCGCGCAGCATCGAGAGCTCCCCGCCTGGACCTTGGCCCGATAACGGTCAACCTGCGCGGAGCGGTGTGCACCGTGCGTTCTCCGCAGGGCCTCCGGTCCGGCAGTTCAGCGGAACCGGTGCGTGGGCCACGCGTCCCGCACCCCTGGTGCGGGTGTCCCTTCGTGTGGGTCGGTGTTCCATCGCATGGCATGCTCTCCCATAGTATCTCTGGTACCTATGAAGAGAGGACGCAAGGCCCATAGCGGAAGTGGGACACGAGTCCCCGCTGCGGGTGTCTTGCTCGTTGCGATTGCCGTTGCTTGTGGAATGCCGTCATTCACACAAGTGATGAGCTTCAGCGGCATCGCGGAGCTCACCGTGTGCGCCGATGAGCTCTCCGGGCTGGAGTTCCGCTCGGTGAGCATGATGGTGTTCGTCACGATCTGCGAGATCTCGTTTCAGCTGCAGGGAGCATTGACGGGCAGCGTCTTCTCAGATCTAAGGCTTGGTGCCAGTGGAAGCGTCGGGGATCTTGGCCTCAACACGACGATCGTCCTTGACCCCTCTGCGGCATCCCTCATCAACTGGCAGACAGGGGCTGCGATGGCTGTTGCTGACGTGGATCTGGGAGCCATCCTGCTGGTGGAGCCGACCCCGGCGACATCCAATCTGCTCATCACCGTGGACGGCGGCAACGACTGCGCGACCTTCGGATGCCGTGTGCGGCTTGGTGTCTGTCCCACGGAGCTGTGGGAGATCTCCATCGACGCGAACTGGGGAGAGGCGCTGTGCGGCCGCCCGGCGAGGACCGCGGTATCCTTCAGCTGCGCTGGGGGGTTCGAGTCATTCGACATCTTCGTTGGGGATATCGAGCTCATCGAGGCGTCGATGATGGGCATTGAGGGGTATCTCGACTTCGCGGTCTCGTTCGCCCCGGATTCCAAGACCGCATCCCCAACGCTGCGACTAGAGACCGACTGGACTGTCTGTTCCGAACTCGGTCTTTTTGGTGAGATCGTGTGGAACTCGTACCCGTTCCGCATAGAAGGATTGAGCGTCTTCGGGCTTCAACTCGATGTGGGGTTCGCTGAGAGTCTGGGGCTCGTCGTCGCGGAGTCTTTTGTGGAGGGGAAGAACGCCGCAGTGACGGGGAAGGCCGACTACTTCGAGACGATCGGGGTCTACGGCCCACTTCCGTCGTGCTGCGGGCGGCCGGGGGCATTTGAGATCATGAGCTACTTCCGACGATCGCCCGCGGTGCCGAGTGCGTTGTTTGGCTGGGGGCTGTTGGAGGCTTCGGGGGAGCTTTGGCTTTCGGACACGCTATCGGTTGCCGTCGATGTGCGGTATGCCGCCGTATCCCCCCTCTGGGAAATCGTCGCCCGCGCGCAGGTGCAATGGTAGATGCGTCTGCCGGAAGCGCCTGCGGAGCGCTTGCAGGCGGCCGGCGATGACCGAGGACAAGGCAACCGCCTTCGCCGAACAGCGCGGGCATTTGAATCGGCTCCTCCTTGCACGAGCCCCGCTTCCCATCAAGCGCTTCTTCGCGTTGGACGGGGATGTCTATGATGATGGGGCGCTACCGCGCGCCACCAAGGAGCTCCTCGGGCTGGTCGCGTCGACCGTGCTGCGGTGTGACGACTGCATCACCTACCATGTCATCGAGGCCGATCGTCATGGTGCAACGCGGGATCAGATCGTCGAGGCGCTGGCGATCGCCCTGATCGTCGGAGGATCGATCACGATTCCCCACCTGCGCCAGGCGTTCGCGCTGCTCGAGGATGTTCGGCCACCACGACGGGTCTGAGACAGCACCAGTCCTCGAACTTGGGGATCCGTGGGCTACAATGACATGCCCCCGAGGTCTGTGGAAAGGAGCGCGATGAAGATCCTGATCATCACCAGCACGCCGAATCCGTCCGGATTGACGGCCGCCTGTGGCGAGGCTGCACGGCAGGGTGTCGTGGACAGTGGTAGCCGGGCGCGCGTTGTCAACCTCAACGAGCAGAGCATCGCGAGATGCGCTGTCTGCAACGGCGGATGGGGAACGTGTCTGGGGAAGCACGTCTGCCAAGTGAAGGACGGCTTCCAGGACCTCCACGCCACCGTGGGTGAGGCTGAGGGATACGTGTTCCTGACGCCGGTGTACTTCGGGGAACCGAGCGAACCGGCGAAGGCGTTTCTCGATCGGCTTCGCCGGTGCGAGGCGACGTGGGATGCTTCAGCGGGCGAGAAGAGCCTGCTCTCGGGGAAGCCCGCCGTGTGCGTGGCCGCTGCAGGCGGATCAGGGCACGGAGCGATCAGCTGCCTGGCGGGCATGGAGCGGACACTGCGCCGGCTCGGGGTCGACGTGCTCGATCTCATCCCGGTGACGAAGCGAACACGGGAATACCAACTCGAGACCATCCATGATGCGCTGGTGGCGCTGGCGCACGCGCAGGAGCAGTCCCCGCGACCGCAGCCTGCGCAGCCTCGTGAGCGTCGCCCCCACCGTCGTCGCCGCCGCTCCTAAGGGCCTACAGGCCATACACGCGGCTGTACTTCTCTGTCACGTAGTCGACGAAGAACGTGGAGCGAGGCGGCTCTCCGGTTACGAGCTGGATCAAGGTTTCCGGTTCGTAGATGCGTCCTTGGTGATGGATCTTCTCACGCAACCACTCGAGCAACACCGTGGCTTGGCCTCTTTCGATCTGTTCGTCCAAGTTGGGGAGCTCGCGGCGAGCGGTGGCGTACAGCTGTGCGGCGTAGAGGTTTCCGAGCATGTAGCTGGGGAAGTACCCGATCAGCCCTGCCGACCAATGCACGTCCTGGAGAACACCATCCGCATGGCACGTGGGTTCGACGCCCAGGTAGCGGCGCATCCCGTCGCGCCACGCATCCGGCAAGCCCATCACGTCGAGATCACCCGTGAGTAGTGCGACCTCGAGCTCGAAGCGTAGCATGATGTGCAGGTTGTACGTCACTTCGTCCGCCTCGACACGGATCAGAGACGGTTGCACAACGTTGGCCGCTCCGCAGAGATCCTCCGGCGAACGGCCGCCAAGAGTGGGAAGCGCATCCGCGATCTTGCTGTGGAAGTAACGCCAGAAGGGCAAGCTGCGCCCGACCATGTTCTCCCACAGCCGGGACTGCGATTCGTGGATTCCGTAGGACGCTCCGTCGGCAAGCCCAAGGGGGCGAAGCGTCTCCGGTATACCCTGGCCGTACAGCGCATGGCCTCCCTCGTGCAGCGCACTGAATAGGCCGGACAGGACGAGATCCTCGTGGTAGCGGTTGGTGACGCGGACATCCCCAGGGCCGATCTCGATGGTGAATGGATGCGTCGTATCGTCCATCCGACCGGCATCGAAGTCGTAGGCAATGGCACGCAGCGCCTCCATGGCAAGATCCCTCTGAGCTTTCACGGAGAAGCGGCCTCGGAGGAAGGACGTGTCCGGAGCGGAGCCGTTCTCCATCAGATGGCGGAGGAACGGCACGAGCTTCGCCTTGAGCGGCTCGATGATTGCCCGCAATCGGGCTGCGGTCATCCCCGGCTCATACTCCTCCAGCAGCGCGTCGTAGGGCGATTCGTCGTAGCCGTACAGCTCAGCGAATTGCCGGACGTAGCGGACCATCTCGGACAGATGTGGAGCGAACGATGCGAAGTCTGAGCTGTCCTTCGACTGTTCCCACGCCGATTCGCTGTTCACGCGAGCGATCGTGAACCGCTCGAACAGATCGGCGGGGATCGCCTTGTTGCGGCGGTAGTCGCGTCCGACCACACGCACGCTCGCCCGCTCCAGCTCGGACAGGTCTTCGGCACCCTCAAGAGAGGCGATCAGGCCTCCCAATCTGTCTGACGTGGCGAGCTCGAACGCCATCTTGGACAGCTTCCCAAGAACCTCAGCTCGCCCGGTGTGTCCACCTGCCGGGATGTACGTCCGCTGGTCCCACTGCAACAGCGAGACGGCCGAGTTCAGCTTGTCGATGTCGCCGAGAAGCGCCTTGTATTCGGTGAGGGTATCCACGATGCCTCCTTAGCTGTCGCGTGTCAGGCGATTGTAGCGGGGTGGTGCGGCCCACGAAAGACGGTGCAAGAAGCTAGAGCCACTCAGCGATGTCCGCGTCTCGCAGACGTGTGGGATGGCCGGTGAATCGGACGATGCCCTGGCGGTCGATGAGAAACGTGTGAGGAATGCCGAGAACACCGTACGAGCGAGCCACGCTGACCGCCTGGGTATAGGATCCCCACAGGGCGAGCATCTGGGGCGAGTTCAGCTGTGCGAGATACGTCTCGGCATCGCGCAGCGTTCGGTCCAGGCTGATGCCAAGAAGGACCACCCCGTCAGCGGCGAAACGCTCGGCGATCGCCTCGATGTGAGGCATCGAAGCCCGGCACGGAGAACACCAACTCGCCCAGAAGTCGAGGATGATCACATTGCCGCGGTGACTCTCCAGGGAGACGGTCTCGCCCGCGAGGCTCTTGAGGCTGAACAACGGGGCTAGATTGCCGACGCGGTACCCGACGTTGAGGTTGGTCGGCTCCGGTTGAGAGTCGGGTGCTCCGGGAAGCGCCGGCGACGGGTCAACGAGTACGATGGCTGCTGTGTCCGCGTTGCCGGGCGGCGGACTGCCCTGCAGCTGCCCCCAGTACAGCGGGAGCAAAACTGCGGCGGCCACCGCGAGCAGCGCTGCGACGGCCGCCAAGGCCTTCAAGGAGGTCGGTATGCGTTGTATGTCGATTTTCATGGCGCATCCACCCGCAAGGGGTGTTGATCCTAGCCTCAAACGTCATTATAGAGTAAGATGATAAGCTTCGCAACTGACATCATGATCCCAGACACGACGTGCATGGACATCGCAGAGATCATCGGGGTGCTTGCGAATCCGCACCGCATTCGCGTGCTGTGTGTGCTGCTCGACGGAGAACGGCACGTCGCCGGGATTGCGGATGCCATAGGCCTTTCGCAGGCACACACGTCGTCCCATTTGCGGGTGCTCTACGATCGTGGATTGGTGGTACGGCGCAAGGAGTGGCGCAATGTGTTCTACAGCCTGAGGGACGAGCGGGTGGCGCGCCTGCTTGAGGCTGCGCAGCAGGCGGCGACCAGCGGCTAGTGCGGCCATCGTCGGTGTTCAGGGACTGGATCAATCCATCCCGATGCAAGCCCGGGCCTGCGGCGTACACCCGACGCAAGCCTCTTCCATGAACGCTCACCCTCTGGCTTTCCGTGATGAAGCCTCTCCGCCTCGTCAAGAGGTTTAGCATCGCCACATGCTCTCATCATCAGCTCTTCACAGACGAGGAGTTCAATGTCCCAGTCGACCCTGGTGAGACCAACTCTCCGGAGTGCGCACGCTGGTTCTGTCTCTAGCTAGGAGGTGCGCGATGCATCGCGCTTGGATGAACTACGCAAACGATATCCTGCTGCTTCTCACCGGTACGATCCTTGCCATTTCCTCTCTCTTGGTCTGGGTGGTGCTCCCCAAGGGCTACAACGCGCCGTGGCTGTTGTGGATCGCCATTCATAAGTGGAGTGGCCTGGCCCTGGTGGTGGAATCGGGCGTTCACGTCGCCTTACACTGGCGCTGGCTAATGACGATGACCCGCCGCGTGCTGCGCCGGCGGTAGTCTGGCGGACGCGGATCCCCGGCCGTCCATCTCGCCTCAGCCTGCCGCTCTCAGGGTGTCTTGCGCGCGCGTATGCACGCGGCGGGTTCTCTGCCGGATGCAGCGCGATCTCCAATCCCCATGCTCGGTCTCTTCAGTCTGGCGCTATCCGCCCCCCACCGGGGGAAACAATCCCACCCGATCGCCGTCCGACAGACCACGGCTGCGATCCGAGACCGCCCTACCGTTGACGTACGCGAGGTGGATCCGGTTGCCATCGACGCCGATCGCATCGAGCAACGAAGCCCACGAAGCTCCGTCATCGAGCTCCACCACGAACGGCTCTCCGGCGCGGGAGCCGGGGACGAACCGTTCCAGCGAGGCGAACAGCCGCACTTCAATCCGCAATCGCGGGTTCTCCTTGCGGGCGGAAGTACCACTTGTACAGCAGCTGCATGTCGTCGGGGAACAGCCCCAGCCTGGTGGCCTCGCCGATGGAGGCGTCAGGCGAGGTGTACCGGCCGTCGAGGAACAGGTTGGCTCCCAGCTCGCTTTCCGGGATACCGATCCGCCGTGCGATGTCGAGGACCGAATCGGTCGGTACGGCCTCGATCGTGACCACGGACGCAGCACGTGGGTCCTGCTCATTGGCGAACCGACGGAGCTTCCCGTAAAGGTGGACCTCGATCATGGACGGGTGCGACACCGGCGCGGGGCGCTTCCTCCTCTTCTATCCGTGGACCTTGTCGATCTCGGCATCTGGGACATCCCAGACCGTGTTGTGCGGGGGCAGCGGCTCGTGGGTCATGAACCTGGGCAGCCGGTCATCGATTGCCGTGAAGCCGGCCTTCTCGTTGAACGAGCGCTCGAGGGCGATGATTTCGCCCCCGATGCGACCGACGTCGTCCGATGTCCATTGCGTCCCCAGGACTCCGTTGCACTCATCGACCATCCCCTCGAAGCCGGAGGCGATGTCGAGGATCGCGAACGCGATGAACAAGCAGTGGCCGGTGGAGTCGATGAACGCTGTCGCGTACTGGAAGTTCCTTGCCAGCTCGGCCTTGTTTGGATCCGCAGGATCAAGCTTTCCCGATACTCCGAGGATCTCGGGGGCGATCGTGTATCCCGAGGTGTGATCGGCGCCCATGGTCGACACAGCATAGGTCATACCGATGCCCTTGATCGCACGTGGCTCGTACGCCGGCATGTTCTGCCCCTTCACGTGGGGCACGCGTTCGACGCCGAACGCGCGGCCGGTGACGACAGCCCCGTTCCCGAGGATGCGCCCGAGGGGGCTGCCGCGCCCGATTTCGTGGAGCAGTTCGATCGCGCGTTCGGCGTCCCCGAACGACGCGGCTCCGCCGTCCATGGCCACGGCCAGCGCGCCGCCGATCTCGATGGTGTCGAGCCCGTACTCGTTGCACAGCAGGTTCAGCTCCCCGATCGCGTCCAGGTCGTCGATCCCGCAGTTCGCTCCAAGCGCCCAATCGGACTCGTACTCGATGCACGATGTGTGTTCCGAGCCGTCAGGGCGATGCCACGTGTTCGAGCAACCGATGATGCATCCAGGAGAGCACGCGTGGTTGTACAGTTCACCACCTGTGCGCTCCTTGTTCCCGGCGAAGATTGCCTCTCCGGCGATCTTGGACGCACCGTCGAATCGGCCTTCTCGGAAGTTGCGCGTCGGGAGCGCTCCGGCTTCGTTGATGATATTGACGAGCACTGCGGTTCCGTAGCAGTTCAGCGCGCCCTTCGGCTTGGTGATGTCGTGGCTCGTTAGGGCTTCCGTGAGCTTCTTCCTCCCCGTCTCGAACAGCACGGGATCCGAGAGCTGCACACCCTGAGCCCCGGAGTCGTCGACGATGATGGCCTTGAGTCGCTTGCTGCCGAGAACGGCGCCGAGGCCTCCCCGTCCCGCATACCGTGTGGGGCGTCCTTCGCGATCGTTGAAGCACACCCCCGCGGCTGCCATCCGATGCTCACCCGCGCTGCCGATGGCGCAGATGTCCACGCTCTGCCGTCCGCCGTGGGCGTCGAACAGCGCAGCGTAGGTCTCGGAGAGCCGCTGTCCCGCCCAGGGGTCCGCCGGCTCGAACTCGGCGCCATCAGAGGTGATCTTGATGAGCCACCACCCATCCCCCGAGGCCTGACCCTCGACGATGATCGCTCGGATGCCTAGACGAGCAAGGCGGCCTCCCCAACCGGTTCCCGCGTTCGCCTCCTTGATCGTCCCCGTCAACGGGGATTTCGCTCCGACGGAGATACGTGAGGACGTGGGAGCGGCCGTGCCCGTGAGGAAGCCGGGGGAGAACACGACTTTGTTCTCCGCGGACAGCGGGTGACACTCTGGCGGGACTTCGTCGTGCACGATGCTTGACGTGAGCCACCTGCCGGCACGGCGAGCGTACCTCTCGGGAATCTCCTCGAACGTCGCTGTCCGATCCATCATGTCAATGCGGAGTATGCGCTCCATGCTTCCTCCTTGCGGTCTCGTGTGCGTCTCCGTCCCTCAGCCCCATGAGGTCTAGCATCTCGCGACGGTTCTGTCAACCTTATCTGCTTTCCGGGATTGCGCGGTAGGCGGGAGTCCAGCGAGGAACCAGCGGCCTCCTCCCGCCTCGATAAGCGGGAGGAGGCCGCCTCACGCGAGCTCATTCCACGGGTAGGTAGCGGATGCTGGCCGGCAGGTTCATCCTCCCTGTGGCGGGGCGAGCTCACAGTGCCCGCACGGCATCCAGATCGATGTGCTCCCGCGCGAGATCCACCAGCCGCGCGATCCGCTCCGTATCGTGCGCGGAGAACCTGGGGACGAGGCGATCCACCTTGAGAGCTGTCGTGTACGTGTCGCTGCTCACGAGAAGCAGAGGAATCTTCCTCGTCTCAGCCTGGGCGAGTACATTGGCCGGCGGAACGATGTTGTTCGACAACAGCACGCAGGACGTTCCCCGCGCCTCCAACGCCGCAAGAACCATGTCGGTCCTGTCTCCGCTGGTGATCACGAGCTTCTTCCCCAGCTGGAGACGGTCCTCGGCGGTGACGGCGTCCACGGACATCGCACCGACCAGCACGTGGCGAATCGGCTTGTCGAGCGCATCTCCGCCGGCGACCACGCGGGCGAACAGGCGGTCCGCGAGGAAATGCGCGGTCATGGTTGTGAGCAGTTCGTCGCGCGGCAGGACGCCGAGCAGGGGAACGCCCAGGCTGCCGATCGCGGGACGGTGTACAGCTTCGAATTCATCCAGGTCACGAACCTTGTTGATGATCACGCCGGCGATGGTCGCCTCGTCGGACGTGACGAAACGGTGGACGAACGCTAGGTCATCCGCGATCTCATGCTCATCCCCGCCGGCGACGAGGATCGTTGGCAGCCCCAACTCGTGCGACAGTGTCAGAGGATCGAGTGACACCGAGGCACCGTAGGTGAGATCCTGGCCGCACTCGATCAGCAAGACGCGATCCTTGTCCTGCTGCGCCCGCATCCCTCGCCGTACGACATCGACGATCGCTTCGCGATCGCCCAGGTGGCGTAGCTTGGAGTGATCGAAGCCTACGGTCAGATGCTCGGGCTCGTGCGGAAGATCAAGAAGCGTTGCCATGAGCGCCGCGTCCGCGTCCCAGAGACGCTTCTTGCGGTACATCAGCTGATCCCCGAGGG
>Ga0272441_10008267_pt1 | contig 16542 bp, 17 predicted proteins | sample SSMProp6N_FD_193582 | JGI IMG/M metagenome (GOLD analysis project Ga0272441, IMG submission 193582) | Marine sediment archaeal communities from Little Sippewissett salt marsh, Falmouth, MA, United States - SSM-Prop-6N | ecosystem: Environmental > Aquatic > Marine > Wetlands > Sediment ... | reverse complement strand
AAAGGCAACATCTTCACCAAAGCGCTCATGTATATCCCAAAAATGGGAGCCGCCGGTGGTGGAGATACCATGGGTATACTGAAAAACTCTCCAAACAAGGCCGCTGCAGCACTTTTTATCTATCATATCACCACAAAAGAGCAGCAGCTTAAGAAATTCGAGATGTTGGGTGCCTATCCCGCAAGAATCGATATTGCCATTGAAGGAACGCTGTTGACCGAAGAAGACAGAGCGACAAATGCGCTTACATGGTTTCCGGCACCTTACAAAAGTCATATGATTTCTGAATTTGTCAAGAATGTGTTGATGAAATAAGGCATACGATTGATGGAACCTGCTCAAAAATCAAAATTGCGGGTTGAAGGTGAAGCATCTTCAGCCCGCTAAAAATACTTGTTGGGTGAATACACTGTCACCGATTTTTAAAATTTTTTACAGTTTTATAGTTATTCAATGCAATACCAAAACTATTTAAGGGTTACGATTGAAACCGGGTAAAACTTTCTGAAAAGCGTTTTAAGCTGTAGCTTTTAATTTTATACAAATAGGAGAGGTCTTGTGTCAAACCTGAGAATAAAAAACTTAACGAAAAGATTCGATGAAGTCCTTGCTGTGGATAACTTAAGCTTGGAAGTGGCTGATGGTGAATTTGTCACCCTACTTGGCCCATCAGGCTGTGGGAAAACCACCACGCTGAGAGCTATTGCAGGTTTCTGCTATCCTGACGAGGGTGAAATATTTTTTGGAGACAAGATCATGAACAATATTTCCCCAAACAAGCGGGACACAGCCATGTGCTTCCAATCCTATGCCTTATTTCCCCATATGTCCGTGTGGAATAATATAAGTTTTGGATTGAAAATGCAGAAAATTCCAATACCGGAACAGAAGAAGAGGATTTCAAAAGTGATGGGAATGCTAGGAATTGAGAATTTGGAAAAGCGAAAACCCGGACAACTTTCAGGAGGGCAGCAACAACGGGTTGCACTGGCAAGAGCTATCGTAACAGAGCCCAAGGTTCTTCTTTTTGATGAACCACTTTCAAATCTAGATGCCAAGTTACGGGTACAGGTACGGGTCGAGATACGGGAAATGCAAAAGCGTTTGGGAATAACCACTATCTATGTGACCCATGACCAGGATGAAGCTCTGGCAATATCAGACAGGATTGTTGTCATGGACCGAGGGCATATTGAGCAGTCAGGGGATCCCTACACTATCTACCGGAATCCTGAAACGAGTTTTGTGGCTGGATTTATCGGTCTAGCCAATATCTATGAAGGGGCAATTGTCACCAGAGAGGATAACCGGTGTACAGTTGAAACCCCTTTTGGAAAAGTAGATATAGCCTTTGGAAACCAAAAAATTCCTAAAAAGGATAAAAAAATAAAGTTCATCTGGCGTCCTGAGGATATGAAACTCTATACTAAAGGAGCACCAAATAAAATTAAGGGAAAAATCCTGCAGGCTGTATTTATGGGAAATATTACAGATATTTTTTTAGATGTTCAAGGAAACAAGATGCGTGCTCAAATTGATGAAACCAAAAAACTCATTACAGGAGACGTCATAGAGTTTAGTATCCCGGAAGAAGCCTTCAGTATACTGAGGAGGTAAAAGATGAAAGAAAAGGAGATTTCACCCATACATATTCTGATGCTCTTCCCGGGAGTGGGATTCATCCTGTTGTTTATTGGTTCCTCAATCTTTTTGACTCTCGTGCAAAGTTTCGGTGTCTTTAGCATTACGGGAAATTCGTTGTTCACCCTTGAAAATTGGAAAGTGATATTGCAAACCAGAGAATCTATGGATTCCTTGCTCTTCTCCCTGAAAATGGGAATTTTAAGCTCAGTAGGTACCGTAGTAGTTGCTTTTCCTGTCGCATTGTTCTTTAGAAAGGGTGGAACCGGAAAAGGAATCCTGGGTTCTATTATCAAAGTGCCGCTCTTTATACCTGCCCTGGTGGCAGCTTTTCTCATTCTGAACCTTATTTCGTACCATGGATTAGTGAATACTGCACTCATGCGGTTTCATCTCATTAATGAGCCATTACGCATGCTCAATGACAAATTCGGCTGGGGAGTGGTATTTATTCAGATTTGGAAAAACCTGCCTTTTGTTTTGCTGATTATAATGGCATCCTTAGCATCCATCAGGGATGATACCATTGATGCAGCGAAAAATCTGGGAGCAGGTTACTGGTCGATATTGTTCAGAATGTATATACCCTTAGCCATGCCCGGAATATTGGTTTCTATGATTCTTATGTTTATAAAGGCCTTTGGAGATTTTCCAATAGTTAGTGTAGCAGGACCTATCTATCCCTCTTCCATAGCAGGTCGGATGCACATTATGGCAACCATATATCAGGAATGGGACCAGGCAGCTGTATTGGGAGTGATTATTATCATAACTGCATTCATTGTCATCTGGGCCTATTCACGATTAGCAGAATTTGTAAAAGGTGAGATCTAGTATGACTCAAACAGATAACAAAGTAAAAAGACCCCTACACCTCATCCAGGCACGAAAGATGAGGAATTACTATTTACTCCTGACGATTTTTTTCATGATAGTCATGATTGTATGGGTCGGAGTACCAATTCTTATGACCATAATGTGGTCTTTGGTTGATCCCAAGAATCCCTGGTCTTACCCTAATGTTTTTCCGCCAAGCTTTTCGCTTGCACAATGGAAATTTGTGTTCGATTATACCAACATCGGACGGGCCTTACGTACCAGTTATAGCGTGGCACCATTGGCAGTGCTTCTCTCGTTAGTCTTATCATTACCCACCTCTTATGTTTTGGGTAGAAGGAAAATTCCCGGAAAGAAACTTTTTATGCTGTTGGTACTTCTTCCCATCATCATGCCCGGAATGGTAGTGGCGCTTTTCCTCAGTAGGATCTTTACTACATTTGGATTAAGTCAAACATTTTTCGGTCTTGTACTTGCTCACACGCTCATGAGTATACCCTATATGATTCGAGTGATGACCACAAGTTTCCAGGCAATTCCTCAAGATGTGATTGATGCAGCAGAAAATCTGGGGGCAAATACTTTCGTTAAAATTAGAGATATTTTCTTACCCATGATTCGCCCTGGATTACTGGCTGGTATGATATTTGCATTTACTGTCAGTATTGAAGAGTTTAACCTTACATTTATTATCGGTACGCCTACTTTCGAGACAATACCTACCATTCTTTATTCATTCATGGGGTATAATTTTATACGAACGAATGCATCAGTCGTGGCTCTGCTCATGATGACACCAAATATTATCATGCTCTTTATCGTTGAGCGATTTCTAAAATCTGACTATCTGGCAGCCTCTTTGGGGAAGATGTGATATTTTGAAACCAGGGGAAACTATTATTCCTCGTTTTTTCTAATTCACAACGAATATCAGAAATAACTTAGATAAGATCAAATAATGAGTTTTTATAAGATAAATTCCTTTCTTTAAAGAAATTTAATGAATAATAGATAGAATACAATTCAATAAATAGAGAGGGATATAAATTTATAAGAAAGATTAAATTGTAAATGATGCAAGAAAGGAATATCTTCGCGAAAATATCAATAATTCATATTTAACTTTTTAATTGATTCCTTTATCTGTTTAAATAATTAATATTTTTGTCATTATTTAGGTAGAAGCATTAAGGGATATTTTAATAAAAATCCATATTCTTACATCAAAAAGAAAGGTGAAAGGTTATGAGATAGTATTGCCAGAAAATTTTATAATTTAAGTGCATTTTTTTAAGCGTAAGAAAGAATAATGGTTTTAATAATATGATTTCAAACTTTGCTGGTTCTGACATTTATAAAAAAAATTTAGTTAATAGGCCGGATTGTATTGGACATGTTGGTTATGATATGAATACAGATTTACCAGGATTTTCTTATCAAAACTCCAAGAGAAAAGTTTGTATCCCGTTTTCACAAACTAAACAAAAACATCCTGTAGACTATCAGGGGAAAGATTTTTATATTGAAGAGTTTACTGATGCTAAAATTAAGAAAAAATGGCAGGAATTCTCACAAGATCCTATAGCTGCAAAATCAATTATTGAACTTGCCAAAAGTTTTGCACTTAGCGAGTTCAGAAAGACAGGAACCGTTTCTTCCATCGGAAAGATTGTACCTTACAATGATGTAAATCTACTTGACATTCGTAGACCTGCATTTTTCGGTCAATCTATTTATCGTGAAAATATTGCAAAGGTAGACCAAAAAACCTACATTGTAGAATTTACCGTACCTAGAGATGCCTTCGAAAAAATTCATTTAAAAAAATTCACACCAATAAAGCTTCGAGGATGGTTTATAAAGGGTGATGGCATTCCGGATAAAAGTGAACACAAAACGCATGTTATAGTTATTATGATTGGAGGAAGAAGTATAGAAACAACAGCGATTCATCACCCGAAAGATCCTCTCTATGTATATGAATCGGAGACTAAAAAATATAAAAAAATTAATTTTCCTAATAAGCGGGGCAGGACAGAAAAGTGGGGATTACGGCAATGGCGAGAAAATCTATATGCATTTAACCAGGTTGGATTTGACATACTGACCGTCGATAAAAGAGGCCACGGAATATCCGGAGGATTGAGTGCTTCAGATACTGGAGAACAAGCTGAGGACTTGTTTAGAATGCTTAATCAGCTTGAATCAGGTAAGGGACTGCGCGTTTTAACCCCAACCGGGGAAATGCTCTCAGGAAATAAAGCTGCCGAAAAACTGCTTCAGGGAAGTAAGGTAAAAAAATTCCCAATAGTAATCGGAGGTTCTTCGCAGGGTTCAATAGTAGCTTCGTTGGCAATGCAAAAGAACTTCAACGGATTTTTTCCCTATAATCATCCCGAAGGGGAATTTACTTTTCCCTATAAATATAACATTAAGGGAGCTTTGATGCTTGCTGATTTTATTGCCGGTATTGGATATGCTGACCCTGTTTACATGGTGCTTGAGGGATGTCTTCGTTCCATGAAAAATATCATGTTTTTTCCGGGTTCGGAAATGTTAGTGTACATAGATAAATGGCCGGCAGTGTTTTTTGGAAAAGGATTGTGGGATAAGTATGTAAGTATTGAAGGTACTTTCGAAGCATACAGCCGAGTATCCGGACTTAAAGAATTAGTATTTGTAAGAGGGCCACATTCAGAAAATGAATTTGGGAAAGAAAATGTTAATTATATGAGAAGAAAAATGGTGGAATTTGCCATTAGGGCAGTAGTAAATCCGGAAAGCAAAATAACGGGACCACCTGATTTAAAGTCCGCTATTTTTAACAGTCCATCTTATTGGGAAACATCTTCAAAACCAAGAAAATAATCTAAGAGTTGAACACTTAGGGATGAATCTATTAGTCAAGTCCGATTGAAGTAATTAAAGCCCGGCAATATTATAAATAAATTTTCTAATTTACTATTCTTGATTTATTGCAAGTTATTTTATATTGCCTAAAACAAGAAAAAATTTAAGATATGCTTATTTGAAAACAATATATTAAGTTTTAGAATATTTATTAACCAAACCAAGAAAGAAATATAATCTAAAATCAATTAGTTTTTTAAATAAGAAGAAACAGTTACAATTCTTTATTTCACAATCCTAGTGACAATATAAGCTAAAAAAAGTTAGCAAGTTTGTTAGAATCTGCTGATTTGCAAAATACCTCAGATTTTTTATTCCTTTCCCTACGCCATCGGGAGATATTATAATAAAAAATAATTCCCAAATGATTCGTCCATGCATAAAAATACTGCTATTTTAAAAAGCCAGAACATAAGTCGGAATTATTTACGTGATTTATCAATCAATCATCCAAGATAATCTTTACTTGTAAATTATTAAACTCTTTAAACCCGATTTCATAATCTGTTTTCTGAAAAAATTTTTATACATAAACGGGCATTTAAGGTTTTTCATGTAAATGTTTTTCATTATGGGTTTTGCTGCTATTCTGTATTGATGGTTGAATCCTGCCAGACCGTCCTCTAAACTTTTTGCCAGAAGCAAGGCGCTTTTCAATGCATAGCTGATGCCTTCTGCAGAACTCGGACTGATGAAACCGGCTGCTTCACCGATCAGGGCAATATTGCCCTCTCCGGTATAAAGATGTTTAATGCGAGTAGGTCTCAGAATAATTGCACTGTTTTTTCTTACACTTTTTCCTGATTTGTAACCATAAGCTTGTAATTTTTGTATTAAAAGTTCAAATTTGCCATTGGTTGATTTGCTTTTCTCCAATGCTGTTCCTACAATGGTATAATTTTCTTTTGGAATGGTCCATGAATAAAAATCAGTGATCTGTTGATCAAAGATTGCTCCATAGAAAGGAAAATCATCTTTTTTTTCAAACCATTCCTGAATTGCTGTATATTTTTTGGGCATTTGAAAACTGTTGAAGGATTCCCTTCGTACATTTGAAGAACCACCATCTGCGCCGACGAGTATCTTCGTTTTTTCCTCGAATTCCCTACCATGGTAAGAGTATTTCACCGAAATATTTCCATTCCAAATCCGGTGAGAACGATATTTGCATTCTGTTCCGATATCGACACTCTCTGGAATGAGCGATAATAACCATATGTCAAACTTTTCCCGGTTGATGTTAATATAATGCCGTTGATAAAAGCGTTCAATTTTGTTTTGTGCATCAATGGTCCTAACTGCAAAGATCTGTGGACTGATAAGTACGGAACTGGGAATACCTAATCCAAGCGTAGCCAACATCTTTTGGGCATCCGGAGCAAGTAAACCGCCACAACACTTTTGGTTAACAGGCAGGTTAGATTTTTTAAAGTCTCTTTTTTCCAGGAGTAGAATTTTATATTTATTTCCTAATAATCTTGCCAATGTAGCTCCGGCTGGTCCGCCACCAACAATAATTAAATCATACATTATTAAATCCTCTGTGTTAAATTATGCAGTTTTCTTAAAATAAGTCTATGTAAATAAATAGACTATACCATGAAATGAAGATTAAAAAAATAATCAACACAACTAAAATTATACCATCAATGTCAATCAATGTTTTTTTAGTACAGCGGGTTGGATGCAGTTTTGATCAAATCATTAAAAGACAGAGATAAAGATAGCAATGTAAGATTCAACCCTTACATCTCCCAAAAATATTTTCCGTGTGGAGGTATATATTTAGTGAGCTTTATTTCACAAAATAATGCTATTTAGGATAAAGCAGTCATTTTCAACAATTCGGTGGCGGGATTTGTCTAAATAATGCGACAATTGCTCCTGATACATTATTAACACTCTCTCTAATAGTGAGACTGGAGAACATGGATGCAATATTTTCTGCATATATACTTCTCCGTTTATTCATTCAAATACAATATGGACTTGACACTTCAGATTTGTACATCTTATTATAATATAAGTAAACAACTATGGGAGCCATATAAAATAAACTTAACAATAGAAAGGTATGGGCCTATTCATATGTCCAAAAGAATAAAAAATGTGTGCATTTATGGTATCGGAGGAGTCGGCGGTTATTTTGGAAGGATTATTTCTCATAAATCCACGAAAGCGAAAAGTGGAATGCAGGTTTTTTTATCGGTCGGGGAAAACATCTGGTAGCAGTACAGCAGCATGGAATCCATTTAATTACCGATACAGAAGAAACTCGTTGTATCCCTCAATATTGCAACAGATAAAGTAAGGTATATACCTTCCCCGAATTTATATTTGCTCTGTGTTAAAAAATATGACTTGGGCGGCGCCATATCTTCAATTGCTAAAAATATGCAAAAGGATACCATCATTCTGCCATTACTTAATGGAGTAGATATCTCTGAACGCATTCGTAATCAATTGAAAAATGGAATCATTTTTCTGGCTTATGTCCATATATCGTCATGCATTGAAAAGCCGGGCACTATCTGACAAAGAGGTCCGACGGAGCGTATTATATTCGGCAAAGACCCAAAATATCCGGATAAAAAATATCAGGGTCTACTGGAATTCTTAACTCAAATGGGAATCAATTATACATGGTCAGATAACCCTTATTCGGCAATTTGGGAGAAATATGTTTTTATAGCTGCTTTCAGTTTGATAACAGCATAAACCGGGAAAACGATTGGTAAAATAATCTCCGAAGAAAAATTGGGAAAGATGGCAGAGGACATTATGTATGAGGCGGTTTTAGTCGGAAAGGCAAAGCGGGTGGACTTTGATGAGGATATTATTAAAAGGAATATTCAGATAGTCCGGAAATTTCACTATGAGACTAAGACATTCTTTCAAAGGGATTTTGAAAAAAAGAACAAGCAGGATGAAAGAGATATCTTTGGAGAAACCTTGATTCGACTGGCGAAAGAATACAAGGTTTCTATAGCCGTAATTGCTGAAATATATGGAACTTTATTGGAAAGATGAAAGGGATATGGAATTTTATAAAGAGGGCAGCTGGTTGATTGAACGATGATGAATATTGATAGAATCATTACATGTAAACTTTTCTGTACTTTGAAGGTAATGATTCAGATGAATCCACATGAAACCATAAAAACAATTGCATTGTCAAATATGAATTTCTCAAAATCTTATAATTTAAAGAAAGTAAAGTTTGGTAAACCTGTATACTCTGAATTCTTTAGCAGAGAAGATTTGAAGATGAAAAAAATTATTTTCCTGTTTTTTTTCATTTTGCTTATCATGGCAATTGTATGGAGTGCCGGTTCATCTTCATGGTGCCGGCAAGATTTGGAAAGTCAAAAAGAAGAGACAAAAGCATGTCTCGCCACAAATATTTGGACGGATTTGAATGAATATGTCAATATTCAAGAAAAAAGTGATGAAAATAACCTTATAGACCATAGAATTATTATCTTAACAGGAATTGTGGATAAGCAAGGAGAGAATGTTTTAAAATCAAAAACCAGGATTATGATTACAGAAATTGAAAATAGCCTTGAAAAACCGCAATATGAAGTTCAGGTTGATTTGAATTCCAAATATATTGACAGTCAAAAATGGGAATTGGAAATCATTGAAAAGGCAGAAGAATACCCTTCAGGAATTAAAATCACGGAAGGGCAAATAGGCTACAAGGAAACGTCTTCCGAAAGCGGATTACTTTCCAGAATAGTCAAAAGAAGCATTGAAGGACGATTCTATTGTATTGAATTGGTGAGTGATGGAGCAGCGGGAACCATTTACACGCAATATATTTATTCCACCCTTAAGAAGGATAATCTTATTACAGTGAGTTGTGTGATACAGTATCCGCAGTGTATGAATTACAGCGAACCGCACAGAACTGAATGTGTAAAAGAATGCGAATCGTTTGATTTAGACCGGATTATAAGCAATATTGTTGAAAATCTGAGCGTGAAGAAAATTGAGTAAAATGTACTATTATGTCCAAAGTTGGAAAATAAATAATTTAAAAAATTGTGATTTAACCTGTCAAGACCTGATTCTAATAGTCAATAGTGTTTGGAAGAATTTAAAAATAATACAGCTTGAAACAAATCAATTATTTTTTAAATATATTCGTAAAAAGGAGATATTAAATAATGATGAATTTTGAAAGGATTATTACCTGTATCGATGCACATTGTGCAGGAGAACCTGTTCGGGTGATAACCAGCGGTTTCCCCCCGATTCAGGGAAAGACTATGTTGGAAAAAAGAGAATATGTGCTAAAACATTATGACCATCTTAGAAAATTGATGATGTTGGAACCTCGCGGACATAGCGGGATGTATGGTTGTATACTCGTTCCTCCGATAACGACAGATGGGGATTTTGGTGTTCTGTTTACCCATAATGAGGGTTTGAGTACCATGTGTGGACATGCAACGATTGGAATCACCAAGGTAGTTATTGAAACCGGGATTATTAATTCAAAAGATGGTGAAAATGTTGTTAGAATCGATTCTCCGGCAGGTAGGGTGACCGCTTATGCACAAGTAGAAAGCGGGAAAGTAAAAAGTGTCAAATTTCAAAACGTTCCTTCCTTTGTCCTTTATGAAGATATTCCCATTGAAATAGAGGGAGAAAAAGAAATCAGGGTGGACATTGCTTTCTGTGGGGCTTTTTATGCTTATGTAGAAGCAGAGAAATTAGGTCTTAAAATCGATCCAAAAATCATCCAGCGATTGGTTGACCTGGGTATGAAGATTAAATATAAGGTGATTAAATCGATGGAAGTAATTCATCCCCTGGAAAAAGATTTAAAGAGTATTTATGGGACCATCTTTACCGGTCCATTGGATAAAACGGGTCATAAAATTATTTCAAAAAATGTCTGTATTTTTGCCGATGGGCAAATAGACCGTTCTCCCACCGGAACTGGGACTGGAGGGAGAATCGCTCTTTTAAATCACAAAGGTATATTAAAAAAAGATATGACTTTAGTTAATAAAAGCATTATAGATACAGTCTTTGAAGGGACCATCGTCGATTTTACGCAAGTAGAAAATATCCCGGCAGTTATCCCGGAAGTGTCCGGAACGGCAAATATCACCGGTTTTAATCAATTGGTACTTGAACCGGATGATCCGTTACCTGAAGGATTCCGCTTGATTGGAGGATAAGCATCATATCATAATAAAATTAATTCATAAAAGATGATAATAGTCAGATAATCCTTATAGGATAAGTTTCTAATTTTCATAGAATACCTGTTCGTTCTAGTTCATCCCGGTTAATTATCAAAATAATTCCAAGGCTATGTTGTTTGCGAATGCATATGAATTATAATACACTTATCTAATTATTTGAGCTGAGGTCTCATTTTGTTCGATTTTTAATTCATGTCAAGGTGATAGAAAAAACGCCGGAAAAAGAAGTGATGAAAAAAGATTAATAATTAATAAATTGGACATGTCTTTAATGATTTATGTATGTTTATCATCCCTTCCTTTTGCTGCTTTTCTGGGAATAATTTAATATTAATTATGTGCATTCTGGTTTGATATTAACGGCTCATATTGCCATAAAGTCGTTATTTACATTGATATTCGATTATTTTGGAGATACCTGCGATAAAAGAATAATCATAGCCGGCGGGTTTATCACTTCTTCAATTTTTCTAAGTACTTTAATCTTGATACAAAACCTGCATATAATTATCACTTTACTATTTTTAATGGCAATCAATGTCTCCGATTTTCATCCTCTGCTACAACGATTGTCAGGGAGAATTCTTTAATGAGTCAAAGAGGGTGCAATTTTAGCTTTTTTGGCGCTGCCTTTCTAAAATCCAAAAAAGGAAAAAACCAAAAAATAGAAGCAGAAAATAAAATTAAACAAAGTCATATTCCTCTATTTTTTATTGGCAAGAGTATTCGAAAGCTGGGAACATCGGTAATTATTGCCTTTCTGCCATTTTATGTAGTTGATTATATGGGATTGCGACCTGAGATTTCTTCCTGGAATGTCAGTATATTTTTTGCAGGCTTATTTTTAGGCAATATTGTTTCCAGTAGAATTTTAGATAAGAGCCAGCCGTTTAAGCTCATATTATTATCAACAATTGCCTGTGCATTCCTGACTCTGGGTATCATCTTTATTGTCCAACCGATCATGATTCTCTTAATGGTTGGAGTTTTAGGCATTTTACAGGAATTATATTACTCCAGTCAAAATACCTGGCAAGCCTTCATTTATCCGATTCATAATTAGAGCAGTTTTTTTAAATAAGCATATTTGCAGAGGGAATTTCAACCACTATTACACCCACATTATATGGTTGGATTGCCGAACAACCAGCCTGATTGTGATATATCGCTTTGCAACCATACCTGTCTTTGTTAGTTTATTTTATTTATCGCATTTTCTTTTTTAGAAAAAAAACAAGGTAAAGAATAGAGTGAAGTAAGGTAATGAGGGATATGATATTTGATTCCGCAGCTCCATATGTTTTTTTGACAGGATTTACATATTCAAATTAGAAGACATTTATTGGTTAAGCAAATCATGTGAAATACCACCTAGTTCATACAATGAAATCGTGTAAATTGTTCGATGGTTGAAAATAAACAGCGGTTCAATTAATAAATAATATTTTTTAAAAATAAATAATTTTATTATAAAATAAGAATATGGATAAAATTATCTAAATTGATAAATTAGTATTAACCAATGACAGGAGGAAAAAAAGAATGTATAACATTTTAATCATTTATCATTCTGAAAATGGAACTGTAGAAAAAATGGCACAAGCTATAAAAACGGGAGTTGAAAAGACAGAAGGATATGCTGCAAAGAAAAAAAGAGCTCAAGATGCAAACTGGCAAGACTTAAAAGAGGCAGATGGGATTGCCATAGGTACACCTGATTATTTTGATTATATGTCCGGAATGGTCAAAGATTTTTTTGACCGTACTTTCTATCACAGTCAAAGTAAAGTCAGGGGAAGTTTGGTTGCCGATATTCCCTGCGTATTATTTGCCTCGGGAGGAACAGGCGGAATGCCTGCTATTGAGAGTTTGAAATGTATAGCACAAGCATTTAGGTTTAAAATCATTGGTAATATAGCCATCAAACCTGAGCTAGGCTCTGTCCACCTCTTGAAATGTGAAGCGTTGGGAGAGAAATTGGTAAAAGCAATTTTGGAAAAATAAAATAGAAAACCAAAGTGTAAATGAGCTTGGAATAACAGGGGAACCAGAGTAATTTCTTTCTTCTTGTATTTGATTCCATTCTATTGGCGGAAATTTATGAAGAGAATAATAAATGAATATTATATAAACGAAAAAATACTGATTATATTTTTCAGTCTTTTTGTAACAGGAATAATATTATTTGTATTAGTATGGTCTGTGAGCTATTATTTTTTCCCCGAAGTTTTTTTGAAAGGTAAAGCAATTTCTGAAAGTGTAATGGGTATTGATGCTTCAAATTCCTTGCTTGTAGAATGGGGGAAATTCGCGGGATATAGTTTTGTTGCAGTTGGTTTGGTTTTTTAGCAAATTTAATTTTATGGTTGGAAATCATTCCCTTAGGTTATATTGCAGTTCTTTGAAATGCCATATTGTATGAAATGGTTATAGGAACAAACTCCTTCACTATATCTTTGTCCGGACAGATGATTTCATCGTTAGTCATATTTACTCGTTCTGTATCCTATGAGTTAATTGAGTTCCTTCTTGTAGTCGTCGCAACTTATAATCAATCTTGTTTTGCACTTGTCAAAAAATCTTACCGTATTTCTTTGATTTCATGATTATTAATAGAACAATGGATTGGGTTAGGTTTTTGAATATTAATTATACTATTAGCTGCCTGGCTTGAAGTAATAATGATTATGGCAGCGTAAAAATTAAGATAGTAAGATTTTATTGTCAGAGCTTGCAATATAACAAAAGAATTTTATTTTTCACTATTAGCATTGCAAGATTTGATTGCCTAATGATAAAGAAGGAAATTTAGAAATATTATTGAAGTTCACTATATGTATTATTTTAGATAAAGTTTCATTGTTTTTCCTGGCCGATAATTAGAAAGAAAATAATATAAATTTATTCTGAATCATGAAAAAGAAAATTGTATGTAAAATGCAAAAATTCTAATTTTACAAAAGAAAAAAGGAGGATATCATGGAACTGGGTGCATTTTCAATCAGTTTGTCAGTCAAAGATCTTAAAATTTCAAAATCTTTTTATATGAAATTAGGATTCCAGGTTTTTAGTGGTGATGAATCTCAGAATTGGCTCATCATGAAAAACAGTGACCATGTCATTGGATTGTTTCAAGGTATGTTTGAAAATAATATTTTAACATTCAATCCCGGTTGGAACCAAAAGGCTGAAAAGCTTGATTCATTCACAGACGTACGTGATCTCCAACGGAAACTGAAAGCGCAAGGGATTAAATTTGAAAGTGAAGCCGATGAAAGCACGATCGGTGCGGCAAATTTTGTTATCCTTGATCCTGACGGGAATCCTATTTTAGTTGACCAGCATGTTTGATGGAGATGAGAGGCGATCATGTACCGGATTTAATAAAGGGTACAGTCGTCATGTATTCGTAAGTTTCAAAATAAAATATATTTGAAGAGCCTATGCGGTGAAACAGGAATTTTTTCCTCTTTTTTAAAGAATTTCTTGATTGGATTTATCACCAATGCGTTACAATAAGGCTTCCTTTATTTAAGGATAATATTCTAATCCATATTTATCATAAAAATCCGGGTTATGTAATGAAAAATAAAAGAAGTTAAAAAAATAGTGAAACGAATGACTTCTTGAGAAAAAATCTAAATATTTGAAATATGACTTTTAGCAACAGAATTGCTAAAATATCTAAGTGATGTCAAGAAAAGGAGATGTAACTGATGCCTATTTTGCAGATAGAAATACTGAAAGGAAGAACAGTAGAACAGAAGCGCAACATGGTAAAAAAAGTAACGGATGCAGTAATAGAGACGTTAAACTGTCCGAAAGAGGCGGTAAGGATTATTCTCCGTGAGATGAAAGAGGAAAATTTTTTCAAACCAGGAGTTTTGCAGGTTGATAGAAAATAAATATTGAAGGAGATGTATGAAAAAAAGTGATGAATATGAAAGCGATGATATTGGAAAAAACTGCACCTGTGAATAAGAATTTGCTGATTTTGAAAAATATTCCATTGCCTGAACCGAAGAAAGGAGAAATTTTAGTCAAAGTGACAGTATACGGTATTTGTCATACCGAACTGGATGAAATAGAAGGTCGGTTAATACCTCCAAAGCTGCCGATTATTCCGGGTCATGAAATTGTCGGCAGGGTGGAAAAGTTGAGACCGGATGCAAAACGCTATAAATTGGGAGACCGTGTGGGGATTGCATGGATTCATTGGGCATGCAACACATGTGGTTTTTGTAAAAAAGGAAACGAAAATTTATGCAGAAAGGCAAGTTGAACAGGGTATAGCGCCAATGGCGGTTATGCCCAATTTACAGTCATTGATGAAAGATTTGCTTATTCGATTCCTGAGCGATATAAGGATGTAGAGGCAGCTCCATTACTTTGTGCAGGCGTCGTCGTTTATCGGGCACTGCATTTAACCGGTATGGAAGATAACCAAATCTTAGGATTGTTTGGGTTTGGTGCATCGGCTCATTTAGTTATTCAGATGGCGCGCTATCTGTATCCAAAAAGCAAGATCTTTGTTTTTACCCCTCCCGGTAAGGTTAAGCATCAGACCACGGCCAGGCATTTAGGAGCAAATTGAGTGGGAGCAACAGTGCAGATACCTCCTGAATCCTTGCATTGTGCCATTGATTTTACTCCGGTAGGAGGTCCAGTAAGTGAAGCACTGAAACTTTTGGAAAGGGGCGACCGATTGGTTATCAATGCGCTTCGAAAAGAGGAGTTGATTCCACCTCTTGATTATACGAAACAGGTATGGTAGGAGAAAGAGATTAAAAGTGTGGCTAATGTCACCCGACAGGGTGCAGAAGAATTTCTGTCCTTGGCAGCCAGGATACCCATCATTCCAAAAGTCACTGAATTCCGGTTAGAGGAAGCCAATCAAGCATTATTGATTTTAAAAAAAGGGGAAATACAAGGAGCAGGAGTATTGAGATTATACTGAATTACTATATTGTCATCGTTGAGAAGAAATATTTTGTTAGAAAACGAGTACGATTATAAAGAACTACCGATAACACCGGAAAATATAAAAAAAGAATATTTCAAAACTGCTATATTAAGCATGTTATGATTTTTGGGTTTTTAATTTGTCATAATTTATAAAATGATCGATAGGTATCTCACCTATCTTTTCTTCTAAAACCTGAAAGGCTAATTTTACCGAAGTGATTCCCATTCTAAAAAGAGATTCTTCGGTTGTTCCCGCTACGTGCGGGGTAAGAATAACATTATCCAGTTTTAAAAATGGGCTATTTGCAGGTAGAGGCTCTCCGGAAAAGGTGTCTAAAGCGGCGCCGGCGATCAAATCTTTTTGGAGTATGGCAATTAATGCAGTTTCATCAATGATTCCACCCCGAGCCGTGTTGATTAAAAATGCATTTGGTTTCATATAGCTTAATTCCTCTTCTCCCAGGATACCGGCAGTTTTCCCGGTTAGGGGGCAGTGAATACTGATTATATCCGCATTTTCAACCAATTGTTTAACAGTATGAACTTTTTTTATATCCGGCTGTAAGGAGTTTTCCCGGACAAATGGATCATATACAAGAACCCGCATTTTCAGAGGGGCAATTAATTGAATGATCCTCCGCCCTATTCGTCCCATCCCGATCAATCCAATACATTTATGCTTAAGTTCAGTTAAAGAATATTTATTCTTTGGCCAGCTTTTATTATTTTTTATTTCTTTATCTAATAAATTTATCTTTTTACTGATGTTATAAATCAGGGCTAATGTATGTTCGGCAACAGATTCAAAATTAGCATGAGGGGTGTATAAAACAGGGATTCCCATTTCTGTTGCAGTATTGATATCAATGTTATCGTAACCCACACCATGTTTTACTATGACTTTTAAGTGGGGCAAAAGCGTTATTATTTGTTTATCAATCTTTCTCGTACGTGCAATGATGGCATC
>Ga0272441_10008266_pt1 | contig 16544 bp, 13 predicted proteins | sample SSMProp6N_FD_193582 | JGI IMG/M metagenome (GOLD analysis project Ga0272441, IMG submission 193582) | Marine sediment archaeal communities from Little Sippewissett salt marsh, Falmouth, MA, United States - SSM-Prop-6N | ecosystem: Environmental > Aquatic > Marine > Wetlands > Sediment ... | reverse complement strand
AGGACAAATTAACGCGAATTAGGGAGCCGGTAATAATTACCGGCTCTTTTTTTGTAGACAATTGTTAAGTGCTTGTTTAATAGCTTAATAAGTTCAGAATAGGATGCTGTGTTTGATTGTTTGAAAGTTTGAGAGTTTGATATAAAAACAAGCCTTCCTCTTAATCATTCGATCAAACCATTCAAACCATTCAAACCATTCAACTAATAGTTATATATTTGCGCTTAATCTGAGGAATGAGACAGGCAATGGATAACATAAGGAATTTTTGTATTATCGCTCATATTGATCATGGCAAGAGCACACTGGCTGACAGGTTGCTCGAAAAGACCAATACCCTCAACGAAAGAGACAGGATGGACCAGGTACTTGATAATATGGACCTGGAGCGTGAGAGGGGAATTACGATAAAGAGCCATGCAATACAGATGAATTATAGTTATGGTGATAATAAGTATACACTTAACCTGATTGATACTCCCGGCCATGTCGATTTTTCTTATGAGGTTTCCAGGTCGATAGCAGCCTGCGAAGGAGCTCTGCTTGTTGTTGATGCAACACAGGGCATCCAGGCACAAACCATTTCTAATCTGTATATGGCAATTGACCATAATCTGGAGGTAATACCGGTATTAAATAAAATGGATATGGCCAATGCCATGCCCGATGAGGTCAAGGATCAGATAGTTGATCTTATAGGATGTGATACGGAAGATATTATTGAAGCCAGTGCAAAGACAGGGATGGGAGTCGATAATATACTTGAGAGGGTAATAAACTCGATACCCCCGCCTGAAGGTAATCCGGATGAGCCATTGCAGGCTCTTATTTTTGACTCTGTTTTTAATTCATTCAGGGGTATAGTGGCCTACTTCAAAATCGTTAACGGAACCCTTAGGAAGGGTGACCCTGTTAAATTTTTCAATACCGGTAAACAATATAATGCTGATGAAGTGGGGGTCTTGAAAATAAGACAGGAACCCAGGGAATACCTGAGCGCCGGTGATGTGGGGTATATTATTTCAGGCATTAAAGAATCAAAGGATGTAAAGGTTGGAGATACAATAACTCATCTTGACAGACCCTGTGATAAGGCCATCGAAGGTTTTGAGAATGTCAAACCAATGGTTTTTGCCGGTATTTATCCCGTTGATGCTGACGATTATGAAGATCTCAGGGCTTCAATAGAGAAATTACAGTTGAACGATGCTTCACTGTCTTTTATCCCTGAATCTTCTGCTGCCCTGGGATTCGGATTTAGATGTGGTTTCCTTGGCTTGCTCCATATGGAGATCATCCAGGAAAGGCTCGACAGGGAATTCGATATGGACGTTATAACCACGGTTCCCAACGTGTCATATAATATTTATACAACCTCCGGTGAATTAATAGAGGTACATAATCCTTCAGGCTTGCCGGCAGTTACAAATATTGACAGGATAGAGGAACCGTATATCAGTGCACAAATAATTACCAAATCCGAGTATGTTGGCAGTATCATGACACTCTGTATCGAAAAAAGAGGCACTTTTAAGAACCAGGTTTACCTTACCAGCGACAGAGTTGAGATTACTTTTGAACTACCTCTTGCTGAAATAGTATTTGATTTCTACGATAAGCTAAAGAGCCTTTCAAGAGGCTATGCATCATTTGATTATCATCATTCGGCGTATAAGAAGGCTGACCTGGTACGTCTTGATATACTTCTAAACGGGGAAATGGTTGATGCTCTTTCGACACTTATTCACCGTGGACATTCCTATGATTTCGGACGAAGGATGTGTGTCAAGCTTAAGGAGCTTATTCCACGACAGCAATTTGATATAGCTATACAGGCGGCAATAGGGGCAAAAATAATAGCCCGGGAGACCGTTAAAGCAGTAAGGAAGGATGTTACGGCAAAATGCTATGGAGGAGATATTACCAGGAAAAGAAAGCTTCTTGAAAAGCAGAAGAAAGGAAAGAAACGAATGAGACAGGTTGGTAATGTTGAAGTTCCCCAGCAGGCCTTCCTGGCAGTGCTAAAAATGGACTGATCCAAATTATTATTCACATAGGAGCTTGTAACCCTTGCCATGAACATTCAATATGGTGATAGACTGATCCTCCCTGAGGTATTTTCTTAGTTTGGTTATATATACATCCATACTGCGTGCGTTAAAATAATTATCATCGACCCAGATAGTACGCAGTGCATAATTTCGTTCAAGGACCTCGTTTTTATTCTTGCACAATAGTTTAAGCAGCTCAGACTCTTTGGTAGTCAGCTTACGCGATCCTTTCTCAGATTCAAGCACCTGATTAAGAGGGTGGAAGGTGAACATTCCAAGCTGATATGCATCAGCATCATCATCTGTATGAAGCCTGGTTCTTCTCAGGATAGCTTCTAACCTGTATAATAGTTCCTCCATTGAGAACGGCTTGGTAATATAGTCATCAGCACCAGCGGTAAATCCTTCTATTTTATCCTGCTCAAGCGATTTAGCAGTTAAGAAAATTATAGGAATGTCTTTTTCAATCTTCCTGATCTTTTTCGCCAGGTTTATACCATCCAGTGATGGTAGCATTATATCAAGGAGACAGAGATCGAAGCTCTCGTTACGGAACCTGTCGAGCGCTTCCTGTCCATCAGCAATATGTAGTACGTAATAATCCTTTGCAGTCAGGTAGTCCGTAAGAAGAGTGCCGAGGTTATTATCATCTTCGGCCAGAAGTATTTTCGCCATCGCTAATTATTTTTAGGAAGAATTATCTCAAACCTGGTTCCCTTATTAATTTGACTGTAAACCAATATCTCACCATTGTGCTCATCAACAATTTTTTTAACATAGCTCAGTCCCAACCCAAATCCTTTAACATTATGGATATTACCTGTAGGAACCCTGTAGAATTTGTCAAAAATCCTCCTGGCATCATCTTTCTTAATACCAATCCCTTTATCCGATATTGAAATAGTCAGATCTTCTCCGTTGTCTTTAGTTTCTATAGTGACCTTTGGGCTTCCCGTTGAGTATTTAATAGCATTGTCCAGCAGGTTCGATATCATATTAAAGAAATGAGCCTCATCTATTTTGAGAAAAGAGTCCCCTGCCTTAAGATTTTTGACAATCTCACCTTGGGTATCAGATATTTGTAAATGAAAGTTATCAATAGCACTGTTTATAATGGGGTGTATATCAGTTTTTACCTTGTTAAGTTTCATTGACCCCTTGTCAAAGGCTGAGGCCTGCAATACTTTTTCGACCTGGTACTTAAGACGTATCGATTCGTCGTTTAGAATACCTGATATCTTGGTTAGATTCTTTCTGCTCTGAGAAATGCTTTCGTCACCGATCATCTGTGAAGCAAGTGAAATAGTCGATATGGGAGTTTTCAACTCATGGGTCATATTATTTATAAAATCATTTCGAATATCAGATAATCTTTTCTGACGGAGGATGATCAGAATATTGCTCACCGAAAAAATGATTAAAAAGATCGTGACAATAATCGAGGAAATACCCATGAAACCAACCTGTTTAAAGAGGTAGTTTTTTTCCCTGGGGAAATAGAGGTATATCATATTCTGGCCTGGCACAGGATCGTTGGGGAATAGTTGTCTCATGTATTTATTCGCATCCGAGCCCAAATCAAACCCATCAGTTCTGTAAACGGGATTTCCGTACGAGCTTATCTCAAATTCGTAATCGATAGATATCCCCAGCCTTCTCAGCGTCTTTTCAATCTGGTTATCGATTCTATCCGGATCAATTCGGTCTGACAGCTCAGGTGTTTCAGCTATGATCTTGCCCATTATACTTTCCAGCATAACTGTTTTATTGGTTATCCTGTCGTTTATGCCGGCTCTCAGACTTTGGGATGATAATTCAGGTATCTCATCCTCGGGGAAAAAGAATTCCTCATCAGAATAGAAAAGGATTTTTTGCCCTTCCCTGTTGACAGTCATTGAAGCAATAGTGTTATTCTGCTCCTCAAACAAAGGAATTTCTGATTCTGATCTGTAACCTCTCAGCTGCCTTGCAAGAGCTGAGCGGGAGGGTACAATGGCCACCACGGAGTCGACCAGCGGCATATCAATCTCCTCAACAATCCTGTCAATAGTCTCCTGCTGTTCCATGTCGAGGACCACAGCTGTCAGAGCATTGTTAACATACACCCTGAACTGCTGGTTCTTGACATTAATGGAATTATTGATCCAGTATACCTGTATCACTATCAGGCCTGAAAGCGCAAGTGAAATAACTACCGCAAGAATTATAATGATCTTTTTCTTCATTGGTTATTCCTATACCCCGGATTATCCTTCCTTCTGGATTATACTGCAAAAATATCCACTAAAAATAATATTAAGAGCTTTTTAACGAAATTTAACGTCATTTTAAGATTGTAGCTTTAATATAATCAAACAAATGGTACGAGTTTTGTTTTATATTATGCACAGAAGCTCTTTGAAGATTGAAAATAGTAATAGAATCTTTGTTAAATCAAAACTGGCATGATGTTTGTGGAATGGTTAATGAGGTTTTTTTCATAGGTTAGATTAGTTAGTTTTTGGGTTAACAGGGATATGGAGGTGAGTCATCACCTCCTTTTTTAACCAATTTACACTTTTCATAACTTAGGTTTTAGGTTTTAGGGTTAGTTAAGAATGAGCGGATATTTTTATTCGCTCATTTTTTATTTGATCTTTTTTACCTGAAGGCCCCTGATCCTGGAGGCATAGTAGATATGCTTGAGAATTATCTTTGAGTTAGTTCTCTGTATCCAGTTCAGGTTTAATACCTCTTTTTTACCATTATCGAGAACGAGGATAGCTTTACGCTGTCTATATATCATTAAGACCTCTTTAATATCGGACCATTTATGGCTACGCTGCCTGGGGAACAGCAGTCCAAAACGGTATGATATTGATTCGTTATTGACATTAAAGAAATGTTTTCTTTTGCGTCCGGAAGCAAGGATGGCGATAAAGAAAATAAACGCGCTAATGCCAAAGAGTGCTACAGTCAGGCCGACCTGTACAGTGCCATCATGCTTTACCAGTTTCATATAGAGATCCCAAAGGCCACCAAACAGGAACAGGCTTCCAACAATCCAGAGCAGGGTTTTCCTGCCGGTTGAAAATTCATTTTTGGACAGGTTAAGTTTTAAATCTTCCATTTCAGGGTATTATTTGAAGGACTGCGGTTTCTATTTGCCTGTTTTTGTCAAGTACAAAGACTCCTGTTATCTCCCCAATAGTCCTTATTTTACGGATTATAGTATCTATTGTTACGCTATCATTGGTTCCCTTAATTCGAAGTAAGTAGTCTAAAGAAGGGATCTTCGTGATTAGTTTTTCCTTTCCGGAGTCATTGCTTATGAGGTCGTATACGATGTCAGTATATCTGGAATCAGAGGTGAAACGCGAAAAGCTGACATCATTTTCGTTAACAGTTTTAATAACAGGATCATTATTTCTGAAATTGATGCCCAGCTTTTTATTAATGAGAAGAGACACCTTGTAATCGGCTTCAGCTGTAACAAGACCAATAAACAGCTCAGGATCGCTATCCTCAATAATTAATTTATGTCTGGTTTTTCTCACAGGGGCTTTCATAGTATAACTTTATTCCCGAATAAAGTTAATAAAAATATGAAATTAATCGATGAAGCCTAACCTGTTGATTTTTCTTACTGCCTGAAGCGATGCTTTCTGCTCGGCTTCCTTCTTCGATGCTCCGCTTCCTTCCCCGAATATCTCATGATCGATTCTGAGGACGGTGGTAAAGACATACCTTTTTTCATTGAAATCGTAGTCTTCGGTATAATTGAAAACTATTTGTTTCTGAAGTTTCTGAGCCCATTGAAATACCTGGCTTTTATAATCTGTTTCAGTGTTTATGACCCTTTTCAGATCCAGATGATCTTTCAATAAATGTTTGATGATAAATTTCCTGGTGCACGAATATCCTTTATCAATAAATATGGCCCCTATAAGTGCTTCCAGGGCATCACCGTAGATATTCTTTGATGATGAATTATTATTGATATGGCTAACCAGTAACTTGTTGATATTCATGGCAAGGGCCAGTTTATTCAGGGTAGTCCTGTTTGCCAGCCTGGATCTGATTTTCGTCAGCTCTCCTTCGGTGGCCCCGGGATAACGGGTAAAGAGATATTCTGAAAGCACTGCATCAAGTATGGCATCGCCCAGGTATTCAAGCCGTTCATTATTAATATTTCTTCCATCAGGCAATTCCAGGGTTGCTGATCGATGAATAAAGGCCACTTCGTATATACCCGGCCTTGAAGGTTTGAACCCAAGAATTTCTTTTAAGGCAGACCGGAAAGTCTTTTTGTCAAGTATATTTGTGTTCTTATTATTGTTGTGAAGAAACGCCACAACGAGGATTTAGATTTTCTTTATTATCACCGAGGCATTATGTCCACCGAAACCGAAAGTATTGCTTAGTGCAGTGTTAATTTCTTTTTCCTGTGCACTGTTCACCGTAAGGTTTAAGTCCTGGTCAATTTGGGGATCAGGTGTGGACTGATTGATGGTTGGAGGTACAATATTATGCTTGAGAGCCAGTATGGAAGCAATTGCTTCAACAGCTCCTGCTGCACCCAGAAGGTGACCCGTCATCGATTTGGTTGCACTGATATTCATTTCATACGAGTGCTTACCGAAGAGGTCTGTTATTGCACGTGTTTCGGATATGTCGCCAAGAGGTGTTGCCGTGCCATGGACATTTATATAATCAATTTCTTCTTTTTTCAAACCTGACTCTTCCAGGGCTATTTTCATTACCTTGTAAGCTCCCACACCATCAGGATGGGGGGCAGTGATATGATAAGCATCGGCTGTCATACCGGTACCGCAAATTTCACCATATATTTTAGCGCCTCTGGCAAGGGCATGATCGTAATCCTCGAGAATAAGCGAGCCCCCACCTTCGCCCATGACGAATCCATCACGATTAAGATCCATAGGTCGCGAGGCAGTTTTATATTCATCATTATTCGTGGACATAGCCTGCATCGAATTAAATCCACCAATACCGGCTTCATTGATTGCAGCCTCCGATCCTCCTACAATAAACAGATCTGCTTTCCCCAGCTTGAGAAGGTTGAAAGCATCAATAATGGCATGAGTAGAAGATGCACATGCCGATACAGTTCCGTAATTGGGACCCTGGAAACCATATTTAATAGAAATATGGCCAGCAGCAATATCCGAAATCATCTTTGGAATAAAGAAAGGGCTGAAACGGGGGATTTGTCCCCCCGTAACAAACCCGGTAATTTCCTTGAGAAATGTATCTATTCCTCCAATTCCCGAAGCCCAGATAACACCCGCACGATCCTTATCAATTTTTTCGTGATCAAGACCAGAATCCTTTATGGCCTCATCAACAGAAATAAGTGCATACTGGGCGTAAAGATCCAGTTTACGGGATTCTTTACGGTCGAAATAGTCAGCCGGGTCATAGCCTTTAATCTCACAGGCAAACCTTGTCTTGAACTTTTCAGCATCAAAACGTGTAATCCAATCGGATCCGCTGGTACCAGACTTTAAACCGGTCCAGTATTCATCAATGTTCTTTCCGATCGGAGTTATGGCTCCAATACCAGTAACTACAACCCTACTCATGCTTTTTGATTTCTCGTGTTATGCAATCTTATTTTGCATTTTCCTCGATGTACTTGATGGCTTCACCAACAGTGCTGATGTTTTCTGCCTGATCATCAGGAATCCCCATATTGAATTCCTTTTCAAATTCCATGATAAGCTCAACAGTGTCAAGAGAGTCTGCACCCAGATCGTTAGTAAAACTAGCTTCAGGGGTTACTTCAGATTCGTCAACTCCTAATTTGTCAACGATGATCTCTTTTACTTTTGCTGCAATATCAGACATAATCTCAAATTTTGGTTAATATTAATTAAATTTAAAACCTTGCAAAGAAATATATTTGTACCATATTATTCAAGCAAAATAATAAATATTTATCAAAGACACAATATATATCATTGATATTCAAATAAATAAATAGGCAAAACTGTGTCCCTAAACCAAATCAAACATCTGTTATAAAAGGTTGATTATGAATAGAATAGCCATATTTGCATCGGGTTCCGGGACTAATGCTCAAAAGCTGATGGAATATTTTTCGAATAATAAAACAGCAAAAGTTAGAATTATTATGTCGAATAAACCAGATGCTTTTGTATTAGAAAGAGCTACGAAGTTCTCAGTTCCTTCAAAGGTTTTCGACCGTGATGATTTATACAGGAACGGGAAGGTATTACGGGACCTGGCAGATATGAAGATTGACTATATTATTCTGGCAGGATTCCTATGGCTCATCCCGGAAGAAATAATTAATTATTTTCCTGGCCGGATTATTAATATCCATCCGGCTCTGCTGCCTGATTATGGCGGCAAGGGGATGTATGGCAGCAGGGTGCATCAGGCGGTGATTGACAATAAAGAGAAGGAATCGGGAATAAGTATTCATTATGTTAACGAACAATATGATGAAGGGGACATTATCTTTCAGGCCCGGTGTGAGGTGAGGGTTGATGACACACCTGAAACACTTGCTGAAAGGATTCATGAGCTGGAATACAGGTATTACCCTGAAATAGTAGAAAAGGTTATACTCCGTGATCAGAATGAATCAAGGAGCTGAACCATTACCTTACTTATTTTCTCAAACTTCTCCGTATTTTCTTCTGCGACAGGCTCAACGGGAGGTGCTTTTACCTTAAGAGGATCTACAGCATATCCGTTTTTATAGAACCTGAAATCAAGGTGGGGACCTGTTGAAAGGCCCGAACTTCCAACATAACCAATAATATCACCCTGCTTCACATACTTGCCAGGGCTTATACCACTACCGAATCGACTGAGATGCATATAGGCTGTTGTATATACACTGTTATGCCTTATTTTTACAATTCTTCCTGATCCTTTCTGGTATTCCTTCATGATGACACGACCATCCCCGATAGCATGAACGGGTGTGCCGATGGGTGCGGCATAGTCAACGCCATGGTGTGGTCTTCGTATCCTGAGAATAGGATGCATCCTGCTATTTGAATACCTGCTGCTTATCCTCGAATAACGAAGAGGGGCTTTCAGGAAGGCTTTCCTCAGGCTGTTACCCTCCAGGTCATAGTAGCTTTCATCTCCATCCTGGATAAGCGGTATAGCGTAAAAGCCGGTGCCGGCATGCTCAAAATAGGCAGCAAGTACATTGTATACACCGTTTGAGATAGTGTCGATATATTCCTCCTCATAAATTACCTTAAAAGCATCATTCTCCTGTAGTCCGAAAAAATCAATTGTCCAGGCATATATTTCGGATAACTCCACTGCCAGAACAGGATGCAGTCCACTTTCAATCATTGCATCCCATAATGATGTTTTAATTGTACCAGATGCATACTTAAGCTCCAGTCTTGCAGGCCTTTCCACTTTCCTGGCCACAGGGTTTTCCCTGAAATCAAGGACATAATGATTTATGATATCATGCTCGTAAACCATATAGTCTACTTTTTTCATGCTATCATTACTGAGGTACAGAGTATATTTGTTGCCGGCTTTTATTTTCCGTACATCAAATACATCTTCTGAATTTTGCAATAGTGCATATATATCTTCGTACCCTATATTATAATCATCGAGTATTTCAGAAAGAAACTGATTTCGTCTTACCCTGCCTTTTACCAGTTGATATTGCGAGGTGTCGATACCATAGCTGTCTGTTTTTATCTCTGGAGGCATTAGAGGAGCTACATCAGGTAATTCCTCAGCGGGATTCACATTGCCTGATGTATTAATACAGCTATATGTGCTTATCGACAATAATGCAATTATAAAGAGGGTAAATCTTATCATACCACCACATTTATTATTCTTCCTCTTACTATTATAATTTTACGGGGCCTGTTTCCACCAAGCCATTTTGCTGACCTTTCATCATTGATCACAGTATTCTCTATTTCATCATTTTCCATGTCCAGGGGCAGCAGCAGTTTATACCTTAGTTTACCATTGAATGATACCGGGTATTCAAAAGAGTCTTCTTCGAGCAGTTTTTCATCCACTTCGGGCCATTCCTCGTATGCTAGGCTTTCATTATTCCCATATAATTCCCAGAGTTCCTCCGCCAGGTGGGGGGCAAAGGGATGCAGTATTTTCGCGAAAGTAGCTGCACTTTCCCTGTTGATCCTGCCATGTTTTATGGCCAGATTGGTAAATATCATCAGGGATGATATGGCTGTATTAAACCTGAGGTTTTCAATATCAGTCTCAACCTTACGTATAGTCTTATGCAGTGCTTTTAGTATATCCCTGTTTTCTGTTTCTTCAGTGATGTGTGATTTATCTCCGAAAAGTCTTGAAACCCTGGCAAGAAAACCAAACACCCCTTTGACACCGTTTTCATCCCAGGGTTTGGATATATCAAGCGGGCCCATAAACATCTCGTATAATCGGAGTGAGTCGGCACCGTATCTTTCAATTATATCGTCCGGATTAACAACATTCTTAAGCGATTTGGACATTTTTGCCACTATCTGCGTCAATTCCTCACCGGTTTTAATATTGAAGAACCGGCCGTCTTTCTCTTCCACATTATCAACAGCCACTTTGGCACCTGTTCGGGTTTCATACGCAAATGCAAGTATCATTCCCTGGTTAAACAGTTTCAGGTATGGTTCATCGTGAGAAACATAACCGAGATCGTATAGCACTTTATGCCAGAACCTGCTGTAAAGAAGATGCAGAACAGCATGCTCTGCTCCACCAATATAGAGGTCGATGGGCATCCAGTACTCTTCCTTTTTCTTATTTATTATCTCCTCAGTATTATGTGGGTCGATAAAGCGAAGATAGTACCAGCACGAACCTGCCCACTGGGGCATGGTATTTGTCTCTCTCCTCCCTTTCATACCGGTTTCAGAGGTAACGGTCAGCCAGTCGGTAGCTCCGGCCAGTGGTGATTCTCCATTTTCACTCGGCTGGTATTTCTCCAGTTGAGGAAGTTCCAGGGGTAATTCCGATTCATCGAGCAGTGAAATGGTACCATCTTCCCAGTGGATTACAGGGAAAGGCTCACCCCAGTATCTCTGGCGGCTAAAGAGCCAGTCGCGTAGTTTATAATTGACCATGGCTGTACCGAGCTCCCTGGATTCAAGCCAGTCAATTGTTTTCTTTATTCCTTCTTCCTTATTTAAACCGTTAATATCAAGTCCTGTGTTATTATCGGAGGAATTTATATACCTGCCATCCTCTGTCCAGCATGCCTGTCCGGCGATTGTTTTCTTTCTTAATGATTCGTCTTCAGTATCGGGATCCATAATACAATCAACAGGCAGCATGAATTTACCGGCAAACTCGAAATCCCTTTCATCATGTGCCGGGACAGCCATTATTGCTCCTGTACCATAGCCGGTAAGTACATAATCGGCTATCCATACCGGTATTTTTTTATTATTTACAGGATTCAGGGCGTATGAGCCCGTAAACACTCCGGTTTTTTCCTTTGCCAGGTCGGTACGGTCCAGGTCAGACTTAAGCGATGCCTTCTTGATATATTCCTTAACATCCTTTTCATTCTCTTTTGTGGTAAGTTTTGTTACCAGCTCATGTTCAGGTGCAAGCACCATATATGTTGCTCCAAAAAGAGTATCGGGCCTGGTGGTAAAAACAGTGATCACCTCCTCGAGACCGTCGACATGAAAGATGACTTCTGCACCTGTTGATTTGCCTATCCAGTTTCGCTGCTGGTCTTTTATGCCCTCAGGCCAGTCAAGATCATCAAGTCCTTTAAGTAATCGCTCGGCGTAAAAGGGTATTCGGAGCATCCATTGCTTGAGATTCATCTTCTCGACCTGGTGTCCGCATTTTTCATGGGAACCATCGGTCAGGACTTCCTCGTTGGCGCAAACAATCTTACAATTCGAACACCACCAGACCTGGGCGTGATCATAATACGCCAGACGATGGTTGTCTGTATACTTTCTTATCGCATTTTCTCCCAGTTTCTTAATATCATCAGGAATCTCCAGCTCACTAACAGGTCTTCCCTTTTGAAGCTCCTCATCGTACCATGTATTATATAACTGAATGAATATCCACTGAGTCCATTTGAAATAACCGGGATCTGTAGTGTTTACCTCCCTGTCCCAGTCATAGCTCAGTCCTATTTCCTTTATCTGGCGCCTGAAAGTATCGCAATTATGTCTTGTTACTATTGCAGGATGAGTCCCTGTCTCCATGGCATACTGCTCGGCTGGTAAACCAAAAGCATCCCAGCCCATGGGATGCAGGACATTGAATCCTTTCATTCTTTTATACCTTGCAACAATATCGGTGGCAGTGTATCCTTCGGGATGGCCGACATGAAGTCCGGAACCTGAAGGATAGGGAAACATATCGAGGATATAATATTTCCTTGGGTTGGAATAGTCATCAATAGTTTTAAAGGTCTTATTTTCTTCCCAGTACTTTTGCCATTTCTTCTCTATTTCCCTGAATTTGTATTCCATCTGGGCAATTCGATTATGTTTCGTAATATGGTTTGCGAAATTATGAAAAACTTATTAATTATCATCATCTCGCAGCTGCCGGCTTTGAAATATCAACCACAGGAGTTAATTTAGCACCATTAAAGGGTTCCGTAGTTCAATTGGATAGAATGACAGATTCCGGTTCTGTTGGTTGGGGGTTCGAGTCCCCCCGGAATCACAGGGATGCGAAACATATGCGAAGATTATATGCGAATATGATGCGAAAGGAAGGCAATGTATAAGTATTTGTTTGGACCGGTGCCTTCCAGGCGTTTGGGTATGTCGTTGGGTGTCGACCTTGTCCCTCGCAAGGTATGTTCGCTTGATTGTGTGTACTGTGAGGTGGGCAAGACTACCAGGCTAACGACCAGGAGGATGGAGTATGTTCCTTTCCATAAGGTGAGGGACGAGCTTCTTCATTTTTTTGAGAATAGTCCGGATCCCGACTATATAACATTTTCGGGCTCCGGTGAACCAACACTGAATAGCAGGCTAGGGGATGTAATAAACTTTCTGAAGGAGCTTAAGCCCTCTATACCGATAGCAGTTCTTACCAATGGCACATTACTGGCTGATAAGGTTGTTCGCGATGAACTGGCAAGGGCTGATGTAGTACTCCCTTCGCTTGATGCCGCCACCGCTAACATATTCAGAAAGATAAACAGGCCTGCACCCGGGCTCGAGATCAGTAAGTATATACAGGGGCTGGTTGACTTCAGTAAGGAATACAGTGGTAAAATTCATTTGGAGGTTTTTATCCTTCCGGGATATAATTATGATGATAGTGAACTTGATGCCCTTAAGGATGCAATACTGCGAATAGAACCCGACTCTGTCCAGTTGAACACTCTTGACAGGCCGGGTACTTTAAAGGGTTTAAAGCCTGCCAGACCTGAGCATCTGGAACGCATAATTGAATATTGGGATATTCCCGGGGTAGAGATAATAGCTGCCGCGCAGAAAAGAAAGGATGTGCAGTCATACAGGGATGATGCCGAGGATGCCATAATGGGCATGATAAGGCGCCGGCCGTGTACCCTGGATGATCTTAGCGAGACTCTTGGGATGCATGTAAGCGAGGTGAACAAATACCTTGATGTCCTGGAGTCGGATAAAAAAATAGAGTCGATAAGACAGGATAGAGGTATTTTCTACAGGCCTGCCTGATCATTTTCAAAAACAGCTTCGTTCCTCAGGGAATCAATTAATACAGCTTTCATCCAGTAAATGGAAGGATTGCCTGATTCAGGTTTGCAGGATAAGTCCTTAAGGTACTTCCAGCTCAGTTTTTCAGGTTTTTCCCTCAACCTTCTTGACATAAAGAATATATATTTATTGTCCCTTGTTACATAAACCGAGTGTTCGAAGCCGTCGGGTGTATTTATTTTACTTCCCATATTTAGTGGAAGGCTCCAGTTGTCATCATCAGTGCGGAAAACAATATAATAGTCCGTACTTCCGTAGCTGTCATCCCGGCCTGCCACCGGTACAATTATATAACTTTCATCATGTGAAATAAAGGCATTATAACGGTTTACTCCGCTATTAACCTGTTCCGGTAATATTTCCGGTTTATTATATTCACCGTCTACCAGCCTTGATCGATATATGAAACTCTCCTGGGATCCGGGTTCAGTTCTGGTAAAATACATATTACCATCCATAGTGATTGACGGAAAAAACTCTGCCATTTTAGAGTTTATTGGTGGCCCCAGGTTGTAGGGTTCACTCCATCCACTATCAGTTCTGTCCATCACCCATATATCCTCATTTCTGCGGTCCTCAGCACCGGGCACCGGTCTGTTCGAAAGAAAGAATAATTTTGTTCCATCGTATGAGAGTGCAGGCTCGATATTCATGTAGGAAGGATCCTCCATATGTTCGACAACCCGTGGTTCAGACCATCCATCACCGTTTCTTACAGATACCAGGATTGTGTAGAAGCCGGAAATATAGGCACCAAAATAAACCTCATTGCCATCAGGTGTAATAGCCACATCGCGTGTCTGGTAATTACCGGTTATGAAGCCCGGAGCAAACAGTTCGGGGTTTACACCTGGTAACTTACAGTCAGGGAAGGGGCAGTCTTTGCCACCTTCCCACGTATTACATGACTGTAAGGATAATATAATCAGGGTAAGCAATACACAAAGAAGTTCTCTTTTCATAAGGCTGGTGTTTATATTATGACCTCTGACGGGATAAATACCCTATTTCTATTTATTCGTGAAAAGGACATCAAATAGAAAAAATCCTTAAATTGCGATCTGTCAATATTCTTGTAGCACCAAACGTTTATCATGCGAAGGTTAATTACCGGGATTATTCTCCAGATTTTTACATTTACATGCCTGTTTGCACAGTCAGATGATCCCCTGAAACCACTCAAGACGGACAATCCCCCGGTGCTGGATGGCATTCTCAATGATAAAATATGGACTGATGCACCTACGGTTACAGGGTTTAAATCATTTATTCCTGATTTTGGAAAGGATTTGGATTTCAAGACTGTAGTATACATGGCTTATGATGAAGAGAACCTCTATTTCGCATATCGTTGTTTTGATGATGAACCGGAAAAGATAAAAGCCTCAATTAACTCAAGGGATAATATACAGAGTGATGATTGGGTATGCATAAACCTTGACAGCTTTAATGACCAGCAGTCTCTTTATGCACTATATATTAATCCGCACGGAATACAGATGGATAGCAGATTCTCCGGAGGTCTGGAAGATAACAGTGTGGATTTTGTCTGGTACAGTGCAGGTGTGATAGATGAAGAGGGATATTCGGTGGAAGTACAGATACCACTTAAGAGCATCCGATTCTCAAACACCGAGCCTGTTGAAATGGCGGTCTTTTTCGAAAGAAGGATAAGCAGGCAGGCTATCCAGGGATCATATCCGCCCATGGACCCGGAGAAGGGCTATGCCTTTCTTACACAAATGAAACCTATGATCTATAAGGAGGTAAAGCATTATTCTCTTTTTGAAATACTTCCGGCCTTTACCTATTTATATCGTAACCGCCATACCGATGGAGAGATGCGCAAGGATGAACGTTCACCGAAACTCAGTCTGACAACGAAATATGGCATTACCTCACAGCTTATCCTGGACGGAACACTAAATCCTGATTTCAGTCAGGTCGAAGCTGATGCCGGTCAGGTTGATATTAATCTTCGCTACAGGGTTTTTCACCCGGAAAAGAGGCCTTTTTTTATAGAGGGGCATGATAATTTCAATTTTGCTGCCACCCAGGCTGATGAGCATGATCCTGTGAATACATTATTACATACAAGGTCGATAGTAAATCCTTATGCCGGAGTGAAACTGACAGGCAAAGCAGGAGAAAGAATAACGATTGCCGCCCTTTATGCTGCCGACAGGGTAAGCAATGAGAATGAGAATGACGATAATACAATGGCTCATTTTCCCATATTCAGGATGAAGTACCGGCTTTCTGACGACAGTTTTCTGGGAGCAATATATACGGGTCGTGAGCTTGACACTTCTTATAACAGGCTTGGAGGGATTGACGGGCTTATCAGGATTGGGACAGGCAGTACTGTTCAATATAACGCTGTATTATCATCTGACAGCGAAAATAGAGGAGAGAAACCGGATAATGGTTATATGCTAGCCGCTGAATACGGGCACGATAGCAGGAAAATAAATTATTCAATAGGAGGCAAAAGCATAAGTACGGATTTTATTACTGCCACCGGCTTTGTAAACCGTACAGGAATAAATTATATTAAAGGTCTGCTAAAACCGAAATTTTACCCGCAGACAGATTTTATCCAGCGTATTGATATCGAACTATTTACCAGGCAGGCATATGATATTGAACATGAATTATGGGAAACGGTGGATCACCTTGCCGGATGGATATATTTCAAAGGATCGACATATATTAAGATGAAGGCTGAATATGCCACAGAGGTATATCTTGCTGAGAGATTCAATACCGGCGGCTT
>Ga0272441_10008264_pt1 | contig 16545 bp, 8 predicted proteins | sample SSMProp6N_FD_193582 | JGI IMG/M metagenome (GOLD analysis project Ga0272441, IMG submission 193582) | Marine sediment archaeal communities from Little Sippewissett salt marsh, Falmouth, MA, United States - SSM-Prop-6N | ecosystem: Environmental > Aquatic > Marine > Wetlands > Sediment ... | reverse complement strand
GCGTCGGCCAGCAGGACGAAGGGCAGTCGGTGCTCGCCCGCAAAATTCTGATGGCTTTCGACGGAATCCGAACTTACTCCAATGACGATCGCCCCCGCTTCAAGGAATTCTTCGTAGGCGTCGCGGAAGCTGCACGCCTCCTTGGTGCACACGACGCTTTCATCCTTTGGGTAGAAGTAAAGCACCACCACCTTCCGGTCTCGATACTCGGCCAGCGAGACTGGCTGCCCGGTATGGGCATCCAAGGTGAAGTCGGGTGCAAGATCTCCAACTCGAACCGACATGATGGTCGCTCGACTGTCAGATTCCAGACTGTTTGCCCATGCGTGGAACCATCTTGAATTGCTCTGGGGCGGGCAGTAGTCCCCGCCAATAGCGATTCTACCGCCGGAACACCGCGACGTCGCCCCATAGTCGTGTGCCAGATTTTCGACCATAGGACCGAGTCATGTCGGCGCCGCCCGCGGGCCGATCGCGCCTAACCGGCGTATCCGATCAAGGATCGCCCGGTACAGACATGGCGGGCTTGCCCCCTCCGCCAGTTGGAACATAACGTGCTGGGCGTGACGGGCCATCTTGCTGCCGATTTTGATCAACTTGTCCCGCAAACTGGTCAGCGCGCAGTATCCCCCGCTGGGCGGCGTCAGCCGACCCAGGAAGTTGACCGACCCGCAACACGTCCCTGGCCGATGGACAGTTATCGCGGAAGCTGCGGAGCTGAGTGGATTAGAACTCGCATAAAGGTCTGGTTATTCAGGACTTGTGTTCCTGAGAAGCAGGACACGTGGTGAAGGTGCCCCACTTTTCGAACTCCGCAACATCTGCGGCGAGCGTTCAAAGCTTTTCGAATTACGTCAGTTGCCCTTTTGAAGCCGCCAACACAGAATGCCCCCACTATTGAACTCGGGGTGGGTGGGCGATTTTAGAACTAACGCGCTCATATGTCCGGATGGTTTGCTCCTTGACTCAGATGTAACTTTTTTCTCACAAAAGGTTTAGAGTAAAGATCCAGTTCGGCTACGGCTACCATGCTTGCACATCATCCTCTGTCGCCCCTTGCCGCATGCGTATGAGACAGCAAGGAGATGCTGCGCCGCGCCTAAGCCTTGTTCAGCAGCGCGACGGTGCCAGACGGCTGCTTCCGTATGATCTTCTGCCACCCCCACCCCGTCGGCGCAGCACAAGCGAAGATTGAACTGGGCGATGGCATTGCCCTGTTTGGCCACCTGGAGGTACCGACGGGCCGCCCCCGCGTCGTCCTCAAGGTTGTGGACGGCTGCCGGTGGCGGCGAGCTTGTACCCGGCGCTTCGCACACTGAGCAACAGCGTCGGCTCGGACGGATCGGCCTCAAGCTTCTTGCGGAGGGACACGATGTAGTTGTCCACCGTTCGCGTCGATGGATACTTGTCGAGCCCCCAGACGGCGTTGAGGATGTCGTTGCGGGTTACGACTTGCCCCTGGCGAGTGAGCAGCAACGCCAGTATGTCGCGTTCGCGCGCGGACAACCGGTGGCGTTGGCCACGGCGCTCGACGGTGTAGGCCTCCAGATCGATTCGTACGTCGCCCAGTTGGTATGCCAGACTTACGGCTGAGCCGTTGGATTCCACGCGCCGCATAACCGCACGAATCCGGGCGGCGAGTTCGGCCAGATCGAATGGCTTGGTGACGTAGTCGTCCGCTCCCAGATCCAGTCCATCGATCCGGTCCCGGATTTGTCCCTTGGCGGTGATCATGATGACGGGAGTGGCGTGAGTCTGACGACGGATATACCGACAGACGTGCTCGCCGCCGACGCCGGGCAGGACCAAGTCCAGCAGCACCAGGTCGGGCATGATCGAGTCGAACAGCTTGATCGCCTGCTCGCCGTCACGGGCCACGAACGGTTCGTAGTCCAGGGTTCGGACGAAGTCATTGAGCCCGAGGGCGACGGCCGGATCATCCTCCACGATCAACACTTTTCTCACTCTGGCTCGGCTCCTGTTTCAACGGGAATGAGAATCTCCACAACGGTACCCCGGCCGGGTGTACTGTCTACCCGCACCGTACCACCGTGACGTTCAACCGTTTCTTTGACTATCGTCAAACCCAACCCGGTGCCCTGCACGTGAGCTCCGTCGCCGGACCGCGTGGCGCGATAGAAGCGTTCGAATACGTGAGGCAGGTCTTCCGGATCAATTCCTATGCCGCGGTCCCGTACGGCTATGCTCAACATGTCGTCGCGCCGCCGTGCAGTCAAACCGATTTCGCGATCGTCCGGACTGTATTTGATTGCATTGGCCACCAGGTTCGCGATTGCCCGGGAGAAGGCCTCACCGTCGATCCGGCACTGGCCGAGGTTCTGGCCCATGTGCAGGTTGATCCGATGGCCCGTGGGGCGCGCCTGGATCTGCAACTGCTGGGCCAGACGCGTGACGTACTCACGTACATCGGTTGCGGTCGGCTGGAGTGACATGCGTCCGGCGACAATACGTGAAAAGTTCAACATGTTCTCGATCATACCGGCCAGCCGGTCGCTGCTGGCGGCCAGCAGGCGGTAGTACTCTCGTCGTCGATCTGCATCGATCCTGTCTCCCAACAGCATCTGGCTGAACATCTTGATACTGGTCACGGGCGTCCGCAGCTCATGTGAGACGTTGTCGACGAAATCACTCTTGAGCTTGGAAAGCTCCATCTCGCGGCGCAGCATCCGCAGGGTCAGAGTGACGCCGACCGCAATCAGCGCCACCAGAGCGGCCACGGATCCGGTCAGCAGCGCGTGGCGGCGCGTGGCCCAGGCGCGTGTGGCGGGCAGGTGGGTGAAGCCCACTTGGATCATCCAGGGCAGGCCGGTGTCCAGAAGCGACGCCTCGGTGGTAACGGCGTCGGGCAAGAGTTCCGAACCGGCAAGCATCCTTCCAGACGGGTCGCGAACGGCCAATCCAGCCCCCTCGGCGATATCCAGGGCGGTGTGGCAGTACCAGAGCACATGTTCGACAACCCAGTCAATCGCGAACGACGCCACGACCCAGACGACTTCGTCCGAGGCGTCTGCGACGCGACCCACGGCCACATGGTCACCCACGATTGCCAGACGGCTGGTGTCAGCGGTTGCTGTTCCGGCGACTATCGACGCGGCCTCGGCCATCTGTTCAATGGTCATGGCCGCCGCTTTGAGCCCGGCAAGGCGATGGGTGTCTTGTTGGTCCGGCTGCGGCGGCGCCAGAGACACCGCGTCGTTGAGGTGGCGGAGATACAGAGGCCAAGCCGTCGAGTAGCGTCTGCTGGCCAGTGCATCGGCGTACTCGCGCCAGGCTCGTATGGTGTCGTCCGAGTCGCCGCGGGCGGCGACCAAACGCAGATAGCCGGCCATGGCCTCGACAGCGTAGTTCGTACCGGTCTCGTCAATCGTGTGTCCGAAGCCGTCGATCAGGTGTCGATAAAGCAGCCGGGCCCGCTCGCTGTCATCGGCCCGGCACAGACAGCGCGCCTGCGACAGCAAGGCTGCGGCTCGAACGACGTCCGGGACTCCCGGGCGGTCCAGAGCGACGTAGCGCTCGGCCGCAAGGTCCGGAAGCCCAGCGCTATTCTCGTACCGCCGCGCTTCGGCGAGGCGACCAAGCCACACGGCGTGGTCTTCGGCAAGGGGCTGCTGCGGTGACGACGAGGGCGCGACGGATGACGGATACAGCCAGCGTTCCCGATTGTCCAGAACCAAGAGCCACGTCTGTCCTGCCGACGGTGCCTCAGCGACAGAACCGCCCCAATCCTGGTGAGCCGCCCACTGCAGCAGCGGAGCCGTGAGTGTACCCAGACGGGCCACATATGCTGACTCGAATCGCGAGATCAACTCATTGTGGTAGCGCTGCTGTGATGCGAGGAGCTGATCCTCGGCCTGTCCGGCGAGCGACCACGCCAGCGCGCTCAGCGCGATCAGCGGCGCGATCAACAGCGGGACCAGAGCAATGATCAGTCTTCTCATGGCAAGCCTGCCCGAACCCCGGAATGACGTATCCTGTCGAGCTCGCTTATTCTACATGATCGGCCGGCAACGGAGAAAGGTCACCGGCAAATGCGCGACCGAGATACGCGAGCGGTCGGACCAGGAGTACCGGGGCTGGCCGACCAGAAATGAGGGCTCGAGGGTACTCTCGCGGCGATATCCGATACCCGGCATCGTGTGGGGCGGGCTGTACTGCCGACGCGGCTCAACAGGTTGTGCCAGGACGCGCGGCTGTACCCAACGCTCGCGTCCACAGCGACATGGCTAGCAACGAGTTGACCGTGGTGGTACTCGACGGGTATGAGGTGACCTGGACGACGCTGGCGGCCGATGCCTGGAAACCGTCTATGCGCTGGGACCGCCTGTCCGTGGCCGCCAGGGGTGTCGAGCAGCCGAAAAGGCGACGAATCATCTCAGTCCCGTGACAGTTTCGTGACACACTGAGTCTCGGCCGCGGTACAGTGGGCTCGATGATGGCCCAGTGGCTGCTGGTCAGTATGGTGGGGGTGATGGTGGCGCGGTCGTCGCCACCGGCGGACGGTGCGACCCAGTGGCCCCGTGACTATAGCGCCGGGCTGCGCCTGGAACTAATCGAGAACGATCTGGTGGAAGCGAGCGCGGTGTACCGGCGCGTTATGTCATCATCGGCGCCGCCGCTATGGCGCCAGCGCGCGCAATTCCGACTGGCGACGGTGCTATCGCAGCTCGGTCGGACCCATGAGGCCCGGCGGCTGTTCAGCGCGTTGTGCGATGACGTCCACACCGATGAGTCGGTACGTCGGGTGACACGACAATGCCTGGAGGCATTCATCTCGCATGACTCAGAAACTCCGGAGCAGTTACGAGTGCGGCTTCGGGACGCTCTGGCAACAGGGAATCTGGACGAGTTGAGCCGGGCGGCGTCGGATCTGGCGGGTTGTAGCGATCCCGCAGGTCTGGAGCATCTGAAGGCCGGCTACGAGGGGATGGCGGCCTCCGACCGCCAGCAGCGTGTACTGCTGGAAGCGATGGGTGACTCGGAATGGCCAGCGGCCCTGCCGACGCTTCGCTCGGCGCTGTCGCGCAACTCGGCGCAGGTCAAGGCCGGCGCCGCTTTGGCGTTGGGTCGCATCGGCGATGCCGCCTCGGTCGACGCGTTGATCGTGCTTGTCGACAGCAGCGATACGACGGTGCGTCAACGGTCGGCCGAGGCATTGGGACTGCTGCGTGCCGTGGCTGCGACCGACGCACTGACGAGGCTGGCGACCCGCGAACCGGACGGTCCGGTCCGTCGGGCCGCGCTGGAATCCCTGCATCGGATCGGCACGGCGCAGGCCTTAAGGGCGGTGTCGGAGTTGACCGGCGAACCCGAGAGCGAGTGCCGGTGTCTGCTGTCGCCGTGGTATCGCCGGCATCGGTCTGACCGGGCGGTCGGCCAACTGTCGTTTGCGTTTGATGATGCACGGAAACGTGCGGGTCCGGCACATGCACGGCCTCCTACTGTTGGTGTCGTGGTCAGTGCGATGACGCATCATGGTCCGTCGTGGGCCAGCGATTCGATCCAGCCCTATTCGCGACAGATCCGCAAGGCGTGGGTACTGCAGCGAGCGGGCTTTGACGTCTGCCTTCTGGTAGAAACCGAGGTGCCCGCGGATCCCGAAGCCCGATCTCTGTGTGAGTTGCTCAGGCCGGTCGTCAGGATGCACCCGGTCGGGCGCTGGCCCGCGTGTGACGCGATCATCATGGACCAGTTGTACTGCGTGCCCTTGTCGCTGATCCGCACGGTGGACGCATATTGTCGCACTGGTGGGCGCCTGGTGGTTTGTGGGGCGGTCGGTGGCGTGCGTTGCGATGATTCAGCGACGTGGCGCAACGTACTGGGTGTACGCCGGCCCCATACGCATCGGTTCCGAGACGACGCCGTTGCGCTGCGGTGGCGGCCCGGCCAACCAGCGTCGCCGGGCGTGCTCGGAGGCACTACCGAGTGGGTGGCAAGGCGCGCCGGCTCGTGCTTCCTCCACGAAATCCTGGACGGCGATGTGTTGGCCGAGTTCGCCAACCCATCGATCTGGGCGATCAAGCGGCACCGACCTGGACGCGGCGAGGTCGTATGTATGAACTGGGACGTCGGGATGAACGTGGACGGAGCGCACGACGAGGACGAATTGCTCTGTCGAGTCATGGACGTACTACTGGACGAGAACGTCGCCCGGAACGATGCAGAGCCTGCTGGCGGATCGCTTTGCTTCGACACGATGCGGCATCTTCGATGGGGCCGCCTTGCGCGAGCCAAGCACTGTGTCGATGGTGCAAGTCTGTTGATGCTCAACCGAGCCGAAGCAACGGAGGTGGTTGCGCAGTTGTATCGTTTGTACGAGTTGGAAAACAACGCGATGGCCGGACTTTCCCGGTGTGCACCACTGCTGGAGGCTATCGGCAAAGAGGTTTCGCTGCTGGATCGCCTTCGTCGGACCCCTCGACGGATCAAGATCGCCACATCAGTCGACAACGAGGTGCTTTGGTGGCGCGACGTGCCGGGTTGGTTGATACCCACTGGCGACTTGCCGCTCTGGCTGTCAGGTCCGAAGACACTACCGGCGACAGTCTGGCTGCGCGTCCATGTGGCAGAGGAACCGAGTGGTGGCCCTGCCCTGGTCTTGCGGTGCCGCGGTGCAAAACTCGTCTCGCCGAGTACGTCCCGTACGTTTCCCGGTGCGGGCTCCGATTGGACCGAATATCGAATCGACTGCGATTCGAGCCAGGTCTCCGCCGGATGGGTCGAACTGCAGTTCGTGATGGATGAGTGGAATGCGTACGTCTGCACAATGACGAGCGAGCGTGAATGATTCATGGGGATGGGTGCGATGCGTGATCTTGAGAAGTTTCTGCATCGGGCGAGACGGCGCCGGTGGTTTCAGGGGACACTGCGCCGGGCAGTGTCAGTATCGCTGATCGGCTCGGCGTTTGGCCTGGCGCTGGGGATGGTCGGGCTCGTGTGGCCGAATGAATGGACGAGCTTGGCGGCGGTCGCGGCGGCGTGCTGCGGGCTGGCCGTCGGGGTCGCGACCGGTCTGTTGCGTCGACCGACGCTGATGGCGACGGCTGTGGCGACGGATCGGGCGGCGAACCTGAAAGATCGTGTGCATACCGCGCTGCAACTGACTTCGGCTGGCAGCCTGGACCCCTACAGCCGGCTACAACTGCGCGACGCGACGCGGGCGCTCGGCAACCAGGCCGTGTCCCAGCTTTTCCCGTGGAGGTGGCCAGCCCACGGCTGGTGGGCGACCGCAGCTACAGCCTCAGCGATCGTGGTGGCGATGATCTCACCGCGCCCCGAGGCAGTGGCTGCGCCTGTTATCCCGACGGCCGTAGTCCTCGAAGCGGAGGAACTCAAAGCCGACTTCGAGAAACTGGAACGGGTATCGGAAGACCTGGTCAGCGAGGAATTAAGCCAACTGGCCAGAACCCTGCGCGAGATGCTCAACCACATGCAGCACCGGTCGCATACCGCCGAGGACGCGATGTTGGAGTTGGCGCGGATGTCGGAGGCGACCGAACAGGCGATCGCCCCGTTCGACTCGTTGGTGCTTGAGCAGGCCCTGCACGAGCTTGGAGAAGGTCTGGGTGCGCTGGCTGGCTTTGAAGGCGCGGGGCACATGCTTGCCAACGGCAAGTACGCCAACGCCGAACAGTCGCTCGTGCAGATGGCAGCCCGCATTGGGGCAGGGCGTCAGCCGATGCTGGCGGCGGGCGGGCTCTTGGAGTCGCGTTTGGGCCAGATGGCCGGACAGGCGGACCAGGCGGGGCTTTCCGAGTTGAGCGAAGCGCTGTCGGCACTTCGCGACGCCATCCGACACGGGTCGCGCAGCGAATGTCAGGCCGCACTGTCCCGGCTCGGCGGCGTCATGGGCAAGTACGGTCGCAGGGTGGCGGTCGCCCGAGCCATGCGGAACCAGTTGATGCGGCTGTCCCTGGCCAAGAACCGCATGAGTCCCAAAGGCGGCTACTGTCGTAACTGCCTGAACGGCGGCGCGTGCAGCGGTGGTGGCTGCAAGGGAAGGGGTGCCGGCCTCGGCCTGCCGAAGATGAAGTACGCGCAATCGGACTCGCCCAGCCAGAGCGCAGGTACGGCGGCGGCCATGAACCTCTATGGCGAGCAGACCGAATTGGCCGGCAACCGGTCGGCCGAGTCGGTCGACGGCACGTGGGGCTCGGGCGACTCCGAGATCGAGACCGAAGTCAGTCTGGACGGACGACAGCAGGCCGCCGCGCAGTATCGAAAAATCTACAGCAAATACCGCAAACTCAGCGACGCCGTGATGGTCGAAGAGGCCGTGCCCCTCGGACACCGAGAAACCATAAGACGGTACTTCGAACGGATCCATCCGGACCGCGTTGAGGCCGCGGGACTCACCGTCGACCTAGGCGTCGACGACGACCTGGACGAGCAGGCAGTGGAGGATCAGGGCAAGTGACGACACAAGAGATCGACGCATTGGAATCGCAGTTGTCGAGCTTCCGCGAGATCTTCGGGCGGATGCAGAATGAGATTGGTCGAGTCATCGTCGGACACGACGACGTGCTTCGGCACGTGCTGACGGCATTGATGGTCGGCGGGCACGTCTTGCTGGAGGGTGTGCCGGGCCTGGGTAAGACACTGCTGGTGCGAACCCTCGGCGACGTGCTGGACCTGACGTTCCGTCGGATTCAGTTCACGCCCGACCTGATGCCCGCAGACCTGATCGGCACGAACGTGATTCTCGACTCGGATTCGGGTGCCCGGCATTTCGAGTTCCAGCGCGGGCCGGTGTTCACGCACATCCTGCTGGCCGACGAGATCAACCGGGCGACGCCCAAGACACAGTCGGCGCTGCTCGAGGCCATGCAGGAGCGATCAGTGACGGTGGGTGGTACGACCTATCTGCTTGAGGAACCATTTTTCGTCATGGCGACGCAGAATCCGCTGGAGATGGAGGGCACCTACCCGTTGCCCGAGGCGCAGCTCGACCGCTTCCTGTTCAAACTGCTGGTGAGGTTTCCGACGACCGAGGAATTCGAGCTGATTATGGAACGGACGACCGGGGCGGAGGACCCGGCGGCCGACCGTATCTTCGACGGTCACGATGTGCTGAAGCTCCGCCGACTCGTGCGCCGCGTGCCGATCAGTGACGAAGTGCGGCGTCAGGCGATCACGATGGTCGTGGCTACGCACCCGGCCGCCGAGCAGGCCACCGAGATGGTCAAGCGTTACGTGCGCTATGGGGCAAGTCCGCGCGCGGGTCAGGCGATGATCCTGGCCGGCAAGGTGCTGGCTGTACTCGACGAGCGGGTCAACGTCTCGCGCGAGGATCTCGCGGACGTCATCCTGCCGGCCCTGCGCCATCGTATCATCCTGAACTTCGAGGCCCAGGCCGAAGGGATCACCCCGGATGCGATCCTACGTGACGTAGTGGAGCAACACTCACTGGGAATGGCGCGGTAGCCGGCACGGAATACGGCGGGAGCGGTCATGGCGGTTTTCGGGACGGACTTCCTGCAGAAGCTGGAGTTTTTGGCGCTGGTGGCGCGGCGGGTGTTCCGCGGCCGGATCCGGGCTCAGCGCCGCAGTCGCGCGCACGGATCAAGCGTGGAGTTCGCCGACTACCGGGATTATACGGCAGGTGACGACTATCGCCATCTCGATTGGAACGTGTATGCCCGTTTGGATGAACTCCTGCTGAAACTGTTTGAGGAGGAGCAAGACCTTCACGTCTACATACTGCTCGACGTGTCTCACTCGATGGCGTCGACGCAGGCCAAATTCCACTGTGCGCTTCGGGTCGCGGCCTCGCTCGGCTACATCACGATGAGCAACCTCGACCGAGTGGCCATCCATCCATGTGCCGACACGTTGCTACCGGAATTCCCGCTCACGCGCGGCAAGGGCAAGGTTCTAACGATGCTGGCGTACCTCGAGCGCCTTGCGCCTACGGCGACGGATACGCATCTGGAGAACGTGGCGCGATTGCTGTTGCGCCGCCGAGCGCGGCGCGGCTTGATCGTGCTGGTCAGCGACCTCTACGATCCACGAGGGTATGAGCGGGGTCTCGACGTACTGCGATACCACGGGGACGACGTCCAGGTGCTGCATCTGACTGAACCGACCGAGGCGGCGCCGACGATGCTGGGCGATGTCGACCTGATTGATGCTGAGACGCGCCTGGTGCGCAGCGTGACCGTGACCGAGCGGCACCTGCGGCGCTATCGCAGGGTCTTCAGCGGGTTTCTGGCCGACTGCGAACGAGGCTGTCGACAGCGCGAGGTCGGCTACATCCACAGCACGACCGATGTGCCGTTTGAGGACCTGATTCTCCGGGTCCTGCGGTACGGGGGGGCTGTGACATGAACCTGCTCAATCCGGCCGGGCTGATCTGGGCAAGCGTCGCCATTCCCATCGTCGTGCTCTTTGTGCTAAGGATACGCCGCCGGCGCCAGACTGTGCCGACGCTCATGTTTTGGGAGCAGATCTTCGAAGAGGCCACGCCGCGGAGTTTGTGGCGAAGGCTGCGTCACTGGGTTTCGTTGCTGCTGCAGCTGCTGTTGGTGGCACTGCTGGCATTGGCGCTGGCGGACCCGATCGCCACGAGTGCTTCCACTCGACCGACACGATGGCTCGTGATTGTCGATCAGTCGGCGTCGATGCAAACGCGCGCCGAGAAAGGCAGTCGTTTCGACCAGGCCCGGGCGCTGACCCACGACCTGGTCCGCGGCATGCGCCTGCGGGACCAGGCCACGATCATCGCGGCCGGTCCGGTCCCGCTGATCGCCTGCGGTCGCACGTATCATCAGCCGACTTTGCACGACGCGATCAATCGGCTGGACGTGACCGACGCGCCTTGCGATCTGGCCGCCGCTGTCGAGCTGGCCCGGGCGATCGACGTCGGCAGTCATGACCGCCGGGTGACGGTGATCACCGACGCCGGCGGCGCTATACGGCTTGGTGGAACGGTGAGTGACGACGTCTCGGTGTTGGCCTGCGGCCTGCCGCGGGACAACACCGGCATTACCGGATTTGCCGTTCGCGCCAGGGCGGACAACCCATTCGAGCTGCAAGGCATGCTGCGCGTGGCCCGTTACGGTTCGACGCCGGCGACCGCGGAGATCCGGATCCTGCTCGACGATGAGCTGTTCGACGTCGTCGTCATGGATCTGTCGCCTGGTGAGGAGACGATCCGGTCTTTCAGTTACGTCCATGCCGGCGGCCGTCTGCTGCGGGCGAAATTGACGGCAGCCGATGCGCTTATGGCGGACAACGAAGCCGTCGCCGTGCTTCCGCCGGTTCGGCGCAAGCGCGTCCTGCTGGTCTCGGGCGGCGACCTGTTCCTCGAGAGCGTGCTGGAAGCCCAGCTATGGTCGGATGTGTCGGTCATACAGCCGAGCGACTGGTCGGGCGAAACGACGGCGGATCTGGTCGTGTTCGACCAGTACGTGCCCAACACCATCCCCCCGGTACCGACGCTGTTTGTCTATCCGGCACGAGACAGTGCGCTGTGGACGGTCGGGCCGACGTTGGTGGCTCCGCTGGTGAGCGATCTCGACGAGGACAACGACCTGCTGCGCCACGTGAATCTGCGCAACTGCACATTTGGCCGGGCGCAGCAGATTGTGGCGAAGCAGCCGGCCGAGGCCTTGGCCGCGTCATTCGAGCATCCCCTGGTGATGTACTGGTCGCGCGACTATTCCGACGTCTTGATGTTTGCGATGGACATCCACCAGAGCGACCTGCCGTGGCGAACGGCATTTCCGATTCTGATGCAGAACGCGTTGAACATTTTGGGTGGCGCTGCCGCGGCGCCGGTCAGTGCGTATCCGACAGGCCGGACCATAGATCTGGCGACGACGGGACGCGACGTGGCAGCGACGAACCAGCGCGGGCGGGACGTGCCGGTGGTCCGGCATGAAGATCGGCTGATCGTCGGCCCTGTCAACACGGTGGGGGTCGCAACCGTGTGGGTCGACGGTCGGCCGACCGATTTGGCTTTCAACCTGGCCGACGGTGACGAATCGAATGTCGCTACGGCCATGGAGAATCAAGGCGACGCGGCGCGGCGTCTTGCCGCGGTCGGCTCGGTATGGGCCTGGCCTTGGTGGGTGGTGCTGGTGATCGTTGCGATCGGGCTCAGTGCGACCGAGTGGTGTCTGCATCAGCGGAGGGTGATCGAGTGACATGAAGGGGGCAATGGATCTCGTGGCATGGACGATTGAGATCACACGTCCCGGCATGGTGGGACTGGTGGTGTGTCTGTTGCCGGTGTTGTGGTACTTCCGCCGATCTCTGGTCGACTTCGCTCGTTGGCAGCAGCGTCTCTCGTTGTTGGTGCGCAGTCTGTTGCTGGCGTCGCTGGCGCTGGCGGCGGCCGGCGTGAATCTGGTGCACCGGGGCGACCGGCAGTTCGTTGTGTTCCTCCTCGACCGATCGGCCAGCGTGGACGACGCCGCGACAACGCAGGCGCAGCAGTTTGTCGCCGCCGCTGCCGAGCACCTCGACCGCCGGGACGAGGCGCGTGTGATGGACTTCGCTGCCGACGTGCTCCCGCCTCGTCACATTGCTGCCGACGCCCAGGCCCCGTTGCCGGAAGGGCTGGACCGAAGCCACACGGACATCGCACGCGCGCTTTCCGTTGGCTGGGCCTCAATACCGGCTTCGTATGCCAAGACGCTGGTGGTGCTCAGCGACGGGCGGTCGACCCATGGCGAGCCGCTGGCGGTGGCGCAAGCCGCCCGAATGGTGGGAGTTCGCGTCTGCACCGTGCCGCTGGAGAGCGATTCGCGCGACGAGGTTCAGGTCACACAGGTCGACGCCCCGACTCAGGTGCGAACCGGCGCGCCGTTCGAATTGGTCGTCGAGGTGGCCAGTACGCATGCCGACACCGGCGAGCTGGAGGTCTATCGCAACGACATCCAGGTCGCGTCGGAGCACGTCGAGATCAAGCCGGGCACCAACCGGTACCGGTTCCGACAGATGGCCTCGGCCGACCGTTTCCAAACCTACGCCGTGCGGCTTGCAGCCGCCAGGGACCATCTCGTCGACAACAACGCCGCCTCGGCCCTGGTGGCCTGCCAGGGCAAACCGCGGGTGCTGCTGGTAGAGGAGAACCCACGGGCGGCGCGGTATTTGACCTGGGCACTGGAGAAGGAGGACATCACCGTCGAGGTCCGCGGGCCTCGCGGCGTGCCGCGAACGCTGGCCGACCTGGAGAATTACGAGTTGATCTGTTTGAGCAACGTGGCGGCCACCGATCTGAGCGGGCGGCAGATGCAGTTGATCCGGTCGTACGTCCAGGATCTCGGAGGCGGGCTGATTATGCTGGGCGGCGACAAGTCGTTCGGTTTGGGCGGCTACTACAAAACCGTTCTGGAAGAGATCCTCCCCGTCCGTAGCGACTTCGAGAAGGAGAAGGAAAAACCGTCGCTGGCGATGGTGCTCGTGATCGACAAGTCCGGCTCGATGGGCGGCCAGAAGATCGAACTCGCTAAGGAGGCAGCCAAGGCGGCGACAGAGTTGCTGGGTTCGCTCGACCAGGTCGGCGTGATTGCCTTCGACGGCTCATCGAAGTGGCTCTGCCCCGTCCATCCGGCCAGCGACAAGTCGTACATTCTGGAGCGGATCAGCAGCCTGGTGGCCGGCGGCGGGACGAACCTCGCGCCGGCGCTGTCCGATGCGTTCAACGCGCTGGACCTGGCCCGCGCCAAGCTCAAGCATGTGATCGCCCTGACCGACGGGCACTCGGTGCCCGGCAACTTCTTTGAGGTTACCAGCGCGATGGCCAACGCCGACATCACGGTGTCGACCGTGGCCGTCGGGGTCGGCGCCGATCGCGAACTGCTCGAACGTATCGCCAACTGGGGCAATGGGCGCTCCTACTTCACCGAAGACCCGGGGCACATCCCACAGATCTTCGCCCGCGAGACAATGGAGGCGTCGAAGTCGGCGATCAACGAACGGCCGTTCCTGCCCCAGCAGATCCGGCCGCACCAGGTCTGCCAGGGCCTCAACTTCGACGAGGCGCCGTTCCTGTTGGGCTACGTGATCGCACGGGCCAAGCCCACGGCCGAGCTGGTCTTGGCCACCGAGGCTGGCCATCCTCTGCTGGCGACGTGGCGGTACGGGTTGGGCCGATCGCTGGCGTTCACCTCGGACGCGAAGAATCGCTGGGCGGCTGAGTGGTTAAGCTGGGATGGGTTCAGTCGCTTCTGGTCGCAGGTCGTCCGCGACACGATGCGCACGACCAGTCCGGGACTGATGCAGGTCGACCTGGATCGAGCCGGCGACGTGATGCGCGTCTCGGTCGATGCGCTACACCCCTCGCCGCAGCGACAGGGCGAATACCTCGACGACGTCAAGACCGTACTGGAACTGATTCGCCCCGGAAGGGACGTCGAGCAGGTGCTTTTGCGGCAGGCCATGCCCGGCCGGTATGAGGGCCGGTTCGAGGTATCCGACCTGGAAAACTATCACGTTCGCATTTCGCAGAAGCGGGACCAAGTGGAGGTCCAGTCCATCAGTCACGGCGTGGCGGTGGGTTATTCACCGGAATACTACGTCGGTTCAAGCGACAGAACGCTACTGCGGAAGCTCGCTGATGTGGGCGGCGGTATGTATGACGTGGGCCCTGACGCAATCGTAGATCGAAACGCTCGGTCGAGCCGCGTTCAGCCCTTGTGGCCGGTGCTGGTGGGCATGGCACTGATCTTACTGATCTTCGACGTCGCATTGCGGCGCATCGACTGGGCTTTACTGACAGGTGGCGCACGAGCGTGGCGGCGTGCGGTGGGTGACTGAGAAATGGGAGGGCGCGTTATGACACGCGTGTGGCTGACCGGAGTGTGTGTGCTGTGGGTCTGGGGAGGCGTCGCCGGTGCGGCACCGTCCGATGACGACCGCATTCAAGAGCGATATCTGTCGGCGGCGTTGCAGAACCCGCGGCGCGGCACAGCCGTTGAGAAGCTCTATCAATTGGCTGCACAGAATGAGGGGGTCGACGTCCTGGTCGAGCGACTCGCCGACCAGGACGACGACGCCGGGGCTGCGGCGCGATGGACGGTGATCGGACTGCTACAGGAAATGCGCGGACGCGATCCCGAGGCGATAAAGGCCTTCAGCCGCGCCGTCGAGCTCGATGCGGACGCTTATTACGCCAACTACTGCAAGGGCTCTCTGCTGCTGCACCGGGCTCAGTACGCTCCGGCCATTGAATGCCTGACCGAAGCGCTCGACGCAACGCCCGAGCAGGATGACGCGATTGAGATTCGCAAGTGTCTGGGGAAGTGTTACTTGCGCAGCCGTAAGATGAATCTGGCCAAACAGACCTGGCTGGCACTGGCCAAGACCGCACCTGACGATCCGATCACATTGAGCGAACTGACAGCGTTGCTGGTCGACGAGGAGCAATGGGACGAGGCGCTGCAGTACTACGAGCGGCTGGCACAGCTCCAGAAAGACCAGCCCTACCAGGTGGTGCTCTGCACGGTCGGCATGGGCAATGTCGAGGCACGCCGTGGCAGATTCGACGAGGCGCTGAAACGCTACGAGCAGGCCCTGTCGCGAACGGCGCCCGGCAGTTGGCTGGCCGGTGACATCCGACTGCGCATTGAAGAACTGTTCCGCAAGCGCAACGACCTCTCCGGCCTGGTCGACTACTACACCGGTCGACTGGACGAGGCTGACGACGGCGACGTGCAGGTGATGGTCGTTTTGGCCAGACTGCTGGTCGAGCTCGACCGGGCCGACGAGGCGCGCACGTTCTACGACAAGGCGCTGGCCCTGGCACCGAACGACGAATCCGTACGGTTGGCCTACATTCAGCTTCTGGAGTTGGCCGACGAGCATGAGGCGGCGGTCGCCCAGTACGAACATCTGCTTAAAGCCAGTCCCAAGCACGTGGGCTATCTCGAAGCGATAGGCAAGCTGCATTTGGCGTGCGGCGACGAGCTACCCTTCCGGAGCAAAGCGAGGCAGGCTTGGCGGACCATCGCCGAGACGAACCCAAGCGACCCGGCCACCATGGTGCAGGTCGCCGAGCTGTTTCGGGGCGGCAATATGAACGACGACGCGGGCAAGTACTTTCTGCGCGCGATCGAACTGGCCCCCGAGGTTGGGCAGTACCGCGAGTACTACGGCGAGTTTCTGGTCGGGCTCGACCGTCGAGACGAGGCCCTGGAAGTGTTCAAGGAGATAGCCGCCGGCTCACGTCGCAGCGTCGACACCCTGATGCGTCTGGCGGACGTGCTGAGCTACTTTGGTTACAAGGACGAGGCCCTGGCCGCGTCACGCGGGGCAACGGCGTTGCAGCCCGACCACTTCGAGGCCCGCATGCAGTTGGTCAAGCTGCTGGCCGATGCCGGCGCCTATGACGACGCTCTGGCCGAGTTGGACGCGGCGGCTGAAATGGCGCCGAACGATTTTTCGGCCGGACAGGCTATGGATCAGCGTGTCCGTCTGTTGAGCAAGGCGGGCAAACTGGCCGAGACCCTCGAACAGCAATTGGGCGCGCTGGCCGACCGGCCGTCGGACCAGGTGAGTCCATACGTCGCCTGCGCGAAGATG
>Ga0272441_10008263_pt1 | contig 16548 bp, 12 predicted proteins | sample SSMProp6N_FD_193582 | JGI IMG/M metagenome (GOLD analysis project Ga0272441, IMG submission 193582) | Marine sediment archaeal communities from Little Sippewissett salt marsh, Falmouth, MA, United States - SSM-Prop-6N | ecosystem: Environmental > Aquatic > Marine > Wetlands > Sediment ... | reverse complement strand
ATGAAAAGCAACCGGACTTTAGCGGGTGGGGGCTTTGCCGGGCGTGATAACGGGAATCATCATATATTTTATGAGCCGCTTACCAAGCGTCAAAAAAAGATGAGTATTAAAAAGAAAAAAAGAACTGCCTTCAACCGGAAAATTTCGGCATTGATTTTCCGGTTGGCCTTTCGCCGGGGCCGAAACAGCCTTACCGGTAAAGGGTCGGATCCTTCACCCCGGCATCCGCAAACCCTTTCCTGCGCAGCAGGCAGCTGTCACAATGACCGCAGGCCCGGCCCTGTTTATCCGGGTCATAACAGCTGTGGGTCAGGCTGTAATCCACACCGAGCCCGACGCCTGTTTGAATGATCTCGGCTTTGGTCAGGTTGATCAGCGGCGCCCGAATATGAATCTTGTTTCCGGCAACCCCGGCCCGGGTGGCAAGGTTGGCCATTTTCTCAAACGCGTCGATATAGGCGGGACGGCAATCGGGATATCCCGAATAGTCGACTGCGTTGACACCGATAAAAATATCATTGGCCTGTTTGACTTCGGCCAGGGCCAGGGCATAAGACAGAAAAACCGTGTTTCTGGCCGGCACATAGGTGGCAGGGATATCTCCGGACAGGTCCGACACCTGATCGGATTTGGGCACGGCAATATCGGCGGTCAGCGCCGATCCGCCGAACTTTCCCAGGTCGATATGCAAAACAGCATGCTCCCGGACCCCGGTCACGGCCGCTACCCGGCGGGCGGCTTCAACCTCGATATCATGCCGCTGCCCGTAATAAAAGCTCAGCGCATAAATATCACAGCCTTCATTTTTGGCAATAGCCATGACCGTGGCCGAGTCCAGCCCCCCGCTGCAAAGGACCACGGCATTTTCACCTGTCTTCATCGGCTCACCCGAATTCATGGACTAATCGACAAACTCCTGATGGATCGCGTTCAATGCCCGGTCGGCGGACGCGTCATCGATTACACAGGACACATTGATTTCAGAGGCCCCCTGGGAAATCATTTCAATATTGATATTCTCGTTGCCCAGGACCGTAAACATCCGACCGGCCAGGCCCACATGGTGCTGTTGACCCCTGCCTACCAGAGACAGAATGGACATCCCCTTTTCAATCGACACGGTGCCGAGTTCATGCAGTTCGGCAAGCACGGCTGCATTCACCTTTTCAATATTTTCGATGGTCATTGAAATATTCACCTCGGAAGTTGAAATGAGATCAATCACAATGCCGTGCTTGGCCAGGACATTAAAGACCCTGGCCATAAACCCGTAGGCCATGAGCATCCGGTTGGAATTGATGTTCATCACCGAGACATTGCGCTTGACGGTAACCGCGGTTGCGGGTTTCTTCTGCCCTTTCGCTTGATCACCGGGATCAATAATGGTTCCGGGAAGTTCAGGGCTGAGGGCATTCTTGATGCGGATCGGTATCCGGGCCTTGATCACCTGCTCCATGGTAAACGGATGGATCACTTCCGAACCGTAATAGGTCAGCTCGGCCGCTTCTTCCGGCGTGATACTGGAAAGGACTTTCGCTTCCTTGACCTTCCGCGGGTCCGCGGAATACACACCGTCCACCTCCTTCCAGATCTGCAGCTCCCGGGCTTTCACCGCCGCCGCGGTCAGCGCGGCGGTCAGGTCGGTATACCCGCGGCCGATGCTTTCAATAATACCGTTGGGCACACAGCCGAAATATCCGGTCAGCACCGGCACCCGGTCATCACACTTTTTAATGACCGTTTTCAGGCGTTTTCGGGCATAATCGTAAAAGTCCCGGCCGGTTTCCTGAAACGGTCTGTCGATCAGCAGTTCCAGGTTGACATACTCCGCAGGAATGCCCATTTCATTCAACAGCGCCGCGAAAAGCCGCGCGGACAGTTTCTCTCCCACGCTGATAATCACGTCATGGGACCGGGGCGATATTTCGCCGATAACACTGATCGCCCCCAGAAACGACTTCAGGGAAACCAGCTCCGCATCGATGGCATCAGCCACCTCCTTCCGGTTCCTGCCCTTGATCAGCTTTTTCACCGCATCCACGTGATGTTTTTCGATCTGGTCAATCACCGCTGAATAGTCCCTGCCGGCCAGCGCGGCATCGGCCGCCGCAATCAGCCGGCTGGTGGTTCCCTCCGCCTTGACATAGCTGCTCATGGCGGACAGCGCCACAATAACCCGGTCCTTTTTCAGACTTTCCCTGACAATTAGGGCAACGCTCTTCATCCGGTCCGCCTGGCCGATACTGGTGCCGCCGTATTTTTGAACGATAAATTTCATGGCCAATCCTTAAAAATAATGGTTTAGGTTATTTTTCCGATTATAGTGATAACCTTTTGGGGTGTCAAGCGACAGGACATGGGAACTTCACCCCGTATTGCATTATTGAAACAAAATGATATACTTTTAACTTCATCATTAATTTTATACAGGTCCGGTACTTTGTCCCGCGGTCGGTTAAGCGATGCGCAACCGTCGTTTGTCATGCCGGACAAAAACCGGAAAATATTCCAGGTGAAAACACAAACCAAAATTATCCTGCTGCTGTCCATCATCACCGCCATATTCATCACCGGTCTCAGTCTCATCAAAAAGTATGAAAGTGAACGGGAAGAGCTGCTGCTCAAAAAAAACATATTTGACAAAAACACGCTTTACGACCGTATTTCAAGACTTGAAGGCGCCTCTTTGGAAATGTTTGCCTACGACTCCAGCAACTGGGACGACATGGTTGCTTTTGTCAATTCATCGGGAAAAAGTCACCGGTTTATCGATTCGCTGCTTCCGGGATTCAACGTGAACGCCATGTGGGTCTATAATGCGGAGCTTGAACTTGTTTACGCCACCCCCAACATGGTCCGTTCGGGAATGAAAAACATCAATATTCATCCGGAATTCTTTTCCACCCTTTTTTCACGCAGTTATTTCTGCCATTTTTTCATCGATACCCCCCTGGGCATGATGGAAATCCAGTCCGCACCGATACAGCCTTCCTCAGATACTGAACGCAAAACACCGCCGCAGGGATTTCTTTTTGCCGGTCGCCTGTGGAATGAATTTTACCTGAACGAACTCTCGATCCTGACCGACAGCAACATCGAACTGCTTCCGGTCAACGACACGGCACTTTTTGAGAGCATCTATGACATGGAAAAGGGAATGCTGACCTTCTCCCGGATCAGAAACGGCTGGGACAAAAAACCGCTGGTCCAGATCCGGATCGAAAGCCAGACGCCCATCACAAAGCAGCTTTATCAGTCCTCACAAAATCAGTTTATTCTGATTACCCTTTTCACCCTTCTTATTCTTCTGATGATGACCGTCCTGCTGGTCCGCTGGATCAATATGCCCCTGAAAAAAATCTCGCTCAGCCTGGACCGGGAAAATCCGGAAATCATCGATTCACTAAAACACGAAAATTCGGAGTTCGGCAACCTTGCCCGTCTGGTCCTGCGTTTTTTCAACCAGAAGTCCGAACTCGAAAGCAGCGAGGAACGCTTTCGTTCCGTGGTTCAGACCGCCGCCGACGCCATTATCTGCATTGACCAGAAAGGGAATATTGTTTTCTGGAACAAGGAAGCAGAAAACATTTTCGGTTACAGCTACGATGAAATCATTGACCGTCCCGCATACCTGATCCTCTCCGAACGCCACAAAAAGGATTACGAAATCCTGATCGCCCAGCTGGACAGCGATACCCCGGTCAAATTCAGCCGCAGGCCCATAGAGGTATCCGGCCTCAAAAAGAACGGCCGGGAATTTCCCATGGAGCTCTCGGAAGCGGAGTGGAAAACCGACACCGGCATCTTTGTGACCGCCATTGCCCGGGATATCTCAGAACGCAAGCTGGCCCAATCCGAACTCGAAAAAAGCGAAAAACGCTTTCGGGATACGATCGAAAACTCGCTGACCGGCCGGTTTATTGTCCAGAATGACCGCATTGTCTACACCAACAAGGAACAGGCGGTTCTTTTCGGCCCGATACCGGAAAACTACACCTTTTCCGAATTTAAAAATATTCATCCCGAGGATATCCAAAAGGCAAAGGAATTTTGCCATCACCTGATTACCGGGAAATCCGTTACCCTGGATATCAACCTCAGGATCTTTCCCTTTGACAGACTGAATTCGTCAGCCCATATGAAATGGGTCAGCTGCCGGGGAACCATGATCGACTACCAGGGCCGGGAAGCCCTGTTTGTCAACATGATGGACATTACCCGCTTTATGGAGCTTGAACAGCTTTTAAGAATCGAGGACAAAATGGGGTCCCTTGGCCGGGTCGCCGCCGGCATCGCCCACGAGATCAGGAACCCCCTGACCGGCATCAACTCTTATCTGTACACCCTGAAAAATATTGCCGAAGAATCAAACGAAAAAAATATTTTTCGTGATATTCTGACGGAAATCCAGTCGGCGTCCAATAAAATCGAGTCCGTCATCAAGCGGGTCATGGATTTTTCCAAACCCGGTCAGCCGAATTTTTCGCAAATCGACATCAATACCCCGGTACAGGAAGCATTACAGCTTTCCGCCGTGACCCTGCGCAAAAACGACATCTCCCTGAATTATGATTTTGCCCCGGACCTTCCGCAATGCCTGGCCGATTCACATATGATCGAACAGGTTGTCCTGAACCTGATCAACAACGCGGTCCAGGCCATGTCCGCCGTTACCGGCGAAAAAATGCTGGAAATATTCACTGCCGCCGATAAAAAATCGATTTTAATCACCATATCCGACGCCGGACCGGGCATCACGGATGACATGAAAGGCAAGATTTTTGATCCGTTTTACACCACGAAGTCGGACGGATCCGGTATCGGCCTGAGCCTCTGCCAGCGGATCATCACGGACCACAGCGGCACCATCCGGATTGAGACAAACCGGTTCCGCGGTGCCAGCTTTATCATTGAACTGCCGATAACCGCCAAAAACAATTAAATGACCGCTTCAAAGTGAACTGTAAGGATTGACCATGATTAATTATTCGATTTTTGTCATTGACGATGAACAGAGCTCGCGAAACGGCATCAGCCTTGCGCTTAAAAACAACTATACCGCCCGGGGGTTTGAAACCGCTGAAACGGCGCTGGAAGCCTTCACCGCCGGCATTCCGGACCTGGTTCTGCTGGATATCGGTCTGCCCGGCATGAGCGGCATCGAGGCGCTGAAAAAAATAAAGGAAATAGATTCTGAAATCATCGTCATCATGATCACCGCGTTCGAGGATATCAACACGGTCATCACCGCCATGAAACTCGGGGCCTATGACTACGTGGTAAAACCCATCCACATTGAAGCCCTGCTGGTCACCATTGAAAATGCGCTGGAAACCATTCGGCTGCGAAAAGAGGTTCGTTTTCTTCAGGAAAAAAATCTGTCTGAAAATATTCCCTGCTTCATCGGCGAAAGCAAATCCATACAAAACATCATGGAATTTGTCGATCGCGTGGCGCAGAGTCCGGATACCCCGGTCATGGTTTGCGGCGAGACCGGTACCGGAAAGGAATTGATTGCCAGCGCCATTCACTTTAAAAGCCCCAATTTCAAAGGCCCCTTTGTTACCCTGAACTGTGCCGCCATTCCGAAAGACCTGATTGAAAGTGAACTGTTCGGTTATGAAAAAGGGGCTTTCAGCGGCGCCCATCAGACCGGCAAGAAAGGAATGGTTGAAAAAGCGGCCGAAGGCACCCTGTTCCTGGACGAGGTCGGCGACCTGGGGCTTGAAGCCCAGGCCAAGCTCTTGCGCTTTCTTGAAGACGGAGAATACTACCGGGTCGGCGGCACCGAGAAACTGAATGTCAAGACCCGGGTTGTTTCGGCGACCAACAGAGATCTGGAGACAATGATCGAAAATGAGCTTTTCCGACAGGATCTGTACTACCGGCTGGCGGTCATCAAGGTTGAAATCCCGAAGCTGGCCAAAAGAACGGATGACATCCTGCCGATTGCCCATCACTTTCTGCTTGAATTCAGCGGCAAGTTCGGTAAAACATTTACCGGCATTTCCCCGGAAGCCGAAAAAATACTGCTCAATCATAAGTGGCAGGGGAATATTCGCGAACTTAAAAACTGCCTGGAACGGGCGGTCCTGACCGGCAGCGGCCCGCTTCTGTCCCCGGACGATATCGGCCTCCCCCCGGAAACGGAACCTGCCCGCGACCGGACCGGGCCCGCGGCGGACAAGCGGGTTTCACTGACTGAAGCAGGAGCCGACATCGACGCGATTCTGCAGGCAACCGAAAAAGAGTATTTTCAAAAAGCCCTGGCACTGGCTAAAGGCAATGAAAGCAAGGCGGCCCGGCTGCTCAACCTGAATTACTACACCTTCCGGCACCGAAGAAAAAAGCTGGGATTATAGCCGGTCCCGCCGGCGCGTACCCCTCAGCGAAACGTCTTTGAAGATAATTATTATAAGTAAAGAAAGGAAGATATTTGTTTTACCCAATGACTAATTCTCTCCGAATCGCGCGAAGCTTTTCGGGCACACGGCCAGAGGCCGTGATTTCACAAACATAATGAGAGGAGAAAAGTTCTGCTCTCATCTTCAGGGATTCTGTTCAGACCCGCGGCGGCCCCTGTCCTGCGCATAAATTCATGGAATGATCACCAGGGTATCCTCCAGTTCCTTTTCCAGTTTTTTCAATACCCCGGTGCTGCCCAGGGCCTCCTTCTCGAGAGCGGCTTTTTCATCCGCACGGCGCGACGCTTCAAGAATGAGTTCCATGGTGTTCAGCTCAACAATCACGTGGCCCTTCAGGCCGATGTTCTTTTCAATAAATTCAAAGGTTCCCTTGGTCCACAGGAAAAGGCTGTATAAAATTTCGTTGACCTTTTTTTCCATACTCTTTTTCAGCACGTCAAGGGGAATACAGCCCTCCTCAACCAGGGTTTTCCCCAGGGTCTGTTTTTTGGCCTCCGACAGTTTCAGACATTTTCTCAGCGTATCCGTCGGCACCACACCGGTTTTTCTTAAAAAGTATCCCAGTCGGTACTCCTTTTCGGATCCCGTGGCGTAAATGATAATTCCCTCATAAAAATAGATCCGGACCTCAACAACATCTTTGCGCACGGACAGGATCCCCGACTTTTTGTCATTGCATAAAAGCTGAAGAATGCTTGAAAGATAAACGGTTTCAATACTTCCGTAAAAAGCCATATCTTTTTTTATCCCCGGCATGAAATCCTGTCAAGCGAAAATCCCCATAGGATTGTGCCGCCGGCCGGGCGCCCTCCGCCCGCTTATAAAAAAGCCGGTCATGCCTCACAGCTTGACCGGCTTAAACAGACAGAATATTTTCCTTTACGGACGCCGCCACTCCTGGGAAGTTCTGTAATTCGAACGGGCCAGCGCGCCGGAGGTAAGCCGGATCCGTTCAATCGTTGTCCGGGACATGATCATTTCCTTTTTCACGATCTCGCGCCACTGCTCGATACTGATTTTTCTGGCTTTGGCCGCATATTCATACGGATAAGCATTCAGGCCTTCTTCAAACGCCTTGCTTTTCCCTTCGAAAAGTTCACATGTACCCAGTACCTGAAAACAGAGCACATTTGCAAAATCATCGTCAAACTCACGGTGCCAGTTCATGCTCACGTAAGGGTTTTTCTCGATATGAAACAGCTTTTCCGTTCCCTTTTCATGAAACGCATAAAGCACTTTCTTTTCCGGATCCAAAGCAAAATCGGCCGTATAGGTGTAGGGCTTGTTGTTGCACGCCGTGGCCATGACAAAGGTCCGCTTCATATCCTTCCCCTTGAATATCTTGAGTATTTCGTCCCAGACCATTTTCTGCGGCATGACCCCCTCACCGGCAGACCACTTCAGGTAATCACCGGTCAGCCAGACCTGGGTCGCGGTGGTGTTGGCATCGATCTTGATCTCGTGGCAATCATTACAGGACAGACCCTCCTCCACCTCAGGATGATCCGCCTCCAGGGATGCCTCCGCCGCGATCTCCCCGGCTTTTTCCTTTGCCGCAGGTTTTTTCTCTTCAGCAAATGCTGTACCGGCTCCCCACAAGCACACAACAGCCGCAATCACAAACATCCAGACCCGTTTTTTGTTACCAAACTTCATCTTACCGCTCCTTTCTTAAAGTAATTAATGGGAAGCCCCTCCCGTTTGAGTTTCATTTTCTTAAAATATCAAATCAGAGCAGATGTGTCAATCCAGCCGATCTTTACCCGCGGGGCTTGAACAACCGACCGGCCCCTGTTCCATGAAATTCATCGCAGCGCTTTCGGCAAAACAGCAGCTGCGATAATAAATATTGCGCCGAAAATCAGCGCCAACAGGATACCGTTTATATTGTTGATCAGCGCTGCGTATTCCCCGGTGCGGACCAGCGTCACCTTGCCGCCGAAAAGCGGTTGAAACAAAACGGTTTTTGCCAGCGGTCCGTACAGAACCGTCAACAAGCCCGCGCCGGAAAGTCCGCCCAGGAGAAAAAACAGCGCATCTTTCCGTCCGGAACCGGCAGCAACCACAGCGGTTCCCGGGCAAAATCCCGCCACGGCCCAGCCGATCCCCAGCACCATCCCGCCCGCAACAACCCCGGCATACATGGGCTTTACACCAAGATGACTGCTGTCAATCAAACCAGCGGCCAGTCCCAGGAAAAGAAGACAGGACGAAACACCGATGCCGGCCAGAATGGTTTTCATCAGGTGAAGATCGGTCAACCGAAGCATTCCGATAATCTTATCCGGATCCGCCGCACCGATGCGCTGCAGGACAAATCCGAACAGCGTTCCCAGAATAATCGCCAGATCAATCTCCATGATCAGCCTCCTTTTTCCGGTAAATCAAAATCGCCACCGGCACCGCCGCGCCAAAAGCGGCCAGGGCAAACAAATAACCGCTGACCGCTGTCTGCATCATGCCGCTCATCATGTGTCCGCTGGTACATCCGCCGGCCAGGCGGGCGCCCAAAAGCACCAGGAAACCGCCCACAAACGCCAGCAGATAACGCAACAGGCTTTTTTCACCGAACCGCGAGCTGTGGCACCGGGGAATCTGCCGAACCGGATGTCGTTCAACATCGGTCAGGAGCCGTCCGATAAACCCGCCCGGGATCATGCACAGCACAAAAAGAAAGCTGTAATTGAGCGGATTGGCCGCCGCGCCGGCATATTTGCCGCCGGACTTGTTCAAATACGGATTCTTGCTGCTAAATCCCGATGCGCTCTTCTCATTTTCAATGATCAGCTCCGGATAAAATACACTCGCGATTTTTGCGTTCAGAACGACAAACTGGGTGGATACCCCAATCGGCTTTACCAGGGCCACCGCCAGCAAAAACACCATTCCCAGGACAAGCCCTCCTTTTTTCCAGTTCCAGTACATTTTACCCCCTGTAAAATTATTAAAATTTAGATAAGATCCGTCTTGACCGATAGTGTAAATGGTGTTTAAAAATATATAAAACGGTTCGTGCAAATAAACTGAACACCCTTCGGAAACAAAATAACACAAAATCCGCCTGAGGGAAATGATGAACCGGGTCTCCCGGCAAAAGTTTTTTCGGCTTATTTTTATCTGACTGATGAAATCCTGTACCGCAGGCAAAAAACAGCTTGATTCTTGCGGCAGAAGACTGCACCGACAGCATAACGACCATCACCCTTTGCATCACATTCAAAAACCGGATTTTTTCGGTGGCGTTTTTTGGTATTTTTCCCAGAATGTGCAGATTTGCACAAATAAAATAGACTGGATTTTATATATTTGCAAGATTTCAATATTTGACGATCATCCCTAACCTGCTGAAATAACGCTAAATTCACTAAAAACAAAAAAAAGAGGGTTTTTTTTGTGCGTGGTACGGGCTGTGCATTAACAGAAACCAAACAAATAATTTACAAAAATTACAAATCAAATTTTCTAGAATTGCGAAACACACAGATGAAAAAAGAACTCATGAAAAATATTCTGGCATGCATACTCGGGATTTCAATGTGCATTTTAACCTCCGGATGCACTGAAAAGGACAAACCCGCGCCTTTAAAACCGCCTTTCAAATTCGTCACCGCCACCAACCTTTTCGGGGTGGACTGTGTCGACACCGACAATATTTATATTGTCGGATTTAATTCTTCCATCCTTCACTCCTCGGACAGCGGTAACACCTGGCAGTTCCAGAAAAGCGGAACCACCCTGAACCTGTGTGAAGTTTCTTTTGTCTCACCCGAAAAAGGATGGATATCGGGACGAAAAGGCACCATGCTTTACACCGAAGACAGCGGCGCCACCTGGGTAAAGCAACAGACCCATACGGACAAACATCTTTTTTCACTCTGTTTCGTCAATGACACCACCGGCTGGGCCGTGGGTGATTTCGGTACCATCATCAACACCACGGACGGCGGCAAGACCTGGACCAACCAGAGCATGGGCGAAGACCGGATTTACAACGACGTTCACTTTATCGATGAAAACAACGGCTGGATCGCCGGCGAATACGGACTGATCTACCATACGGCTGACGGCGGCAACACCTGGACCAAACAGGAATGCCGGGACATTATTCCGGTCTATGACGAAACCGAATGGGCCTCCTATCCCCCCTCCCTGTACAGTGTATATTTCCTGGATAAAAACCGGGGGTGGATCTCAGGCATGGACGGTATTCTCATTACCACCACGGATGGCGGCAAGACCTGGACAAAAGTGGCCAATCCGGCGGAAGCCGGCGAGGTCACCCTGTTTTCGGTACAGTTTGAAGGACAGACAGGATGGGCCGTCGGCCAGAAGGGAACCTTCGTGATGACTACAGACGGCGGCAGCACCTGGCAGGATAAATCCGAGCTGACCAATACCAAATTCTGGCTGCGGGCCATGAACTTCTGCAAAAACGGCACCGGCATCGCCGTCGGGTCCCGCGGCACCATCCTGAAAAGCACGGACTTCGGCAAAAACTGGACAATGCTCTCCGGTATTCCGCTGGTAATGAACAAAAAATAGAACTGAAAATACTTCAACGCTAGAAAGAGTTTCCCCATGGCACGAAAAATCATGAAGAGCTTTGCTGACTTCGTTATCCAATACCGGTTGCTGGTCCTGGTCGTCATTCTCGGCATCACCGTCTTTTTCGGGTATCACCTGATGCAGCTCAGGGTCACCACCAATTTCAATGAACTGCTTCCGCAAAGCCACGAGTACGTCAAAATCCATAACGAGTTCAGGGAAGTGTTCGGCGGCGCCAACTTTCTGGTCATCATGGTATCCGTGGACCAGGGCGATATTTTCAATATCGAAACACTGGAGAAGGTCCGCTATATCACCAATGAGCTGGAAAAAATACAGGGGATTGACCGCTACAAAATTCTGTCCATCGCTTCCAAGAAACTGAAAAATCCCAAAATCACTTCCTGGGGTATCGAGGGCGTTCCCCTGATGTTCCCGGAAGTGCCGAAAACCGAGGAAGGCCTGGAAGAACTGAAAGAGGCCATCTATTCCAACGAGGCCTATTACGGCACCTACGTGTCCTTTGACTCGAAAAAATGCCTCATCTTCGCCGACTTCTTTGAGGGCGAACTGGACTATAACGTGGTCTACAGCGAGCTTGAACGCCTGAGAAAAGAAACCGAAGATGAAAACACCACCATCTCCATCGTCGGTCATCCCATGCATCTCGGCGTGGTGGCCAGTAAAATCGATGAAATGAACATGATCATGATCGGTACCGGTATCGTCATGCCGATTCTCCTGTGGCTGGCCTTCCGGTCGCTGATGGCCGCCCTGTTCGTGCCCTTTACCGCGGTCATTTCCGGTGTCTGGGGCCTGGGCTTCATGTCGCTCATGGGATACAACATCGACCCGCTGATTTTCGTCATGCCTTTTCTGATTTCGCTGATGGCCTTCCGCCATTCCCATCAGCTCTACAACCGTTATTTCGAGGAATACATCAGGACCAAGGACCGTCTCGCCGGCATCCGGGTGATCATTGAAGAAATGTTTTTGCCGGGTATGACCTCGATCGCCACCGATGCCTTCGGCATCGCCATCGTGGCAATCGCACCGATCCCGGTGCTTCAGAAAATGGCCATCGCCGGCTGTTTCTGGTGTTTCGTCACGGTGGTCATCGGCCTGATCCTGACCCCGATTGTGCTGAGTTACATTCCGGTCTCCAAAACCTTTCTCAAACACATTGAAAACGAAAAGAAAAAAGAGGAAGACCGGACCGGCTTCGCCAACCGCTTCGCGGACTGGCTGGCCCCGTTTGTCATCGGCCGGGGAAGATATTATGTGCTCGCCATCGTGGGCGTCATTCTGGTCTTTTCATACTACTGGTCGGAACAGCTGATCGTCGGCGACGCTCAGGTCGGATCCAACCTGCTCTATCCAAAGGAACGGTATAACAAGGACAGCGTGCGGATCAATAAAAACCTGCCCATGATCAACCCGCTGTATGTGGTTCTGGAAGGGCAGAAAAACCGCGCCCTGACCAACCTGCAGGCCATTACCGACATTAAAAACTTTTCCGATTACATGGTCCGCAATTCCGGCGCCGTGGGTGCCCAGAACATCATCGCGCCGCTGATGGCCATGCCGCAGAAATTCCATGAGGATGATCCCAAGTGGATGGGACTGGCCGAAGACCTGCCCACCGCCAACGCCTATCTCATCGGTCTGTCCATGTCCGGCGACCCGGGAGACATGAACAAGTTTCTGGATCCCAAACTGAGACAGACCAACGTGGTTCTCTTTTACACCGACAAAACCGGTCCGACCATTGAAAAGGCCATTTCAACCGCGAAAAAATATATCAATGAACTGTCGGATCTGCCGGAAGGGTTCAGGTACAAGCTCTGCGGCGGCGTCATCGGCACTGAGGCTTCGATCAACGAAATGGTCAAGGAAAAACAGATGCAGACCCTGATGCTGGCCCTGCTGATGGTCTTTGTCTTCTGCACCATCAACTTCATGTCGATCAAAGCCGGCCTTATTCTGGTGATCCCGCTGTTGATCTCGAACTTCATGGCATTTGCCTACATGGCCATGAACAATATCGGCCTTTCCGTTTCCACCCTGCCGGTATCGGCGGCCGGTATCGGCATGGGCGTCGATTATGGCATTTACATGCTGGCCCGGGCCGCGGAGGAGAAAAAGAATGACCCAAACCTGTCGATTGAAGAAATTTTGACCATCACCATCAAAACATACACGAAATCGGTGATCTACGTCGCCGGCACCCTGGTGCTCGGTCTGCTGGTCTGGGTACTGTCCGGACTGAAGTTCCAGGCCCAGATGGGCATGATGCTGGCCGTGATTCTGTTTTTGAACTGCCTGGGCGCCGTTTTTCTGGTCCCCGTACTGATCCTGATTTTTAAACCGAAATTTTTAACAAAAAACGCTTGAATGACTTTTCTGGGTGGAGGCGACTCCCCTCCTTTAAAATTTTTTAATTTTAAAGTGTCGCCTCCACCTCCCCCCTAAAAAAACTGAAATTAATTTTCAAATATTGTAAAAACAAAGTTGAAATTATTATTTAAAGGTGCTAGTTCTTGATATAAATATAAATACGTACGAACTTAAGTTATGGTAATTATATAGATGGGGATATATCGATATATATTCAACACTTTCCAAATCTCAATTCAGAGATCAGCCATAAAAAGGATATTCAACACATCAACCGAATACGGGGGGTAACAAAATGAAGTACAAAAAATCCTTAACCAGTCTAGTATTTATATTCCTGTCGTTTTTGACCTTCACCGGCACGGCTTCTGCGCTGGATCTGTTTGACGGCAAGCTGGTGCTCCACGGCAAGTGGACCAACCAGGTCCTCATGCGGGCCAAGGGCCAGGAACCGGAACCGGCCAACCATTACGATTTTTTTCATGCCAGAACCAGCCTGAAACTCGAAGCCCTCTGGCGCGCCTACGAAGGTCCGAACTACTCTATCAACGTGTACTCGATCTGGAAAAACTTCTACGACGCTGCCCAGGACATCGATTCCGGCTACCATGACAACCTGAAACATTACAACATCGGCAGCAAAGGCATCGACCACGCCAGAAATTATGAAACCTTCAGAAACATCTGCCGCGAACTCTATATCGACTTCACCACCGACCTGTTCCAGCTCCGGCTCGGAAAACAGATCATCTCCTGGGGAGAAACCGATTTTGAACGCATGGTGGACAACATCAACCCGGTGGATGTCTACGGCGACCTGAACAACGCCTATCCCGACTTTGCCGAACTGAAACGGGGCCTGTGGATGCTGCGGCTGTTTTTCACCCCGCAGAACATGCCGGCGGACATGACCTTTGAAATGATCGTCATTCCCGACTTCCAGACCAACCGCCTGCCGCCCATCGGCCATCACCTTACCCTGCGAGGCGGCGCCCAGTTTTTCAGCGTGCCCAAACCGGGCGAGGTTTATGAAAGCTGGTACCGGGACACCCCGTCCAACTGGAAGACTCCGGAAATCGGCTTCCGGATCCGCGGCTTCAAATGGGGTTTTGACTGGGCGATCAGCTATTTCCATCACCGGCTCAGAAGCGGCGATCCCCTGGAAAAAGAGTACAGCGGTATTCTGACGAAAATACTTTCCCAGATCAACAACCCGGCCATGACCGGAGAGGGGCGACTCGATCACAATGTCAAATATCCCTGGCAGAGCACCTTCGGCCTGATGTTCAACAAGACCATCGACCGGAAAATTCCCATCATTCCCGGCACCGACCTGGCCATGTCCGGGACGGTCCTGCGGTTTGAGGGAATCTGGGAAAAGGACCGGGACAACGTCCGCCTGGCTTCCGACTACTCCTGGGCCCGCCACGTGGAAAAAGACCGTTTCGCCATGTGTATCGGCTGGGACACCAAGATATTCATCCCCTGGCTGACCCCCTGGGCCCGCCAGGAGCACCTCCAGTCCACCACCCAGCTGTTCATGGAGTGGTCTCCGCAGAAGCACCGGAACGACTATATCTATCCGTACGTCAGTTATGGAAGGAATAGGCATTCCTGGCAGTCGATTACCCAGTCCCTGTACATGGAATTCTGGCACGGCCGGATTATTCCCGCGGTTTATACCGCGTTTCACCTGACCGAGGGCGGCGGCTACTGGGCGCCCACCTGTGCATTCAAACCCCAGTTCGGCTGGACATTTATCGTCAGATACATGGATTATCACGATTATAGTGAAGGCCTGGATGAAAAAGATTTCTGGACCTTTGAAATCACCTACGAATTCTAAACCTGATAAAAAAGGAGGCATAAAATGGTATACAGATCACTCATATTCCTGTCCGCGCTGGCGTTGCTTTTCTCTGCAGCGGCCCTGTCCGCAGAAGAGATCGAATATCCGGTGGCTGCCTACAGCAAGGCTGAACTGGCCAAGGTCCGGGCATGGGAAAAAACCTGGGTCGGCAAAAAGATCGACAGTGCCAACGTCAATCAGGTCAAGGAATTCCTGCCCCAGACCATGATCGACCTGATGACGGATGTGGACCGCTGGGGCGAAAGTTACTTTAAAATCGGCCCCTACCAGCAGATCAAACCCACCCCGGGCCGGGTCGCGATGACCAAGAAATATTACGGCCAGCCCAAAATCGGCCCCAACCGGGAGCTGCTGAATTACACTTCCGGCGTTCCCTTTCCGTTTGCTAAAACCGGCACGCAAATGGCTCACAACTTCCGCAACCGGACCTACGGCGACGGCTACACCAGTATCGATGACGGCTACATTGTCGACGGCCGCCTCAAGTATGACATGGTGTCCAAGCTGAAAAACAACATCGGTTTCTTTTCCGGTCGAACCGACGTGGAACCGATTCCCGAAGCGCCCAAAAATCCGAAACAGATCTGGCGCGCCTTTACCGCGGTATATCTCAAACCGCCGGAATCCCGGAACCTGCGCATCATGGAAATCACCTATAAGGACCGTATGAAACCCTACGACTCCTGGATGTGGTTTCCCACCATCCGCCGGATTCGCAGACGGTCCACCACCGAACGGCAGGATGCCAACGGCGGCGCTGACTACTGCGGATTCGATAACTTCGGCTGGGACGGTCCCATCCAGATCAACACCTACAAATTCCTCGGCCAGAAAGAGCTGTTGATGGTACGGCACAACGACCGGGCAATCCTGGAGCACGAACCCGGTGACTGCCTGTATGACAACGCCGTCCGGGAACGCTGCAAGGTCAACGTGATTGAAGTGGAAAACGAAGACGACAACTTCATGTACTCCAAGATGACCTGGTACGTCGATCCCGAGTGCTGGATGATTCTTTATCTCGAAAACTATGACCGGCACGGCAAGCTCTGGAAGGTCATCGACCAGTATGTCTGGGTAGATCCGGAAACCGGCGTCAACGACATGGTCGCCGGCCAGACCGTAGACGTTCAGCGGATTCACTCCACCCTGGCCAACTCCACCAAGGAGTACGGCCCCAAGTTCAACCCCAGGCAGTTTTCACTCCAGTGGATGCAGAAACGCGCCTACTAGCTTGACCCTGAAAAAAGAGCCCCATCAACATGGGGCTCTTTTTATTTCTACGCAATTGTACACCTGTTCAAAAAGGAG
>Ga0272441_10008262_pt1 | contig 16549 bp, 16 predicted proteins | sample SSMProp6N_FD_193582 | JGI IMG/M metagenome (GOLD analysis project Ga0272441, IMG submission 193582) | Marine sediment archaeal communities from Little Sippewissett salt marsh, Falmouth, MA, United States - SSM-Prop-6N | ecosystem: Environmental > Aquatic > Marine > Wetlands > Sediment ... | reverse complement strand
AAGCCGCATTGATATCCATGGCCCAAGCTTGGGGGGCATCGATTTTATGTTGGAGCCAGCAGGCCGTGGATGGAATCAGGGTATCCGGCGTACAGGTGGCATAGATGATCTGATCGATGTCGCCGGGCGTCCGACCAGCCATGGCAAGCGCATTTCTGGCCGCCGCCACACCGAGGGAGGAATTATGTTCGTCCGGGTTATCTATATTGGAAAACCGACGTTCACGAATACCGGTACGATCTCTTATCCACTGGTCGTTGGTGGAAATATTGTCCTTTTCCAACCGATCGACGATGTCATCGTTTGTCACCCGGCTTTCAGGAAATGCGCAGCCGGTTCCGACAATTGTGGCAGCATACCTCATGGATCGCTAGAACCCCCATGCAGAACGATAAAAACGAAGCGAGATGAGTTATCTTCTCAAAGGGCTTTTTAGATATAATAACCCTTTTAATTACTTGTTATTAAATAAATTTCATTCTTTTTGAATGCAAGATGCAAGTAATTTAAAGCAATGCTATTGTCAAGGTATTTATAACGGACGCGCAGCGAATCAGAATGGGTCGTGCGACGATGGAAGGCTATCTTTTGGCTTAACCTATCGTTATAGTATACTTTTGATATTTTTCGTAAACGGCCAATGAAATCTTTGCAGACTCCGGCACCGCTGTTAATTCGGCGACAGCGTAAACACTGTTTGCTTATTTTACTACCCCTAACAAACGGAAAACTAGTTATTCCTCTTTTTCTGAGTTTTATTTTTTATAATGATTCCAGTAATCTTTCATGGATGTTATCAAACCCCCCGTTAGACATGATCAGGATCACATCGCCACCCACCGATGCGTGGGCCAGATCGTCAATGATGGATTCCGTATCCTCAAAATGGGTCGCATCCTTACCTCTTTGTTTCAAGTCGGCGACAAGCCGTTCACTGGAGAATCGTTCACCTTCGGGGACTTTTTGAAGCATCGACGGTTTTCTGACGCAAATTCGGTCCGCCGGATCGAATACGGCTGCATAATCCTGCTGGAACACCCTGCGCATGCTCGAGTTTGTCCGCGGTTCGAAAACAGCAACGATCCTGTTTTCTGAAAAATGGGATCTGACCGCCCTGAGCGTCTCCTTAACGGCAGTGGGATGATGAGCAAAGTCGTCCATAACGATAACACCCCGCTTTTCACCACGGATCTCCTGACGCCGCCGCACTCCGGAAAAACTGTCCAGCGCGTCGGCAATTTTTTCTGGCGTCACCCCCAGGTAGTCGGCCACCGCTATGGCTGCCAAGGTATTTTTCAGGTTGTGCGCACCGATCATCCGGGTCCGGAACGAACCGTAATCTTTTCCATTCTTGATGACCTGAAAACGGGTGAGAGGCGGTTGGATCAAGGTTTCACCAAGTTGCCAGGGCGAATCGGTTCTCGTGCCGTAGGGCAGCTGTTTACACGACACCAATCCTATCAGACCGGTAACATTGGGATCATCGTCAACGCTGACCAGAAGCGAACCCGGTCTGATTTTCGCAACAAACCGTCCAAACGCGTCTCGAACATGGTCCAGATCCCGATAAATGTCGGCATGGTCAAATTCAACACTGGTCAAGATGGCGGCATCCGGGGTATAATGCAGGAACTTGGGGCCTTTATCGAAAAAAGCAGTATCGTATTCATCCGCTTCGATGACAATACAATCTCCGGTTCCGGTTCGGTAGTTGCTCATAAAATTGGGCAGGATGCCGCCGATAATGAATGAAGGCTCCCGGCCGGCGGAGAAAAGGATCCAGGCGAGAATGGCCGACGTGGTTGTTTTCCCGTGCGTTCCTGCCACCAGCACCTGACGCTTGCCGGCGGCGGCAAAGTGATTGACCGCCTGGGGCATGGAGCAGTAGCACAGCGCCATCTCTCCGGTGGCGACCACTTCTGCATTTTCCCGCGACACGGCGTTGCCGACCACGACCAGATCCGGCCGATGGGATAGGTGGGCGCCGTCAAACCCGGCAGTGATTGAAACCCCCTTTTCATTGAGGAAGCGGCTCATCGGCGGGTAGATATTGTTGTCTGAACCGGTGACATGGTACCCCATATCCTTGAGCATGCAGGCCAGGGCACCCATGGCCGTTCCGCAAACGGCAATCAGGTGAACGGTTTTCACCTTTTTCGGGATTCGGTTGTTTTCCGGTAGAATCATGGCGCCCGATTCCTTTGATTTGAAGTAACCCTTCACGGGTTCAACGGTTCAGGGTTCGGCGGTTCACCGAAAATCTCAGTCAAGGTGACCCTGAACGTTAAACGCTGAACCTGTGAACGCATATGTAAACGATTTGTCTTCGAATCACAAGCGGTTCATCAGCCCATTTCCATCGGTAACAAGTGACGCATTCCCGCGGACGGCGACGACGCCCATGTCACCATGGCGATTGATTGAAAAGACAGATCGCCAGCTGAACCGGCTGAACTGGCATCTTAATGATAAACAGCATTCGGCGTGAATACCATTGAACACAAAATCGGCCAATCAATTGTTGACTAAAGTTATCCAGGGCAATGGGCGCATAACCGTTCTCACCGGCGCAGGCATATCGGCTGAAAGCGGCATTCCTACCTTCAGGGGACCGGAAGGATTCTGGACCATCGGTTCCAAAGACTATCATCCCCAAGACATGGCAACGTTTGCCATGTTTTGCCGGAAGCCTGAAGCGGTCTGGGAATGGTATCTGTATCGCATGGGCCTATGTAAAAAAGCCCGGCCCAACGTCGGCCACCGAGCCCTGGCATCCATGGAATCCCATCTAAAAAACCGATTTACCCTGATCACCCAAAACGTGGACAATCTGCACATCCTCGCCGGCAACAGCCTTGCGAGAACCCTTCAGATTCATGGAAATATTTTCCAGGTTCGCTGTGCATCGGCCTGTACGGATGAAATTTACTCTCTGCCTGAAGGCGTCTCCCCAAAGGCGAAAGGAAGCGCGCTGACCGACGCAGAGCGCCGGTCGCTGAAATGTGCGAACTGCGGCAGCTGGCTCCGACCTCACGTGCTTTGGTTCGACGAAACCTATAACGAACGCCATTATCATTTTTACAGCGCGCTTGAGACGGCGAAGCGGACCCGCCTGCTGATCACCGTGGGCACCGCTGGGGCCACGACGTTACCCAACCAGATCGTCAGCTTGGTGCTCAGCAACGGCGGCCTAATGTTTGACATCAACGTGGCCGATAATCCTTTTGCCGTTCTGGCCATGCAATCGGAGCAGGGAATCTTTATCCGACGCACTAGCAGTGAAGCCCTGGTCGCGCTGTTGCATACAATTGCTTCAGTGAAGTCTAATCTTTAATGATATCCATTATTTGATTTGACACTTGATGGCTGTATGAGCTAATATAAGGCGCGGTTGGTATCATTTTATACCGGGCAGCATTTATCTATTCCCAATCATAGGCCAAATCGCCGCAAAGATCATAATATATGAAAACAGACATCTGCGATGCCAACGCCCCCATTGACCAGTTGAAGGCCATTTCGTCCTGGGTTTCTTCCGTACAGGATCTGGACAAACTCCTCCAATTGATTATCGAATCGGCCACCGGCGTTGTGCGTGCAGAAGCCGCCTCACTGCTTTTGCTGGACCCAACCACCAACACGCTCTTTTTCAAGGTGACCATAGGCGCCAAAGGCGAGGAGGTCAAAGAATTCAGGATCAAGATAGGCCAGGGAATCGCCGGCCACGTGGCCAAAACCGGCCAGCCCCTGCTGATTGCCGATGCCCAGCAAGACAACCGCTGGATGCGCGAAATCAGCGACAGCATTGACTATGAGACCCGTTCCATGGCCTGCGTTCCCTTAAAAATCGACAACCGTACCATCGGCGTCGTCCAGGTCATCAACAAAAAGGACAACACCCAGTTTACCCATGCGGACATGGCTGTTCTCGAAGAATTTTCGAGCCTTGCCGCCCTGGCCATCGGCAGTGCACGAAGCCTTGAGCAGGTTCGCCAGGAGAATCAGGACCTGAAGAAGGAACTGGGCGAAAAGCACCAGATTATCGGAAAAAGCGTTATCCTGAATAAAGTCTTGGAAGACGCCCAAAAACTATCCCGCACCAAAACCACCGCCCTGATTCAAGGTGAAAGCGGTACAGGCAAAGAACTGCTGGCGCGTCTGATCCACCGTGAGAGTCCCCGCAAAGAGAAACCGCTGGTGGTTCTGAACTGTGCCGCTTTACCCGAGCCCCTTTTGGAATCGGAACTTTTCGGCCATGAAAAAGGCTCTTTTACCGGTGCTGCGGGGCGCAAACTCGGAAAATTCGAAACCGCCCATGAAGGGACCTTATTTCTTGATGAAATCGGGGAGATGGCCCCGGGTATACAGGCCAAACTGCTCAGAGTGCTGCAGGAGGGCGTGTTTTACCGAGTCGGTGGAAACACCCCCATCACCGTGGATGTGCGGGTACTATCGGCTACCAACAAAAATCTTAAGAAAGAGGTTGAGGAGGGAAAGTTCCGGGAGGATCTGTTTTACCGGCTGAACGTGGTTCAACTCAATATTCCCCCACTGAGAGAACGCCTCGAAGACGTTACCTTTCTGGTCGACCATTTCCTGGATGTGTTCAAAAGGGAAACTGGCCTGTCGGGCCTGACCATATCTGAAGCGGCCATGGACAAGATGTCCCGCTACAACTGGCCCGGCAACATTCGCGAATTGAGGAATGCCATTGAACGCGCCGTGGTTATGGGAAACGGAAAAACAATCATGCCGGAGGATCTGCCCATCACCGCCTCTCTGCCAAAATTTGCCGGCCTGAAGGTCGGGCTCACGCTCGACGAGGCCCTCAACGAATTCAAAAAAGAATTTATCCTGCTCAACCTTAGACATACCGGTGGTAACAGAAGCAACGCCGCCAAGGTCATGGACATCCAGCGGACCTACCTATCAAGACTGATCACCCGATACGACATCAGGGATCTTGCCTGATCCTGCCTTTTTTTCATTCCGATTCAAGACCATTTCAAAACTGCCGATACCCAGTTCACGTCTGATGCATTGGCCACGCGTCAATCTAATGCATGGCATCATAATTGCTTAAAGATTGCTTAATTGAATTTAAGAGTTGGTTCTGAGCAGATTATTGTATCCCGGAGGTATTGCCATGGCAGCCATCGAAGTGAGCACCAGCACCGTCAGTAAGTTTAATAATTCATTCAAACCCACAGGGTTTTACAGCGTGGAGTTTGCTGTAGACGAACCTCATCCAATCTATCAATTCAAAATATGGCGCAGCGAATCCAGTCCCATGTTTGTTGTGGTCAAGGAAAATTCCGCCGTTCTTCCAAAACTCAAGGCCGGAAACGTTCTGAACATGACCTACTACAGCAGTGACGCCCAATGCCCCAAAAAACAGATCGAGACCCGAATTGGGCATATTTCCAGCGAACGGAAAGGTCGTTTCCAGGGGCATTGCACAATCGACCTGGTTCCGATTAATCAAGCGACCTTTAAGAATTAATGTCTTAAAAAGCCTAATCGACGATGGTGATGATGAAGAAAAAACTGACCCTTTTGATTTTCGACGGCACAGGTAACCCTATCAAGCAGACAAGCATTCCCAGAATGCTGCTTCCGATGGCCTTCATGATCGTCATGGCTGCATCAACCTTGCTGTATTTGGGCATTTCCGATTATCTGCGGTTGAAAAAAGAAGTCCAGGATGTCCACCGCCTTCGTTCATCCCTGCAGATGCAGGAAGAACGGGTTGTTCAACACCAAAGTCAAATCGTTTCTTTTTCAAACAAAATAGATGCCTTAAATGCAAAATTGGCCGAACTTGGCAATTTTGAACAAAAAATTCGAATCATTGCCAACCTTGAACCCAATAATGACGGGTCGAGTTTCTTTGGTGTGGGTGGTTCAGATCCGGAGGACCTGGACCCCACGACGATGTTGGAACAGGACTACCAGGAACTTGTCAGAGACATGCACGTTGAAATCAATGAAATCGATCATGCCTCCCATAACCAGCAACGTTCATTTTCGGCTATCTTCAGTCAATTGGAAGGAAAACGGAACTTATTGGCAGCCACCCCCTCCATCCGTCCATTAAAAGGGTGGGTATCTTCGCGTTTTGGATACCGGGAATCACCCTTCACCGGCCGCCGTGAATTCCATCGCGGACTTGACATCGCCACCCATGCAGGATCGCCGATCATAGCACCTGCGGACGGCCTGGTGACCTTTGCCGGCCGCAAGGGGTTGATGGGTAATATGGTGGCCATTGAACACGGATTCGGAATGGTGACCCGGTATGGTCATGCGCAGAAACTACTTAAAAAAAAGGGTGCCCGTGTGAAACGGGGTGAAACCATTGCCCTGGTGGGCAATACCGGTCGGAGCACCGGTCCGCACCTTCACTACGAGGTCCGCTTAAATGGGGTGGCCGTCAATCCAGTGAATTATTTCTTTAATTGATAGACAATAAAGATTGCACAAAACCAGACAGATTATTTGTCCGGGCGATACAAAAGGTCACAGAATAATCTGACAAACGGCACCGTCGGTAAAAAAGAAGGCTATAAAAATGAAAAAAACAGTTTTCTTGATGTTATCAGCGATGGCGATCTTATTTTGTGGATGCAGCACGGGCTCCGGTTATGGATTGCTAAGAACCGCAAGCCCCGGCAATGCGTTGATCAATACCAATTCACACCCCACGCTAAAAGAAACGCATGAACGCGGGGTTTGTATGCCTATTTCAGCCAATTCATCCCTGAACGTCGATGTCGAGTGCATTCTCGAATATGTTCAGGGAGACGCCTCCTTCGACGCTGCAGACGAGCACCACGTCCTTCTAAATCCATGGGTCCGCCTGAATTATTCCTTTTGACCCGACACTGACAGCCGTAAAGAAACAAAAAAACCCTCACCAGCCCAACCGCCGGCAAGGGTTTTTAGTTTTTACGCCTTTTTTAAAGATTGGCAAAAACCTTCTCAGCAGCATAGAGGGTTTGTTCAATGGCCTCGTCATCGTGGGCGGCAGATATAAAAAACGCTTCAAACTGAGAGGGCGCCAGATAGATGCCGTTTTCCAGCATCCCTTTGTAGTAAGACGAAAATCGCTCTAAATTGGATTTTTTGGCGTCGGCAAAGCTTTTCACGGGGTGATCGATAAAAAACAGGCCTAGCATTGCGCCTGACCGGGCGCAGGAAACGGGGATATGGGCCTTTTTGGCCAGTGAGGCCAACCCGGTGATCAACTTTTCGGCTTGCGTGTCCAAGCTTTCGAAAAATCCGGGCGTTTTCAATTGCTTCAGCGTCGCAATGCCCGCGGCCATGGCCAACGGGTTACCCGACAGGGTACCGGCTTGGTAAACGGCTCCACTGGGTGCGATGTGCGCCATAATTTCACGACGGCCGCCGTATGCAGCCACCGGCAAGCCTCCGCCGATAATTTTACCGAAGCAGGACAGGTCCGGGATTATGCCGTAACGTTCCTGAGCCCCGCCAAAAGCGACCCTGAAGCCGGTCATCACCTCATCGAAAATGAGCAAGGCACCATATTTTTCAGACGTTTCACGAAGGGTTTCAAGAAACCGGTCATCCGGCAATACCAATCCCATGTTTCCGGCTACAGGCTCAACAATGATGCAGGCAACCTGATCCCCTTTTTCCGCCATCACCTTAATCACCGTATCGATGTCGTTATAGGGAAGCGATAGCGTATGCGCGACAAAGGTGGCGGGGACGCCTGAACTTCCGGGAATTTGCAGGGTAGCGACTCCGGAACCGGCTTCCACCAATAGAGAGTCGGCGTGCCCGTGGTAGCAGCCGTCAAATTTGATGATCTTATCCCGACCGGTGTAGCCCCGGGCCAACCGGATGGCGCTCATGGTGGCTTCCGTTCCCGAATTCACCATTCGCACCATCTCCATTGAGGGAATGGCCTTGACCAGCAGTTCTGCCAGTTCAATTTCGAGTGCGGTAGGCGCGCCAAAACTGGTTCCCTTCTCCAAGGCGGACGAAATGGCAGCGATCACCGATGGGTGCCGGTGGCCCAGGATCATCGGACCCCACGACCCGATATAATCAATGTAGGTGTTGCCGTCGGCATCGAACAACCGACACCCGTCGCCACGGTCGATAAACAATGGATCCATTCCCACGGAACGGCAGGCCCTGACCGGGCTGTTCACGCCGCCGGGGATCAATTTCTGTGCCCTTTTGTATAATGCAGTGGATCTCTTTTTGTCCATTACTCGATATCCTTTCTGATTGAGCGGAGAAAAACGCGTTGACTTTAAGTTGTTGGATGCGGAAACTACCAAACACGGGCAGTCAGGTAAAGCCGGAGCAACACGGGGGACAGATGGCTAAGGCCGGAGGGGTGGAGGCTGGCCGGCCATTTCCCCTGAACGCAAACCCAATTTCAACCCCGACAGGCGCTTACGTCGACCGATGAAACACCGCCATACCGTAGATAAACTCTCTAAATTGCTCGTTTATATGCTTGGCCGGCAGCCCGATGAGTTCGGTCTGCTTCCCGACGATAATGGCTATGTGAAAATCAAAGACCTGATAAAATCCCTGGGCGAAGAGACCGGCTGGCGCCATGTGCGGTTGAATCACATTCGTGAAGTGGTCTATTCTAACGGTTCGCCGGCAATTGAGATTGAGAATAACCTGATCCGGGCCAAAGACCGAACCCGTCTCTTTCTACCGGAGATCCCGGATACCCTCCCCAAACTGATATACTGCGCGGTTCGCCAGCGAGCTTACCCCGTATTACTGGAAAAAGGCCTGACCGCTGCCGCCTCCGGCAATCGGGTCCTGCTGACCGGCGATATCGCCATGGCTCAACGGCTTGGCCGGCGGATCGATCCGTCCCCCGTAATTTTGACAGTAAATTCGGAGAATGCCCGCAAAAACGGGGCCAGGGTATGGCGTTTCGGCAAACACTTATTCCTGTCGGATTGCTTGCCGCTTGGCAGTTTCAGTGGTCCACCACTTCCCAAAAACCGACCGGAGGCGAAACAGGCAGAAATGGCCAAATCGCAGGCGACGCCAAAGACACCGGGAAGTTACTATTTGGATCTGACGGTCGATTCAACCCACAAAAATCAATCTAAAAAAAGATCACGTCCACGCAAGAATGAATGGAAGCGGGATCGAACACGAATCAGTCGGAACAAGGTCAACGGATGGCCGGATGCTTAACGGTCCGTCTATTTGGCCCGAACAGCAAAAAAACGCATTGACATCCACCATCGTGGCTGTTAATAGACGCCCTTGTTTTGAGACATCAAAAGGGCCGTTAGCTCAACTAGGCAGAGCACCTGACTCTTAATCAGTAGGTTGAAGGTTCGATTCCTTCACGGCCCACCAACGATTTTTACAAGGGACGGTAACGCCGCCCCTTTTTTTATGGTGCCAGGCAAAAACCCACCGCTACCGATGGAAACCCTGTGATTTTGACTAAGCTCTTGACAGTTTTTTTGTGTTGATGATATTTGTATTAATTTTTGTTGATTCCGATGGAATCACTCATCCTTGCTCCGGCCCTTGGCCGGGGCTGTGAAGCCACAAGGAGGTTTTATGAAGCGGTACGAAACAATCGTCATTATTGACCCCGACCTCTCGAAGGAGGCAGAAACGCCGATCTTCGAGCGTCTAAACGATCTGATCCCCCAGTATGATGGGTTTCTGATCGAAACGGATGACTGGGGCACCAAGAAACTGGCCTACGACATCAAGAAAAAAAATCGGGGACACTACGTAAAATTGGATTTTTGCGGTGACGGGGCATTGATTCAGGAGATGGAACGGTTTTTCAGAATTGACGACAAAGTCATGAAGTTCATGACGGTCCTGCTAGATGAAAATGCTGACCTCGACGTGATCAAAGCGGATCTGGCGGAAAAAGCGGCAGCGGCCGAACAGGCCGCAAAGACGGAGCAGGCGGCAGCCGAAAAGGCTGACGAAGCCGTTGAAACTGAAGCACCGACCGAGAACAATGAACCTATCGAAGCATAAAAAGAGGAGTAACCCATGGCCGTTTCAAAACCCCGCCCCCGAAGAAAGAAAAGAAGAATCTTCCACCGGCGCAAGGTCTGCCGATTCTGCGCAGACCAGAGCCTGATAATCGACTACAAGGATCCCCGAGCGCTGAAGTATTTCACCACCGAACGAGGAAAGATCATCCCTCGGAGAATTTCGGGTGCCTGCGCCAAACACCAGCGAGCCCTGACCCATGCCATCAAGCGCGCACGGACCATCGCCCTGCTGCCATACGTTGGGAACGTTGACCTATAGCCGGTCAAGCTTAGCCGGCGGGACAAGAACGCTTATTACCAGGAGAAGCGGATGGTGCCGTTGCCATTTCAAAGTGAAGTATCGAAAGATATCGCTACCGGCGTAATGGCTACCCTCGTCATCTTTTCCGTGTCGGTCTTTATGCCGGTGGTGGGCTTTCTCTTCTCTATGTTCATTCCCCTGCCGATTCTTTTTTACCGGGCTAAACTGGGCAGACGCCGCGGCATGATCGTCCCGCTGGTGGCCATCACGGTGATGGGCCTTGTCTTTGGCGGCTTGACCATGGACATCCTCTTTTTTTCAGGGCTCATGTTTCTGGGTTTCGCCATCAGCGAGATGTTCGAAAAAGAGCTCTCCGTGGAGATGACCGTCGTGGCCGCCTGCAGCATTGTGCTAGGCGCCGGCCTGGCAGGTATCCTGCTCTACAGCATGGTCGCCAACACGGGAATATACACCCTGGTTTCAGCTTACGTGGCAACGAACCTGGCCTTGTCCCTCGACCTGTACAAAGGTATTGGCATCCCGCAGGAAACCATTGACACGATTTCGGGTTCCCTCGACCAGATTCAATTCGTGCTGGTGCGGATTCTGCCTTCACTGGCCGCCGCGTCTACGCTGTTTGTGGCTTGGACAAACTTAATTGCCGCGCGGCCGATCATGGCGCGCCGGGGTCTTTCTTTTCCGGACTTTGGCCATCTCAACCGGTGGCGGGCCCCCGAACCGCTGATATGGGGTGTCATCGGCTGCGGCCTGATCATGTTTCTGCCCGTGACGGACATCCGGCTGATCGGTGTCAACGGTCTGCTGGTGCTGTTGACGATCTATTTCATCCAGGGCATCGCCATCGTTTCGTTTTTCTTTGAAAAAAAGAAATTGCCACGGGTCGTTCGGGTGGTCCTGTACATGATGATTGCTCTGCAACAACTATTCCTGCTGGTAATCATCTGCATCGGGCTATTTGACATGTGGATCAATTTTAGAAAAATTGACACCAATAAGGGTGAACCGGACCGACCCTCGTAAAATCCAGGCGGTCCTTTTTTTTGGAGGTTTAGCATGAAAGTAATTTTGAAGGAAACCATCAGTTCGTTGGGCATCATCGGAAGCGAAGTCAACGTGGCGGACGGATATGCACGTAACTACCTGCTCCCCCAGAGCAAAGCCGTTCCGGCCACCCCCCAGCAACGCAAGATTCTTGAGCAGGAAAAGGCCAAATTCGAGCTGCAGATTGCAAAAGAAAAGGAGTTCGCCCAAGAGATGGCCAACCGTCTCGAGGCCGTTATGGTGACCATTGCATCAAAGGTCCACGAAGCGGATAAGCTTTATGGTTCCGTAACCGTTCGAGACATCATTGTCGCCCTGAAGAAGCAGGATGTCGAGGTGGAAAAACGGATGGTGCTGCTCAATGAACCAATAAAAAACATCGGCACATTCAAGGTTCCTATCCGCGTTTACCAAGGCATCGAGCCGGAAATCACCGTGGAAGTCGTCCCCGAGGAAGCGTGATCAAAAACAGATTGCCGGGAGTTCTTGAGCCCAAGCGGCAAAAGACTCCCGGTGTTTATCCAAAAAGTTGATTGTTCATGCCCGACACCCTGCATCCGGTACCCAAAGATCAAGCATTCCATAAACTTCCGCCCCAAAGCATCGAGGCCGAAGAATCGATTCTCAGTGCCATTTTGATCGACAACAGCACCCTGATTGACATTCTCGAGATTCTGTCTGCCGATGATTTCTACAAAACTGCCCACAAGATCACCTTTGCCGCCATAGAGACGCTCTATGCCAAAAGCGAACCGGTAGATCTGGTCACATTGAGCAACCTTCTTCGGGAAAAGAACGAGTTGGAAAAAATCGGCGGGGCCGCCTACCTGGCCCGGCTGGTGGATGCCGTGCCCATGGCGGTCAATGCACACCACTACGCGCGGATCATTCACGACAAGGCCATCTTAAGGCGCCTCATTGAACGTTCCAACACCATCTCCAATCGGTGTTTTGAAGACCGTGGGGAAGTCGAACGTGTCGTCGAGTTTGCCCAGAGCGCCATTTTTGAGCTCTCCGAAGGAAAGACCAAGCAGGCTTTTTTTCCCATCAGCAAAATTATCGAATCCAACATCGACGCGTTAGAAGAGCGGCAGGGCAATCGGGCGCTGGTCACTGGTGTCACCACCGGTTTTTCAAAGCTGGACGCGCTCACCTCCGGGTTTCAAAACTCCGATTTGATCATCATCGCCGGTCGCCCGGCCATGGGGAAAACAGCCTTCGCCCTAAATATGGCGCGCAATGCAGCCATCGAAGGCGGCGTGCCGGTGGCCATCTTCTCACTTGAAATGTCAAAAGAACAGCTCTCCTTACGCATGCTCTGCGCCGAGGCCCGGGTGGATTCTTCCCGCATCCGCAGCGGTTTTTTGAACAAGGAAGACTGGAACCGAATCACAGACGCAGCCGGTCGGCTCACCGAAGCCCCCCTCTTTATCGATGACTCACCGGATATTTCCACCACGTCCATTCGGACCAAATCCATGCGCATGAAAATGGACAAGGGCCTGGGCATGATCATTATCGACTATCTTCAGCTCATGCGGGGCAGCGCCAATATCGAACGGCGGGACCTTGAAATTTCGGACATCTCCCGTTCGCTGAAAATTCTGGCCAAGGAGCTGAACATACCTGTCATCGCGCTGTCCCAGCTCAACCGGAAACTGGAGGAGAGAAGCGATAAACGCCCCCAATTGTCGGACCTGAGGGAGTCCGGTGCCTTGGAGCAGGACGCGGACCTGGTGGCCTTCATCTACCGGGATGAAGTCTACAACCGCGACGAGAACAGCCCCCACCGAGGCACGGCGGAAATCATTCTGGCGAAACAGAGAAACGGTCCCACCGGCATGGCTCCCCTGGCCTTCTTGAAATCCTACACGCGGTTCGAAAACCTGGCCACTGAATGAAAGAGATCTTCGGCAACCTGTTGGGACTCAAAGCCAGCCAAATCAAGCGGTTGGAAAATCTAAGCCGGCGACGCGTTCCCCCCCAGGCCATCGTCTCCCACGAATTGTGCCGAGACTTATGCGCCCTTTCTGCTGAAACCAGCCGACAGATAGGTCTTCTCATCGACCGCAGCGGTAAGATTGTTCAGACCCTGATGGGGGAAGTGGACCGCATTGTTATCCCTGATCTGAAGGATTACCGGTTGGCACCGGACCGTCTGCGGGGGCTCCGGTGCGTCCACACGCATCTAACCAAAACGCCCCTTACCCAGGACGACCTGACCGACCTGGCCCTCCTTCGACTGGATCTCATGGCAGTTGTCACCATGACCGCAACCGGTGTACCGGTATTGATCCACTGGGCCCATATCCTTCCAGGTGCAAGCGAATCGAGCCCCTACCAGATCATGGATCCGATCCCGCCCTTCCGGCCGGGAATCGACTGCTTGAACCTGATTCAGGCGCTCGAAGCCGAATTGGCCCGAAAAAAGATCGACACCGGCGGCGGCCAGGTGGGGTCCGAACGCGCGTTGCTGGTAAGCGTCTTCACCGGCCCCCGAAAAGATGCCGTCGATTCACTGGATGAGTTGGAAGAACTGACCCGTACTGCCAATATCAGCATTATTGATGCGGTCCTGCAGCAACGGAAAAAAGCCAATCCCCGTTTTCTCATGGGAAGCGGCAAATTGGACGAACTGTCCATCATGGCGCTTCACCGGGGTGCGACACTGATCATCTTCGACCAGGAGCTCAATCCATCCCAGGTTCGTTCCATCGCCGACCGCACTGAGATCAAAGTGATCGACCGGACGCAATTGATCCTGGATATCTTCGCCCAGCGGGCCCAGACCAGGGAAGGCAAACTGCAGGTGGAGCTGGCCCAGTTGAAATATATTCTTCCCCGACTGGTTACGAAGGATACCGCCATGTCACGGCTAACAGGCGGCATCGGCGGACGCGGTCCGGGGGAAACCCGGCTTGAAATCAGCCGGAGACGGGCCAGAGACCGCATTCGACGCCTTGAGCAGGCGGTGGCCACCGTTCAGAAAAACCGCAACCAGCAGCGAAGTCGGCGAAGCAAAAAGGGCCTGCCCATCATCTCCATCATCGGTTACACCAATGCGGGAAAATCGACCCTGCTCAACCAGTTGACCCACAGCCGGGTGCTGGCCGAAAACAAGCTGTTCGCCACCCTGGACCCGTCCAGCCGGCGCCTGCGGTTTCCCAGGGACATCGAGGTGATCATTACCGATACGGTTGGGTTTATCCGGGATCTGCCCAAGGAGTTGATGGCTGCTTTCCGTGCCACACTGGAGGAGCTGGAAAACGCCGATTTACTGTTACACATCATTGACATCAGCAATCCACGCCACCCGGACCAGATCCGTTCTGTAGAAACGATCCTTGCCGAACTCAACCTGTGCGGCATTCCCACGATCCGGGTGCTCAACAAAATGGACCGGGTGGTTCCAGAAATCTGTGATGGTTTGATCCAGCGCCTGGATGGCATCGCGGTCAGCGCATTAGACCGATCGACGCTGAAGCCCCTGTCGGAAAAGATGGAAGCCGCCGTGGAACACCTGTATGGGAACACCGCTTAAACTGGCAGGAAACCGGAATAATTTTCTATATTTGGGATGGGTTCAATCTACCCCGACAATTCAGTTGACAGACTGTACCAAATATTTGTAGATGTTTTCTCTTATGGACATTGAACGGATTAAACAGGTGGGAATCGCTGCTGCGATCAGCGGCGGCAAGGTTCTCCAAGAGCATTTCGGCGAACTTCGATCGGTCCGTAAAAAAGGGGCTATCGATCTGGTGACCGAAGCTGACATAAGATCCGAAGCGGCAATCATCGACACCATCGCCAAGGCCTTTCCCGACCACGCCATCCTGGCAGAAGAGAGCGGGACACATGCAGGCAGCGGTGGCCAATGGATCATTGATCCGCTGGACGGCACGACCAATTTTGCCCACAACCTGCCGCTGTTCTGTGTCTCCATCGCCTTTGCTGTCGATGACCACATCTTGGCCGGATTCGTCCTGGCGCCCCTTTTGGGCGAACTGTTCGTGGGTGTCAAGGACCAGGGGGCCCAGCTCAACGGAAGGCCCATTTTCGTATCCAACACCCCCACACTTGCCGACAGTCTGCTGGTCACCGGTTTTCCCTACGATCACCAGACCATTTTCGGGCCATTGATGGAGCGTTTCGGCAGTTGCCTGACGGCCACCCAGGGGGTCCGACGACTGGGATCGGCAGCCCTGGATCTATGCTACGTCGCCAGCGGCCGCTTTGACGGCTTCTGGGAGCAGCATCTCAAATCCTGGGATACGGCTGCCGGGTTTATGGTGGCCACAGAAGCCGGTGCCCGAACCACGGTTTTTTCGGGTGCCCCCTATGCTATCGACGAGGATGAAATTGTCAGCACCAACGGCCTCATCCATGATGAACTTCTCAACTTACTGGAGTAAAAGGATTTGCATACACTATCGGAACAGGAAATGGAACTCTCGTTTGATCAGTACTTGGGCTGTTTCGGTAGATATCGGAAAACCGATCCGATATGCCGCCAGCGGTGTGCCCTGAGCCTGCGTTGCGCCATTGAGAACGATCAGAATGAACGGTTTGAGATGTTGGAAGAGCTGGTTTCAGCCAGCAGCATGGTTATAAAAGCCAATTGAATTAAGCACCCACTCGGTTGCCACAGGGGTCCTTTCGTTGCTGTCTGATCGGATCGGTCGCCATGGTGTTTCCTGCCGAGTCAGATCTTTCCTTTTTCCAAACGCTCGGACAAAAACTCGACGTGTTTCTGAAAGGGACCATTTTCCTTGACGCCCTTTTCCACGGCCTTCAGGGCATACAGGGTCGTTGCATGATATCGGTTGAAACTCCTGCCGATGGTTTGAAGAGAATGGTCGGTGTATTGCCGGGAGAGGTACATGGCCACCTGCCGCGGCCGGACGATGGATTGCCGCCGGGAGGGAGAAGTGAGGTCCACAATGCTGACATTGTAATACTTACAAACCAACCGCTTGATAGAATCCAGGGTGATACCCTCTCGTGAGGTAACGATGTTTTTTACGACGCTTCGGGCAAGCGCCAAATCCACATCCGATCCAAGCAGCGATGCCTTGGCGGCGACACCGATAAATCCGCTCTTCAACTGCCTCACATCCTCGGTCAATTCGGATGCCAGATATTGCAAGACCGCTTCGGGAATGTCGTACCCACTGGATAAAGCCGTTTTCTTCAGTATTCGAAG
>Ga0272441_10008261_pt1 | contig 16549 bp, 12 predicted proteins | sample SSMProp6N_FD_193582 | JGI IMG/M metagenome (GOLD analysis project Ga0272441, IMG submission 193582) | Marine sediment archaeal communities from Little Sippewissett salt marsh, Falmouth, MA, United States - SSM-Prop-6N | ecosystem: Environmental > Aquatic > Marine > Wetlands > Sediment ... | reverse complement strand
GAGCTAAACATCTGCTGGTCATCAGCAGTTTGAATCATCAAAGCAATAAAAGCAATGCCTGGCTGCCTTTATTGAAAAGTATAAAAGAAGAAATAAGCATACCAGCTCCGGAAACAGCATTACCCGTAGGAGAAACGGTGGATAAGGAGAAAGAGAATGAATCCCTGCTTGATGAATATAAAAATATTCAAAAAAAATGCGGGCAATGGATCATTAATGCATCAAAAGGCAGTTATTGTGAAAAAAAGCCGACCGATTTCAAAAATGAAGAAAAACATCAAATGATAAAAACAGTTGATGTCGGCGGAAAAGAATGGGGCACTGCTGTCCATAAAATATTTGATATCGTAATTAAAGAAGACCCGGATGAACAGCTATTGTCTTTAAAAATTGGAAAAACGCTGGAGACTCTGGGAATATCCATTAAAAGAAAAGAAGAATTAGAGAAAATAATTCAAAATTTCAAAAAACAACATTTATATCGGCGACTGAAAAATGCAGAATTCAAATACAGCGAAGTACCTTTTACAACCAGCATTAAACCGGATAATTCCCTTTACGAGGAATTAAAATCAGATTGTGAAACTAACAAATCAATCATCTTATCAGGGACAATCGACCTTGTTTTCAAAGAAGCTGATGGCTGGGTAGTTGTCGATTACAAAACAGATTGTCCGGAAAACAGGAATGATTATTCAAGACTGACAGAAGTCTATCAAAAACAGATTGATATTTATCGTCGTGTATGGCAGAAAATCAGCGGAGAAAAAGTAAAACAGAGCTTCATTCATTTTATCTAAATAATCCACTTGCAGTAATAATAGAAAATAAAAAAGGATTTTTAATAAAAAAGAAGTATATTAATAGATAATTGCCATTATTTTTATAATAAAAAAACTTAAGGTTGATGTAGAGTTATGGAATTTGGTTGGTTACATTTACGAAAAGTTATTGAACAATTAATATTTCCTCCGGGATTGTTTCTGTTATTTATATTAATAATTGTCCTGTTATTCTTGTCAAAGAGAAGAAAAGTTGCTGTGTGGCTGACTTTCTTATTTTTGCTTTTATCATATATTTTTAGTTCCTGGTTTGGTGAATGGTTGCTATTAAGACCTCTGGAAAATGCTTATCTCCCGTTAAATCGTCAAAATGAATTTGCCATGCGTGACCCTTTTAAAAAAAGTGCAATCGTTATTTTGGCAGGCGGGATGGTCGAAGATTCTCCGGCAGCGGGTGCACATGGGGCAGAAATCGGAGAGGTCACCCTTGCGAGATTATATGGCGGATTCAAGGTCTATCAAGAATATCATGTAGATATATGGGTTAGCGGAGGAATGACCCTGGGAAGCCATGGTAGTGTTTCCATTGCCAAAGTCATGAAAGAAGTACTTGTATCCTGGGGAGTAGACCCGGATAGAGTAATTCTTGAGGAAGGTTCCAGGACCACTCTGGAAAATGCCGTTTATACTTTGGAAAAACTAAAGGGCAAGGATTACGAGAAAATTATATTGTTAACCAGTGCCTTGCATATGAAACGTTCCGTACAATTATTCCAAAACCAGGGAATAGATATAATTCCCGCTCCGGTGAATTATATTTTTGAAGATTTACCTTATTTTGTAGCTTTTTTCCCGAATATTTTTTCATTTGAGCATAATGTGAGAGCTCTTCATGAATGGATTGGGATGATATATTACGGTATGGGGTTAAAATGAAAAAGTGGACTGATTTTTTAAAAAAGGATATTTTAAACTGGTTATTACAGGGAGAAAATGCTGCTGTCCGTTATTATACACTGACTGGACTTTTGGATGAAGCAGAAGATTCTCCAAACGTCCTTCAAGCGAAAAAGAATATCATGCTGCAAAATCCGGTGGTTAAAATATTATCACGGCAAAATGAGGAAGGCTTTTGGGGAAAAAGGGATAAATTTTATACTGAAAAATATATAGGCACCGTATGGCAGATTATTATTCTGGCTGAATTAGGAGCAGATAAGGAAGATAATAGAATTAAAAAGGCCTGTGAATTCATTTTACATCAAGTCCAGGATAAAGAAAGCGGTGGTTTTTCTGTATGGCCTAACAAGAAAATGGGTGGCGGAAGGCACAGTGGAGTGATTCCCTGTTTAAGCGGCAACATGGTCTTCAGTTTAATCCGCTTTGGATATTTGGAAGATAATAAATTGCAAAAAGCGATTGAATGGATTATCCGTTATCAGCGTTTTGATGATGGTATTGCTAAAAAACCGGTCGGCTGGCCTTATGATAAGGCAGAATCCTGCTGGGGAAAGCATACTTGCCATATGGGGGTTGTTAAATCCTTAAAAGCTTTATCGGAAATTCCTCCGGATAAAAGAAGTGAAGCTATCAACTCAACTATTAAAACGGGAGAAGAATATCTTTTAAAACATCATATTTATAAAAAAAGCCATCATTTGGGAAAAATATCCAGGCCCGGATGGCTGCGTTTTGGATTTCCCCTGATGTACCAGACAGATATTTTGGAAATATTGATAATATTGATGAAACTTGGCACGAAAGATGTTCGTATGCAGGAAGCAATAGAAGAAGTCATTTCTCAACAAAATGACCAGGGGAAATGGATTTTAAAAAATTCTTTTAACAATCGATTCATAACCAATATCGAGCAAAAAGGAAAACCAAGCAAATGGATTACATTGAGGGCTTTAAGCATTCTAAGGAATTGGTATAAATCATAACAAAAGGAAAAGTAAAAAAAGTCATTAATTAATATTTTTTTATAAATAAAACTACATAGATGGTAGTTCATTTTTCTATAAATTGAAGATACGGAGATTGATTTATAATGAAAATCCAAATAAGGTATCTAAATGGCATTCGATTTAAACGTTTTATGATTTATTCTTCCCGTCGAATTAATCAAATGGAGAATTATTTAAATAAAATTAATGTTTTTCCGGTAGCGGACGGGGATACCGGAACGAACATGTCATTGACCATGAATAGTATTTTGGAAGGTGTAAAAAAATGCAATGATTCCTCTTTTGCAGAGATTAGCTCTGTTATAGCCGATTCAGCATTAAAAGGTGCCAGGGGAAACTCGGGAGCAATATTAGCCCAATATTTTCAAGGTTTAGCCGAGGCAACCCACGGCAAAATTCGATTATCGACCAGGGCTTTTGCATATGCCGCACTTAAGGCAGCTGAGCAAGCCAGGGAAGCAATTTCCAATCCCAGGGAAGGTACCATTATTACAGTCATGAAAGATTGGGCTAATTATCTTAGCAAGTATTCTCTTGACACTTCCGATTTTGCCGAGCTTTTTAAAAAATCACTGGCTAGAGCCCGTGAATCTTTAGCTGAAACACCCAATAAGCTGGCCGTTTTGAAAAAAGCGGGTGTGGTAGATGCTGGAGCGCAAGGCTTTGTCAATTTAATAGAAGCAATTGTGCATTATATTGAATCTGAGAAAATAAAATCTTTGACATCGATTGATTCTTCAATAAAACAGATAAAGAAATATAATATCGCAGGAATGGATCAGGAGATAAATTTTCAATTTTGCTCCGAATGCCTAATTGAAGGAGTGAACTTAAACCGGGATGCAATTCGTAGTAAATTATCTCCGTTCGGAGATTCCTTAATTGTTGCCGGCTCTAAAGATAAAGTACATATACATATACATACTGATTTTCCGAAAGCGGTCTTTTCCTGCCTGTCTGAATTCGGAACAGTAGATCAAATAAAAATTGATGACATGTTTCAACAAAATAAAAAGTATGCCCAACCTTCAAATATTGGATTGGTGACGGATTCAACCTGTGATCTACCACCGGAAATTATCAAAGAGCATCATATTCATGTTGTGCCCATAGTTATACAAGTGGGAAAAGAAAGTTATTTAGACCAGGTAGAGATAAAACCTGATGATTTTAGCCGGCTTTTACGGACATCAAATGAAAGATTATCTACCTCACAACCTCCTCCTGCATCTTTTGAAGAAATGTATAATAAAATTGCGGATAAACATGAATCTATTATTTCCTTGCATCTTTCAGAAAAATTAAGTGGGACAATACAGGCATCCAGGGTTGGAGCTAAAAGCACAAATTATCATAAAAAAATATTTACGGTTGATAGCAAAACAACGACCATTGCTTTAGGTTTAATGTTGATTGAAGCCGCTCGCCTCATTAAAGAGGGATGCCCTACAAAGGGAATCATTGATAAGTTAAAAAAAGCTAGCAAAAATGTTAAAATATTCGTCAGCATACCTACTTTGAAGTATTTGATGAAAAGCGGTCGTTTGAGCAGGACCAAAGGTTTCTTGGGAACGATGATTCATCTAAAACCGGTTATATCCATTGATAATAAAGGATATATTGTAGAAGCGGCAAAAACGATAGGTCAAAAAAGATTAGTACGTAAAAATTTGGATTTAGCAGTTAATTTTGCTAAAAGCGTAAAAAATCCGCGTTTTGGAATTGCCCATGTATCAGCTCCGGAGCTTGCACAGTGGTATTATGAGAAGATTAAAAATTTATTCAACTCCTCAAGCATAATCATCACCCAAGCTTCTCCGGCTTTGAGTGTACATGTAGGTATAGGTGGAGTAGTTATTGCAGTATTAGGGGACTAGAAGTGGATAAAATTATATTTGATTCGTAATATTTTAATTCAATAATTATTTATGAAGCTTTTTTGTATCAGACCAATTTACGTAAGGCAAATGATGAAGAGGAAGTGATCATATACATGAAAAAAACATTGAAAAACATTTTAGGTTACCTGGAATCAGGAGTAGATTATACCGATATTCGATTCGTAGAAATCGATAGAGAAACAATTGAAGTAGAAAACGGAGTACTTTCCACCTACAACATTTCAAATGATAGAGGAGTGGGAATAAGAGTGCTGGTTAACGGTGCCTGGGGATTTGCTTCTACTAATGATTTAAGGAAAGATGCTTTATTAAAAACTGCAGCTCAAGCAGTAAATATTGCCAGAGCTTCCGCCATGGTAAAAAAAGAGAATATACAACTTGCTTCGGAGGATAAACATATCACCAGCTATACCACTCCTATCATTAAAGATCCTTTCAAAATAGGTTCTTCCGAGAAGATAGAACTTCTAATTCAAGCGACAAATTTAATGTTAATAGATAAAGTAAAAAAATCAGAAGGTTCTCTTGATTTTTGGAAAACGCATAAATGGTTTTTGTCATCTGAAGGCTCTGAAATCGAGCAGACACTCTATGAGTCCGGAGGTGGAATTTCTGCTTACGCCATAGAAAATGGAGATTTTCAAGTTCGCTCCTATCCTGCAAGTTTCGGTGGTGATTATGCTACTTCCGGTTATGAATTTATTGAAAAAATGGCGTTATTGGAAAATGCCGAAAGAATTGCAGAGGAAGCAAATGAACTTCTTTCTGCTCCTTTCTGTCCGCAAGGCGAAACCGATATTGTATTGGGAGGAAGCCAGCTTGCTCTGCAGGTACATGAATCCTGTGGGCATCCTGCCGAATTAGACCGGGCACTTGGAAAAGAACTAAGCTATGCAGGAGGCAGTTTTTTGACTCTAGATAAGTTGAATCATTTTTCTTATGGGAGTTCTCTGGTGACGATTACGGCAGATGCCACACTTCCGGAAGGATTAGGTTCTTTCGGATATGACGATGAAGGTGTTCCTGCCTGTAAAAGTTTTCTAATAAATAAAGGGAAATTTACCGGCTATCTGACATCCAGAGAGGATGCTTTTAAATTAGGGCTAAGAAGCAATGGAACTGCCAGGGCGGAAAGCTGGAACAGGATACCATTGGTTAGAATGACCAATATAAATTTGTTGCCGGGAGAACTAGAGTTCGATGAATTGCTTTCAGATATTAAAAAAGGGTTGTATCTGGATTTTAATAAAAGTTGGAGCATAGATGATAAAAGATTAAATTTTCAATTTAGTACAGAAATAGCCCGTGAAATAAAAAACGGACGACTGGGCAGAATTTACAAAAATGCGGTATATCATGGGATCACGCCAGAATTCTGGCATTCATGTGACGCAATAAGCAATAATAAATATTGGCATATATGGGGTGTGCCCAATTGCGGTAAAGGCCAACCGGGACAGACCATGCATGTGGGCCATGGCACCTCACCGGCGCGATTCAGGAATATTAAGGTAGGTGCTTCAAAATGAAGAATAGTTATTTTTGGAAAAATTTTATTGAAAAGATAAAAAAGGACTTTAAAAATCTTAATTTTGAAATGATTGCCTCGGAAAATAATTCTGGACTAACTAGATTTGCCCAATCAACCATTCATCAGAATGTAGCAGAAACTGATTTAAATCTAACTTTTAAAGTGATTAATAAAAATAAAATCAGTATGGTAAAAATAAACAATTTGGATGAATCGGCGCTGTTAGAAAATATAGAAAGAGCTATGGAATTATGCAGAATAATGCCTGAGTTGGACTATCCCTATTATCAGGTAAAGCCCCAGATATATCAAATAGAAGGTAAATATTTTGAAGAAACTGAAAAATTTACACCCTTTGACCGTGCAAGATTAATCAAGCGACTGGTCGAGAAAACCAATCAAAAAGGTTATGAGGCTTCAGGGGCGTTTGAAACCGGAGCAGAGACCATAGTGGTAGCGAATTCCGAAGGCCTTTTTGCTTTTAACCGCGAAACAAAAGTAGATTTCAACAGTGTTATTTCCAAAGATAATTCGACTGCTTACCGTTCTTTTATAAGTAGCGATATTCATCATCTTAACATCGAAAAGATAGGTGATGAACTTTTAGAAACCGCTTTAAAAAATGTAAACCAGGTGGAGATAGAACCGGGAGAGTATACGGTGATTCTTTCTCCTGAAGCACTAGCAGAAATTTTAAGTGAAACCGATTATGCGGGTTTTGACGGGAAGTTGATTATGGAAGGAAAAAGTTTTATTTCAGGTAAGCAGGGCAAAAAAATATTTCCCGAATCAATTACTATATCCGATGATCCCTTTGAAAAATTGACCATGCCTATCCCTTTTGATTTTGCGGGATATCCCAGAGGAAAAACTGACCTGATCAAAAATGGCGTGATTATAGACGGTGTTTATGACCATCTTACAGCATTAAAATACCATAAAAAATGTACGGGAAATACATTGCCCCCCGAAAGTGCTGCCATAGGGGCTCTTTCTTTTAATATTGTTATGAAACAAGGAGAAGACAGATTGCAGGATATGATTCGCAATACAAAAAAAGGTATTTACATTAATCGGTTTCATTATGTTAATCTACTGAATCCGATGAGTATTGAGCTAACCGGAATGACCAAAGACGGCACTTTTTTAATTGAGAATGGAAAATTGACAAGTGCGATAAAGAATATGCGATTTAATACAAGTGTGGTTGACTTACTAAAGGGTGTAGATATGATATCCCGGGAACGGCAAACCAAGCCGGGATTCGTAGGGCCGGTCGTAGCACCATATCTTAGAACAAATCATTTTACTTTCAGCAGTAAAACAAATTTTTAATTCCTATAACCGGGACACTGTCTTATATGGTGTTTTTTTACTTAACGGAAGCAATAAAAATATTTCTAATGGCTAAAAGCTGTTCTTTTTTTGGTTTTCTTCCATGAGATACTGCTTCAAAGGTCACTCTTCCCAAAGCGGCAATCATGGAATATAAAAATATATTACCGCTGACTTTTTCTCCGGAAGTCAAGGTAACATCACCGAACAAAGAACCTGCCTTTCTTTGTCTTTCTAATAGTTTTTCAAAAAACCGGTTCATTGTTTTCTTGCTTTCTTCTTTGTGCATAAAATCATAACCGATTCTTTGCATAATAATAAAAAACTTGGAATTTTTATCTAAAAGTTTTGTATAAAAATTTGTAATTCTTTCAATCCGTACTTTTATATTGTCCGTCGAAAGAATGATCTCATCAATATTCCCAAAAATATTTTTCATATTTATTTCTAAAAGTTGCGAAGCCAGGTCTATTTTTGAGGGAAAATAATAATAGATGGTTGGTTTTTTTATGCCGGAGACTTGAGCAATATCATCCATGGTCGCTTCATAAAAACTTTTTTTAAAAAATATTTCCCGGGCAGCTTCTAATATTTTTTCTTTTTTATCCAAATTTTTTGCTTTCATTAAAAAATCCACTCTCCTGAGAGGTATAAACCTGATGAACTTTTCATCTGTCCCAGCTTTGAAGTAGGCTCACCTGAAACAGAGATATAAGAGAAATTAAGGGAAAAGTTATCGGTAAAATCATAATTGGCACCGATAGAATTTATCATGCTACCATCTTTAAGACTGATGATGCCTATATAATTGGGAGTCAGCTTGCTATTTTCCAATTCTTTTTTAGCATTTAAAGATATATAGGAAGAACATTGGTCTCCTTCTTCTGTGATGAATCCCCAGATATAACTTGCATTTAAATACAGGTCAAAAGAGGTGGTGTAATCGGCACCGATTACAGCTTTCAGATAAGAATTTTTTAACATATCTTCCCCCTGAACCTGCCAGGCTTGGGGAGTGATATATGCAAAATCACCTCTTAAAGTCGCTCCTTCGATACCGGGAAAATCTCCCTGAAATTCAAAACCGAAAACATTTTTTTTAGGATAGCCTAGTCCTAAATTCAAAGTTGTTCCGGAGGCCGTAGAAACAGGGTCTATTGTTTCAGGGTATCCATTAAAATAATATCCGCTATAATAAGTGATGGCTGCATCAAACGAAGTGAAACTTCTGCCCAATTTTAAGCCCCAGGCAGGTTTTTTTGGTAAGTTGTGTGTGATATTTACTGAATTGATTTCTATCCCTTGAGCTTGAAATTGAGGATCGAACATGGAAAGGTATAACTGTTGTTCGTATTGTTCCGGTATGTGTGCGGGAATAAAGGAGGGAAGAATGATTGCCTGTAAGTAGGTGATATCATCGAAATAGTACATGAAATCAGCTGCAAGTACGGCTATTTTTTGGTTTACGTCTGTAAAGGACATCTGGGGAGGAAGTGGATTAAAATTGTCTAAAGGACTAAACATGTCTGCCGAACCCCAGCTGACAATTAAATTGCCTGCTCTTAAATCTGAATGAGGAATCAATTCGTATGCTCCGACATATAATTCCGAAGGGATGACTATCAATGGATTAGAAGATTTATCATTATATTTGATGATTAAATTTCCTTCAGCAAAAATCTTATCGGAAAAATCATGAATTAAGTTTAGTTCTAAGTTTAAAGCATTGCTTAAATTCTGTTCGTTTAAACTGTAATATCCGGTATAGGTTAGATTTCCCGAAAAATCAAAAGCATACACAGAAAGCGAAGCTGTTAAAATAATTATTAATAGTATTAAAAAAATATTTCTTTTCATAATTATGTTTTTCCTTCCAGTTATTTAATTGTATAAGTATCAAGTTTAAGTATCGCGTCAAGAATAAAACAATTTCTAGAAAACTGTCGATGTAAACTCCAATTTATCGGAGCGCTGTAATTCCATGATTGATAAGATTGTTTTTCGTTTCACTCCTCGCAATGAAAAAAAATGTATTTACTTATTACTGTGTAAGGCCTAGGCAATACGCCCCCACTGGATATTTTATTAATTTATTTACGCGTTATCCGATACGCAATAAGAATTTATTTTTTCTTCTGAATTTTGTCTTTCTTTTTCTTTACTATATACTAAATACTACATACTATATACTGTTTTTAAAGAGTCGGCTTTGATAATGTCCTGATACTAAAGAAACTGGAAGATAATTCGAGATTATATTCTATCTCTTTTATAACTATTTTTGTTTTATCCTCTTCTTCAATATCTGTAAATTCTAACTCCATAGGAGTAACCTTATTATTATCGTCAATTTTTACATTGTTGATGGTGAGAATTTTAGTCAATTCATTTTTTGTTTCATAAAATTCAACTTTTTTTGCATAGAATTTTTCTTTATCTACATGAAGAATAATTTTTTCATAGGATAAGTCTTCTCCGCTTGGCAAAATTTCAATAATGTATGTGTCGTCTGTTTCTTCCAAAAGCGTTTTTATATATTCTTCATCTTCATAATCCATACTCATGTCTTCATAGGAGAGGCCTGTTCCCATAAATTCGTCACCCTTGGAAGAACCGGCAATCCTTCTGGGTTTGTTATATGCAGGCATATATAAATATATTTTTTCCCCATCATTGATATTTAGAAGAGTTACTCCTTTGACCGATTTAGGAGAAAGGAATCGCATCAATGTATTTGTTTGATCCTCTTCCACCTTTTGAGAAAACATGACCATATCTCTGATTTCTTCCTCTCCCTCCTTATCAATGAGAATCATCTCAGAAATGGCTTTTTGGTTGGCATAATCGGGCTTTGTCTCATCCATTTTATCCATAATTTGATCTACAGTGAGTGCCGTTTCTGTTCCTGCGTAAACCATCATACCTGAAAACAACAAGCAAACAATTACCATCATAAAAAAATATTTTCTTGTTTTCATTATTTTATCTCCTTTTTTATTTTGAAATCGACTTTTTTCAGTAATATTGGAAGAAGCAATAAAGTGTATATAACACTTACCAACATGACACTTCCAATTAATTGACCAAATGCTACCATCATCCCGATACTGGAGAGGGTAAGCACAAAAGTACCTGCAGCAATAGAAATTGAATTAAAAATGATTGCCCTCCCTGTCCCGGTTAGGGTTGTTTTCAGCGCATCTACTTCTTCCTTGCTTTTTAATTCATTTTTATATCGGGATATAAAATGTATGGTGTAATCTATTCCTGCTCCTATGGCGATACTTGCTACCATCATGGTAGATACATTTAATGGTATATGGAAAATCCCCATGACCCCACCAGCGGTAATAACCGTTAAAACAAGAGGAATAATAGAATAAAATCCTATTTTAAAAGATTTAAATTGAATGACCAGCATGAAAAATACCATTAAGAATGCAAGAATGATACTCCTTATCTGTCCTCTGAACAGACTGCTGTTGACCCGGTCCGTAATGACCGGTGTTCCACTAAGTCGGAAGGAGGTTTCGATATTTCCTTGGCTATCCGGGACATATACCACATCGTCAGTTAAGTACCATAATATATCCTTATCTTCTTCAGTTAATTGATCTCCTAAGAAAGTATCCGCCATTGCCATTAATTGTGCTACTTTTATTTTTTCTCTTTCCCGGGCCATATGGCGGGAATCTTCCAATATTTCCAATAAATAGAAAGCATCATCTTCAATTAATTCTAATTTGTTCATGAGTTCATCAATAAAGAAATCTGCTGATTGGTTATTTTGGAGGTAAGCTGAAAGCAAGGGAGAGATATCTTCTTTGGTTAATCCCAAGTCTTCAATTTCAAGGGTAGACAGAAACAAGACTTCATCAATAAATGCCTTTTCCTTTTTTTCGAATTCAATATTTGGTTGAGCAGCCAATCGAATCAATTCTTTCTTGAAGTCGTCTATATTTTTTATCTCAATACCTTTTGCCTGAAGGGAAGAAATAATTTCCTCTGCAATGTATGGGTAATAATTTTTACGTTCTTCTATTTCTAATAGTGATAGATCTATTTGGTCTACTTTTTTGGGAATAGTATCAATAAATTTTCTTATTTTTGCAATAGATAAATCTATCGCACCTGACATCATTTCTTTAGCCTTTATAGATACCAGTGTATCTTTGTCTTTATCTCCTATCATCGAAGTAAGGTATTCATTACCCTGGGCAAAAAACCATAGATTATCAATTTTTTGTTCGCTTGCCGGTATAATCTTCTTGTTTTCCATGGCATCATTCAAGTCAATTAAGAAGTCGCTGATTGAAGACGGTTCTGCCAGCGAAGGGAGTCGTTTCGCGTAATCCTCAATTTTTTTTATCTGCCTTAGGACATAAGGATTTTTAACATTATCAGCTTCAGTGTAAATATAAAGGGTATCTACTCCGCCAAATTTTTCTTTGAAATAATTTAAGGTTTTTACGACCTGGCTCTTTTCTCCCAATCTTGATTCAATGGAAGAATCAGGCATGACCTGGGTAGCAAAGCCGATTCCTCCTAAAACTACTGCCAACACAATGATGATAACCATTTTCTTTTTTTCTGAAACTAAATAAAAAACGAGATTCAATAATTTACTGACCAAATCTTTAGAACCAGAAGAAAATTTTTTATGTATTTTGGGAGGAGGGAAAAGTTTGTAAAAAGCACTTAGAAAAAAAGTTGACAGAATAAAAGCAAAAAATATTCCCAGGGTGGAAAAAATGCCAAATTCAGTAATAGGTCTTACAATGGCGGCAGAAAGAGACAAAAAACCGGCCATAGTAGTCAAAGCACTCATTAATATGGGCACAAAAGTATACCGGAAAGCCAATTTTACTGCTCTAAGCGGTTCAAAGCGATATCTCTCTTCATAATAACGGCTTACAAAATGTATGCCATAAGCAGTTGCCAGAGATATCATAATAACCGGCAGAATAGCTGCTACCATGGTGACATTTCTACCAGTGGAAGCGATCAATCCCAAAACCCAAACCGAAGACATAAAAGCAACAAAAAGGGGTAATATAACTCCCCGGATACTTCGAAAGCAGAAGAATAGGACAAAGAGTATGACAAGAATGGCAACAATACCTAATCCCATGGTGCTCCGGGAACTTTCTGATATTTCTGCACTCATTAATGGCATACCGGAGTAATATATTTTGGTAGCTTCTCCTTTTAAAGGATCAATTATTTTTATTAAATTATTTTTTAGCTCGCTTCCTGAATAGCCCGGTTTTAATTCTATGACTAATAGGGTGACATTTCCGTCTGCGGATATAAATTTGCCTTTAACCATATTATTATTTAGAAGCGCGACCTTAAGCTTGTCGACTTCTTCGTTATTTTCCGGAAAGATTTCAACCAAGTCTTTGACTTCCAATCCATAGTCCGTGCTGATAATCTCAGGCATATTTAAAAAAGAAGTGACGGATTTTATATAGGGAGTATCGTTTAATTTATCGATAATGTTTTTTACACTCCTTAGATTTTCTACCTGAAAAAGTTCATCATATTCCAGAGATATTACCGCTGTTTCTGATTGTGAACCACCGAATTTATCCACGATTTCCCTATAAAACTCTATATCCGGATCATCTGCAGGCATATATTTGGTAATATCATCTTCTATAGTTAACTTTTGTAATTGTGAGCCTGCCAAAATAGTGATAGCAATGGTTATTATCACGATTAGCCAGGCATATTTAGTGACAAAGTTGGCGAACTTTTTCATCATAGTACTTTCATCCTCTCATTTTTTAAACTAAGCTCTATTTTACTGACTGGTCAGTCGAATGTCAATAGACATTTCTATTTTTTATGAAACAGTTGTACGTTTATTTAACACAGGGATATAGAATTTAAAATTGGAGCACTTTTTATCGGATAATAGTAGAGATTAAGCGTAATAAATAAGATATCTTATGAATGAATAAAGAGATAATACCTGTCTAAAAAAAATATATTTATTTCTTGACCGGATAATGATTCGATAGATATAAGCTGCGAATGAGACACTTACCATTGATGATAGTAAATGGAATAAGATAGAAAAAAGATTGATTAAACATCAATTTCAAATAAAAAATTGACTTTGAGATAAGGGAAAACTATAATATTGACAACAATAGAATATCCAAAAAGATGTAAAAGGGAAAAGTAGGAGAGTCATTTCGTACAGAGAGCTGATGGTAGGTGAAAATCAGCAATTTAACTCACCGAATTCCACCCTTTTTCTATTTTCGGTGAAATGATATTATCCGGAGACGTACCAGACGGTGCGATATAATTCTGCCAATAAAGGATAGGAATTTCCTATTAAACCAGGGTGGCACCACGTGAGCATGCTCTCGTCCCTAGTATTCAATGTTACTAAGCGATGAGGGCTTTTTTTATTGGAGAGGAAAGCATTTTTATGAAAAAATATGAAATCATTGATCACACTGCAGATATTGGAATTGATATAAATGGAAGAATCATTCAGGACATATTTATCCATTCGGCAGAAGGCATGTTTGCGATTATGACCGGAAATAGCAGTATTATCGCGAGAGAGGATTTTTCCGGGAAAATCAAGCTGAATGCGGAAGACCTGGAGGATTTGCTGGTAGCCTGGTTAAATGAATTGCTTTATATCAGCGAAACTAAATGGGTTGTTTTAACAGGATTCAATATAAAAAAATTATCGAACCATCATATTGAAGCAGATATTGAAGGAACGAAGATACACCGAACGAATCTTAAAATTGAGAAAGAGATAAAAGCAGTGACCTATCACCAATTGGCTATCGAGAAAGATAGTGAAACCGGTCTTTGGAGAGCCCGGGTAATTTTTGATATATAAAAAGGGATAAAAAATGAAACAATCCTGGAAAGGACCATTAAACAAAATAGATGATTATCGCTGGGAGATTCCGCAAGATTATGCATCCGGTATGCGTGTTCCCGGATTGATATATGCCTCGTCGAAATTGTTGGAAATGATTCGCCGGGATCAGGCACCTGAGCAGGTTGCCAATGTCGCTTTTTTGCCGGGGATTGTCAATCATTCCCTTGCTATGCCGGACATCCATTGGGGGTATGGTTTTCCGATTGGGGGAGTAGCAGCTACTACCTTAGATGACGGAGTAATTTCTCCCGGAGGAGTAGGATTTGATATCAACTGTGGGGTGCGGTTAGTCAGAACTGATTTAACCCTAAAAGAGGTAAAAACGAGGATTGAATCTCTGGTCAATGAGCTGTTCAGAATGATTCCTTCCGGAGTTGGTTCAAAAGGAAGAATAAAAATAAGCTATAATGAGTTAAGAAAATTACTAGAAAGAGGTGCTGAATGGGCAATAGAACGGGGATATGGATGGGAGGAAGATATTCTCTTGACTGAAGAGGAAGGATGTATGAAAGATGCGAATCCCAACCTGATCAGCCAACATGCCCTGGAAAGGGGTAAGCCGCAATTAGGCACACTTGGCTCAGGAAATCATTTTCTGGAAATTCAACTAATCGAAAAGATTTATGATGCAAGCATTGCCGGAGAGTTAGGATTGGAGGAAGGTAATGTTTCAATTATGATTCACACCGGTTCAAGAGGTTTTGGCCATCAGGTTTGCACAGATCATTTGTCAAGCATGCAAAAAGCGGTACATAAATATGGGATTCATCTTCCTGATAGGCAATTAGCCTGTGCACCTGTCCAGTCAATGGAAGGTAGAAATTACTATGCGGCAATGTCCTGTGCGGCAAACTATGCCTGGGTCAACCGACAGTGCATTATGCACTGGACCAGAGAGGCATTTGCTAAGGTATTTCACACCAGTGCTAGAGAATTGGGGATGAGGCTGGTATATGATGTAGCTCACAATATGGCCAAGATAGAGGAACATGTGGTAGATGGTCAAAAAACTAAGTTATGTGTACATCGAAAAGGAGCTACACGGGCTTTCCCTCCTTTTCACCCCGAAATACCGAAAAAATATCGGGAAATTGGACAACCGGTCTTGATTCCCGGAGATATGGGACGTTGCTCCTATTGTCTTGCGGGAACAGACAAAGCCATGGAAGAAACCTTTGGGTCAACCTGTCACGGCGCCGGAAGGGTGATAAGCAGAACGTCCGCAAGAAAACAGGCAAGGGGAAGAAATATTCAAAAAGAATTATACGAAAAGGGAATTATTGTAAAAGCAGAGAGTCGGGGAGTATTAGCCGAAGAGATGTCTGATGCCTATAAAGATGTGAATGAAGTCGTGGAAGTGATGCATCAAACCGGTATTTCCAAAAAAGTAGCGCGCATGAAACCATTGGGAGTAATCAAGGGATAAATCATTAGTTAGCAAGCTAACTAATGAGTAATAAGTAACCAGTAACGAGTAATGAGCAAGAGGTAAAGAATAAGAAGTAATAAGTAACCAGTAACGAGGGAGAAACAATGAGTGAGGAAATAAGGAATCACAAAGATTTGGAAGTTTGGAAAAAAAGTATGGATTTGGTTGGAAACATTTACAGAACTACTGAGTTTTTTCCCAATAAAGAAGTTTATGGTTTAACAAATCAAATAAGAAGAGCAGCTGTTTCTATTCCTTCAAATATTGCGAAAGGTGCTGCAAGAAACTCTAAAAAAGAATTTATTCAATTTTTATTTATTGCCTTAGAATCATTATCTGAACTCGAGACACAAATTATTATTGCAAGCAGGTTAGAATGTTTAAATAATTTAGATGCTTTATTATGAGATCTTAAATTTTTACGAAAATTGATAAATGGATTAATATACTATTTGAAAAAATAATTTCAAATTACAGTTTTTGCTTTTTGCTTATTGTTTATCACTCATTACTGGTTACTTATTACTTGTATTAAAAAGAGGGAGAAAAATAATGTTAGACTTAAAAACGATTCGAAGCAATCCGGAAATGATCAGGGCAGGATTGAAAAAACGGGATTCCAAGGTCAGTATCGATGAAATCATTGAACTTGACCGGGATAAAAGAGAATTAATTTCCAGGGTGA
>Ga0272441_10008259_pt1 | contig 16550 bp, 12 predicted proteins | sample SSMProp6N_FD_193582 | JGI IMG/M metagenome (GOLD analysis project Ga0272441, IMG submission 193582) | Marine sediment archaeal communities from Little Sippewissett salt marsh, Falmouth, MA, United States - SSM-Prop-6N | ecosystem: Environmental > Aquatic > Marine > Wetlands > Sediment ... | reverse complement strand
TGGAGCAAGCACGCCGAGCGCCGGAGCAACCCGCGGCATAGGCGATGTGATCGTTCATGGTGGCATCGCCTCGCTCATATCATGCTGCTGGCGCAAAGCGAAAAATGCCAGGGGTTCGGGGACAGCGTCCCCGGTCTTTGCCTGGTGTCGATTCAAAAGTACCCGAAAACCGGATGAGCCAAATTTTTTGACGCTTTCACATTTTTCCCGGTAACATACGACATATGTAGTGCGTCTATGATATATGTAGCACACAGGAGAACCACCATGACCCGAAAAAGGCGGGCGAACAAACCGAGCGTCGAGCTAACGGAAGCCGAATGGGCGATCATGCGAGCGGTATGGGAACATCAGCCCTGTGCGGCCGGCACGGTCCAGGAGGCCCTGGCCGCGAGCAAGGGCTGGGCCTACAGCACGGTCAAGACCACGATGGACCGCATGGTCGATAAGAGGCTGCTCGAGGTCCGCAAGATTCGCAACCTGCGACTGTACAGCCCGACGGTGGGCGAGGTGGAGGCCAGGCGAGGCGAGTTCTACCGAATGCTCAAGCGGGCCTTTGACGGGGCTCTGGCCCCCATGGTGCAGTTCCTGGTGGAGCATGAGGGCCTTTCGGCCGAGGACGCGTCTCAGCTTCGGAAGATCGCTCGCCGAGCGGCCCAATCGGATCGTGCGGATGACCCGCACGAACAGGAGACCAGAGATGGACCTGCTCAATAGCGCCATCATTATGCTCAACCAATGGGGCCAGATGTTCTGCGGCTACGCCGGACGCATGCTCGTGCAATCCAGTATTCTGGTGGCGCTGCTTCTGGCCGCAGATCTGTGCCTGCGAAGGCGGGTCTGTCCACGCTTTCGTTATGCGTTATGGCTGCTGGTCCTGGTAAAGCTGATGCTGCCGCCGTCCCTGGCGTTGCCCAGCGGCGTAATGTATTGGCTGGGCGACCACCTGCCCACGGTATCCGTCGTGCCCGACCCACCTGCACCCATAGTCTCCGTGGCGGCAGCGGGAGACCTTGAACCTGTTGGCAACATTGTCGCCACGCCTATCGGTGCGGCCGAGATGGCGATGGCGAGCAGGCAAATGGCAACTCTTCAGTGGCCCGGGCTGGTCCTGCTCGCTTGGATGGCGGGAGTCCTGCTGCTGATCGCGCTGGTGCTGTGGCAGGTCGTCTCGGCGAGGAGGGCACTGCATCGAAGCCGCCCCGCCGGCCGGCAGATGGTCGCGCTGTTGGAGCAATGCCGTGCTGATTCGGGAATCACCACGCCGGTAACGCTGAGACGTACCGAGAACGTGCACAGCCCCGCTGTGTGCGGTTTCCTGCGCCCGGTGATTCTTCTGCCCACAACGTTGCCTCCGGGATTGAGCCCGGAAGGTCTGCGCACCATTTTCACGCACGAAATGACCCATATCAAACGGCGCGATCCCTGGATCAGTCTCGTGCAAACCGTCGTGCAGATAGCCTATTTCTGGCACCCGCTCGTGTGGGCGGCGAACACGAGACTGCGGTACCTGCGGGAGCTGGCCGTCGACGAGACGGTCGTCGTCAATCTCCGCTCTCAAGCTCAGTGCTACACGAACACGCTCATCGACATCGCCCAAATGACGTTTCGAAAGCCGGCTTTCAGTTTACGATTGACAGGAATTGCGGAATCAAGAAGAGCTTTGGAAAGGAGGATCACGCACATGTTGAATCGACGCATATCGAAGCGCCCCGCCGTGGGACTGTCAGGATGGCTGATCATCCTGGCCATCGGCGCCGTGCTGGTGCCCATGGGACGGGGCAATCTAACGGCTCGGGCACAGCGGGATGCCATGCAGAGCGTCCCGGCGCTGCCCGAGGGAATTGCGGAAATGTTCGAATTGAGAAAGGACGACATCCTGGAGGCGTTCGGCGAACCCGAACACATCTTCTACGGGGACAATCGCTATACCCTGGACGACCTCCCCGAGACATACTTCCTGCCCTACGAGGACATCTCCTTCTGCGTGCATGAGGGCGCGGTCGCCGGGATCACGCTGCTTAGCCCGCGGTACGTTTTCGGCAACGGGATCCGCGTGGGCGACTCCGAGGAAAAGGTCAGAGAGGCGCTTGGCCCGCCCTCGGAGTTCGAAGAGACGCAGTTCAAAGACTTCGTGATCTATGACCAGATCGGCCTGAGCTTCGAGGTCAACAAGCAGGACCGGTCCGTCATGGAGATCAACATCAAGCAGGACTACGGGGACCCCGCCCAGTTGCAGACCTACGCCAGCGCCACCGAGTTCACGGCCCGGCTCCCCCGGAAGATTGCCAGGCTCAACATCGACCGTGCCAATCTCAAGAAGGTCATTGCGACCTTCGGGCAGCCGGTGAAGTATATCTGGGGCCCGAAGACCCTGCCGCCGGACGATCTGCCGCGACGGTTCATCGCCGTCTATCCGGGCCGTTTCCACGTATTCATGGTGGATGATCGCATCGTCGAGCTGCGTCACGAACGAGGCTCCAAATACGTCTTCGCCAAAAAGCTGCGTGTGGGCTCGACGCTGAAGGAAGCGCTCGCGCTCCTCGGCCAGCCCACAAAGACCGTCGTGGGCGAAGAGATCGACTGGCACAACTCGGAGAACGTGCTCTTCAAAGACATCGAAGGAAACAAGGGGCACTGTTACTACCATCGGCCCGATCGCAACGTGCGTGTGTGGTTTGGCGACTATAAGGTCATCGCCATCTACATGACCAGGAGCGATTACGGCAAAGACGATCCGTCCGATAAGCAGTTCACCGCCGCGCTGCCGGCGCGGATTCGCGAGCTGGACATCGACGCGGCCGACCGGGGCCGGGTCCTGGACGTCTTCGGCGACCCGATCCGCTACGTCTGGGGCGATAAGACCTTCACGCCGGAGACGCTGCCGGAGAATTACATCATGGACTATCCGTGCGATTTCAGCGTGTGGTTGAAGAACGGCCGCATCATGGAGATCCGACACGGCTACGACTCGAAGTATGCCTATCGCGGCACGCTCCGAGTCGGCGCGACCCTGCACGAAGCCCTGGATGTGCTCGGGGCACCCAATGCGACCGTCAGAGGCAAGAACGAGTATAAAGACCGGATCCTCTACAGAGACATCGACGGAAACAAAGGGCACTGCTATTACCGCCGCGCCGATCAAAACGTCCGCGTCTGGTTCTCGAACGACAAAGTCATCGGGATCTATATGACCCGCAGTGACCTCCCCACACAGTAGCCGCCGATACGTATCAGCACCACGCACAGGGAGCCGACCTTCCGGCAGAAGGCCGGTTCTCTGTGTCTTTCCCCCCGGGCAAATAGCCTTCGCCAAATTCGACGCTGGAGGTGCCGTCCGCTTCAGTTGTCCGGATGCCGTTAGTCGGACCGACCCGGAGCGTCCTCCACACCGTCGTCGTACCGGAACACATCCTCGACGGTGGTGTTGAAGGCGCGGGCGATGCGGAAAGCCAGGGGCAGCGACGGCGCGTATTTTCCCGCCTCGATGGCGATGATCGTCTGACGTGTCACGCGGGCCTTGTCGGCCAGTTGCTGCTGCGTCATCTCGCCGTGATCGAACCGCAGCCGTCGAACCCGATTGCTTAGCCCCGGACTACTCATCGGCCTGCTCCCTGACGAACTGGATCAGAATGGCCGCCGATTGTACGAACTGCGCCGCGAGCAACGCGCCGAGAAACGTCGCAGGAAGTACGTAGACCGACACGCTGCCTCCGCCACCAACGACAAAGAACGCGACGAAGGACGCGCACCCGACGGCAAGCGCGAATGCGTAGCCTCCCAGCGTAGCTGCTTTGCGCAGGATACTCTTCTCGCGCTCGTCGAATCCGGCGGCGCTCCTCACATTGTGCAGGTACCCCACAAGACCCGTTATCGCCGCGACGACCACACTGGTACCGACATAAAGCAGACCCTGGGCATTCGTGCGAACCAGAAAAGCCAGACCCGCCGCTGCTATCGCCACGCATACGAGCATAAGAACCAGCTCGACCCACGCTCTTTTCTGCAATACGTTCATTGCTTTTTTCCTTTCTCTCGCCGGCTGCGGGCGTGTCAATCCTCTGCGGTTCCACCTTCAGTGGTGCCTTCGCGGCCGTACTGGATCAGGATCGCGACGAAGAACGCGTACGCCTGGCACAAACCCGCGCCTACGAGCAGGCCCGGCATCCATGTCACGGGGATCGAGCCCTTCTCGCCCAGAACGGCAATCGGGGCGAAGGACATCACGATGATGAAAAAGTACACCGCCCCAAAGCCCGCGAGATTCGCGTTCTTCTCGATTTGCTTGTCCCGCTCGTCGGATGTCACGGCGCCTTTGTCCGGCTTGACGCGAAAGCACATCAGCACACCGGTTCCCTGGGCAACGGCCGCCAGCACCAACAGCGGCTTCGGGGAGCCAGCGCCGAGACGGTGGACGATGAGGGCTGCGATGCACAGGACCAGCGCCAACGACATTCCAATGACGATGGACCAGGCTCGCTTCTGTTCCCTGTTCATGACGATCCTCCTTTCCCTCCCCGGCCGCACTGGATGATCGTACCGACCAGAGCTTCTTCTTGCGCCCTATTCATCTTGCGTCTCCTTTCCAGTCCAGCCGTACCGGTGGAGGGCCGCGACCGAGCGCGCCGGCGTCAGGGCCGCCTATCCACCGACGACGGCCGTGCGAGAATCAGACAGAACCAGGCGATTTTCCGTGCCGATTCATGCCTTTTTCTCCTATCCGATGGGCGTGCCGCAACGTAAAGCACACAAGACTATATGTAAAGTATAGCTTACATTATGTCAAGTACATTTTACTGTATTTTGCGGTTTTTTTGTAAACGGGCGGTCGTGGAGGTTGCCTTGGAGAGGAAGGGCTCATCCGAGCATATGGACGAGCGGATTGTGGGCTTCGAATGATCGAGAGATAATCCGTCCGGCACAAGACGACGGAGTTGAAAAGCACCCCTTGCTTTGCGTTGCCTTTGTTACGCGCGTGGCCCGATGGGGCAAAAAAAGGGATGAGGCTTGTGCTGCCCGGCCATCCCCAGCAAAATCGACCGGCAGCTCTCAAGCCTCATCCACAACCCAATGCCAACTGCACTACGACGTGCAGCAAACAGCATCAATTCTTCCGTTACGTATCTCCTGCTCTGGCACGGCTGACGCCCGTGCGATCAACTGTCGTAGTAGAGAGCGAACTCATGCGGATGCGGCCGCAGAGCCAACTGCGAGAGCTCATCCTCACGCTTCCACTTGATCCATGAGTTGATCAGGTCTTTCGCGAAAACGCCGCCGGTCAGCAGAAACTCGTGATCCTTCTCCAGCGCATCGATCGACTCGCCCAATGTGCCCGGCACCTTCGGGATGGCCTCCAGTTCGGCGCCTTTGAGCTCGTAAATATTCTTGTCCAGCGGCTGGCCCGGATCGATCTTGTTCTCGATCCCGTCGAGCATCGCCATAAGCATGGCCGGCCAGGCCAAATAGCCGTTGGCGGTCGGGTCGGGGCAGCGGAATTCCAGGCGTTTGGCCTTGGCGCTCTTGGAGTACATCGGAATGCGGACCGAAGCCGAGCGGTTCCGCGCGCTCATCACCAGGTTGACCGGCGCTTCGAAGCCAGGCACAAGCCGGCGATAGCTGTTCGTCGTCGGCGCCGCGAAGGCCAGGATGGCCGGGGCGTGCTTGAGGATGCCGCCGATCCCGTAGAGAGCCAGCTCGCTCAGACCCGCGTAGCCGTTGCCGGCCATCAGGGTGTTGCCGTCCTTCCAGAGCGAAATGTGCGTGTGCATGCCGCTGCCGTTGTCCTCGAAGACCGGCTTGGGCATAAAGGTCACGGTCTTGCCGTGCCGCTTGGCGACGTTCTTGATGATGTATTTGTACCACATGAACCAATCGGCCACCGTCGTCAGCTCGTCGAACCGCATGTCGATCTCGGCCTGGCCGGCGGTGGCGACCTCATGGTGGTGCGCCTCGACGGCAACGCCGATTTTCATCAGCTCGTACACCATCTCGCCGCGCAGGTCGTGATAGGTGTCGGTCGGACTGACCGGGAAGTATCCGCCCTTGAAACTGGGCTTGTACCCTAAGTTCGGCTCTTCGAATCGGGCCGTGTTCCACGCGCCCTCGACCGAATCGATGGAGTAATAGCCCGTGTGCTGGTTCTGCTCGTAGCGCACCTCGTCGAAGATGAAGAACTCGGGCTCGGGGCCGATGAAGCAGGTGTCGGCGATGCCCGTCTTCTTCAGATACGCCGCGGCCCGCTTGGTCACGGTGCGCGGACATTTGTTGTACTTCTCGCGCGTCTCCGGGTCGACGATATCGGCGATCACGCTGACGGTCGGCTCCCGGAAGAAGGGATCGATCACCGCCGTGCTCGGATCGCACACGGCCATCATGTCCGACTGGTGGATCTCCTGCCACCCGCGAATCGACGAGCCGTCGAAGCCCAGCCCCTCTTCGAAAACGCTCTCATCGACCGTGGCCAGCGGGTACGAACAGTGCTGCCAGGTACCGAGCATGTCCACGAACTTCAGGTCCATCATTTTGGCCCCGTGTTCCTTGGCAAACTCAAAAAACTCTTTCGATGTCATCGTTCGTTTCCTTTCACTACATGCATTGGGTTTTTGTTTGCTTTCCTATCCGATGGCTGCTCCGCCTGTTTCGCCCGTGCGGATGCGAATACACTGTTGTAAGTCGAGAACGACAATCTTGCCGTCGCCGATCCGCCCGGTGCGAGCGCCTTGACAAATAGCGTCGATCGTTTTCTCAACGAAATCCTCGTTGACGACGATCTCGAGCCTGACCTTCTTCAACAGGTTGACCTCGACATCGACGCCGCGGTAGCTCTCGTGGTAGCCCTTTTGCGCCCCGCAGCCGAGGGCGTTGGTGACGGACATCTTGTGCACCTCGGCCTTGAACAGGGCCTTCTTCACGTCGTTTAGCTTGTGCGGCTGAATATATGCGATAACGAGTTTCATTAACCGACTCCCGTAGGCTCGCAGGTGGTTCAACTCGTGCTGAAAATCTGGAAGCCGCCATAAGCTTCCATCCCATGTTCGCCAATGTCAAGCCCCCGCAGTTCTTCTTCCCGGCTGACGCGGAGCCCGACGGTAATATCGATCAGCCGGAACACGACCCACATGCTCACCACCACGAAGAAAATCGTGCTGACGCTGCCGATGAGCTGCACGCCGAGCTGCATCGGATTGCCGCTGTAGACCAGCCCTTCGTTGGCCAAGCCCAGAGACTGTTTGCCAAAGATGCCGACCGCCAGCGTGCCCCAGACGCCGCAGGCCCCGTGCACGGGAAACGCCCCGACCGGATCGTCGATCTGCAACCGGTCGAGCAGCTCGACACCACGAACGACCACATACCCCGAGATCAGGCCGATCACCACCGCCGCCCACGGATCGACGAAGGCACACGGCGCCGTGATGCCTACGAGCCCGGCCAGCGCTCCGTTCATTGCCATGGAAAGATCGGGCTTGCCGAACCGTTTCCATACCGTCAGCATCGCCCCAATGCCGCCCAGAGCGGCCGCGAGGTTCGTGTTGATCGCCACGCGGCCGATGAGCTGTCCGTCGCCGACGCTCAGCGTCGAGCCTGCATTAAAGCCAAACCACCCGAACCATAAAATAAACACCCCCAGCGAAGCCAGTGGAATGCTGTGGCCAGCCAAAGCGGCGGGCTTGCCGTCGAGGCCGTACTTGCCCTCGCGCGGTCTCAGGATCGACGTCCCGATCAGCGCCGCGAAGCCTCCTACCGTGTGAACCACGGTCGAGCCGGCAAAATCGGCGAAGCCCGTGTTGCTGAGCCAGCCGCCGCCCCAGACCCAGTGCCCCACGATCGGATACACCACAGCCGAGATGAGAAACGAGTAAATCAGGTAGGCCGGGAACTTCATGCGTTCGGCCATCCCGCCGGCCACAATCGTCGCGGCCGCTCCGCAAAACGCCGCCTGGAACAGCCAGAAGGCGTACAAAGGCACGCCGCCTGCCGTCGGTTCCAGACCCGCCAGACACCAGCCCTTCAATCCTATCACGCCGTTTCCGTCCCCGAACATCAGGCCGTAACCGATCAGGAAAAACCCCAGCGAGGCCATGCAAAAATCGAGAAAGTTCTTCGTCAAAATGTTGCACGCGTTCTTGGCCCGGATGAAGCCCGCCTCGACCATACCGAAGCCGGCCTGCATGAAGAACACCAAAAACGCACCGAGCAGGACCCAAACGGTGTCGAGACCCTGGCTCAACTGCTCGACGCTGATCGTCCCGTCGGCCGCCGAGGCCACCTGGGGCATCGCGGCGGCCAGGAACAGAATCGCAACCCATGTTGTACTACGCCGCAGGATAGACCTGCCTTCCGCTGCCATCACTTCTATGCCTCCAAACGCGTAGGCCATCGCCCGCCGTGCCACGGATCGCACGACAAACACAACTTCAAACTGAAAAACAACCGTTACAAGCAACGTGCCAAAACGCCCCACCCCAGCATTTATTTCGCAAGCTCCTTCTAAACAAACACTTACAACCAATCCAACTTGTACCGCTGCGGCAGCACAACTACACACTTTTGTAGATTTAATTGCACAAATCTACGTTATTGTATTTTCTGCATACCCTTTGCGTCCTTTAGTCCTTCCGCTGCCCTCTCGAAGCGCGGCGGCACCGGCATTGAATCAGAGCAGCCTATCTGCTATACTGCATGTGCTGCTGGAGAGCGGTTGTTTTGGCGGACGGATTCCCCTGGTGAGTAGATACAGAGCGATCATCGTATCGCCCGAGCGTGAGGGCAGGAGGAGGAGACGTGATGGAGGTGGAAAGCTTGCACAGCAGACACTGGACCCCGTTCGTAGTTGTCATTGCGGTGATGCTGTACGCCCCGGCGTGGGGCAAAATCATCTATGTGGATGACGACGCGGCCGGCGCCAACGACGGCACGAGCTGGAAAGACGCCTACGCCTACCTGCAAGACGCTCTGGCCGACGCCGGCAGCGCCGCAAAGCCCGTCGAGATCCGCATTGGCCAGGGCACCTACCGGCCCAACCAGGGCGCGAACCAGACGAGGGGAGACCGGCAATCCGCGTTCCGCCTCATCAACGGCGTCGCGCTCAGGGGCGGATTCGCCGGTCTGAGCCAGCCCGATTCCGACGCGCGAGACGTGCATGCGTATGCAACGATTCTCAGCGGTGATCTGGCCGGCGACGATATCGAGCTGCCGGACGCGCGCCGCCTGCTTGATGAGCCGACGCGCGCCGACAACGCCTACCACGTGGTTCGAAGCGACAACGTGGATGAAACGGCCATTCTGGACGGGGTGATCGTGGCGAACGGCAACGCCGACGCCGCCGATTCCGACAACTGGCGTGATGCCTGGGGAGGCGGACTGTACCATGTGGACGGCAGCCTCGCCCTGATCGACTGCACGTTCGCCGACAACTCCGCTCGTCATGGAGGCGGACTGTACATTGAGACTTCATCCGGAGATCGGACGTCCCGTCCCGTGTTGACGCGCTGTACGTTCGGCGCCAATGCAGCGCAGAGTTTTGGCGGCGCCGTGTCATCAGGCGGCGACGACGGTCCGTGCTCGGCGCTGATGGAAGACTGCGTGTTCATCGGCAACTATGCCGGCCAGAACGGCGGCGGGTTGTGGATCGATTCGTGGGATTATCCCGACATTCCCGGCCAGTTCTTCCATTGTACGTTTGAGAACAACGTCACCGAAGGCAAAGGAGCGGCGTTGTACCTCGGCGACTCCGGCGGTATCACTTTCCAGGAATGCGCATTCGTCGGAAACCGCGCCTCCATCGGAGCAGGGATCTACAGCCGTACATGCGATTACGTCGCGCAGAATTGTCTCTTCGCCGGAAACTGGGCAGCCGCCGGAGAAGCGCTCGCCTTCGGCCCACTGGAGGACGGGCCGAGCGACGCGGTGCTGGTCAATTGCATTCTGTGGGAGGCCGGAGACGCCATATCGATCGGCGACAATTCCAGCCTCACCATTGCTTACAGCGATGTGCGGGGCGGCTGGCCCGGCCAGGGCAATATCGATGCCGACCCGCTCTTCGCCGATCCCGGCTACTGGGACCCGAACGATACGCCCGACGATCCGAACGATGACACCTGGATTGAGGGCGACTTCCATCTGAAGTCGGAGGCGGGCCGCTGGAATCCGTCGGGCAAGAACTGGGTCATCGACGTCGTCACCAGCCCTTGCATCGATGCCGGCGACCCCGAAAGCCCGGTCGCTCTCGAACCGTATCCCCACGGCGGGCGCATCAACATGGGCCTCTACGGCGGAACCAGCGAGGCCGGCAAATCGCCCTCCGATCCGTCCGGCAAGTACGGCGGAGGCAGCGGCACCGCGGAAGACCCCTACCGAATCTACGCCGCCGAGCACATGCGGCAGATCAGTGTGCACAGCGAAGACTGGAGGCGGCACTTTGAACTCGTGGCCAACGTCGACATGAGCCCCCTGCCGGCGGACGACTGGCAATGCATCGGCAACGGCGAGATCGCGTTTCGCGGCCGCTTCGACGGCGCCGGCCACAGCATCCAAAACTTCGCCTGCCTCAGCGGCGCCTCCGAAGACGCCGGACTCTTCGGACACGTGCGCGGCACAACGACCGAGATCTGCAATCTGCAACTGATCGGACCGCAGGTCGAGTGCCAGAGCGGCTTCCACGTCGCGACGCTGGTCGGTCGACTGGGCAGCGGCACCATTCGCAACTGCCACGTTCAGGATGCACAGGTCCGCGGCGACACCTTCGTGGGCGGGCTGGTCGGCTGGAACCAGGGCACGGTGAGCCGCTGCTCGGCCGAAGGCACTGTAAGCGGACGCTACACCGTCGGCGGACTGGCGGGAATCGTCGCCTGGCACGGCCAGACGCTCGACTGTCACGCCGATGCCCAGGTCACCGGCACCAACCGCCTGGGCGGCCTGGCGGGCACCTGCTGGCTGGCGGAAATGCACCGATGCTCCTCCGCCGGACAGGTCAAGGGACAGTCCTACATCGGCGGGCTCATCGGAATCAGCGAAGGCGGCATCGTCGACGACAGCTACAGTACCGCCTCCGTCAGCGGCTCGGCCTCGGTCGGCGGTCTGGCGGGACAGAACGCCCATTCGTGCGATTGCAGCGCCGGCAGGGAGCCGGGGCAAATCCACCGCTGCTACGCGGCCGGACCCGTGGCCGGACAAAGCGAAACCGGCGGCCTGACCGGCCTGACCCAGGAAGGCTGCATCATCGACGCCTCCTTCTGGGACATCGAAACCAGTGGCCAAGCGACCAGCAGCGGCGGCGCCGGAAAGACCACCGCACAAATGAAAACGACCCACACCTTCACCAACGCCGGCTGGGACTTCGCCAACGAAACGGCCAACGGCACCGAGGACATCTGGTCGATCGACGAGGGACGTGACTATCCGCGGCTCTCGTCGCAGCCGAGTGGCCAGCCATAGCGGACGCAGGTGGGATTCCATCGGTACATTGGGAAAACTGGGCGACATCGACAAACGAACGCGCTTCTGCCTGCGGAGTGGATTTTTGAATTTGGCACGGAACAGAAGTGTGTCGTGGTGAATCTTGATTGGTAGAAGCGGCCCGGGATTCTACGTCGCGTTCGTTTGTCATCATAAAAGACTCGAGGAAAAGCAAGAAGGAAGCGGAAAATGGAGAGAAGAAGAACACTCAGTCTCGTGCGCGCCGTCTGCGCGCTGATCGCGACCCTTTGTCCCCTGGCGAGCGCCCAGTACGGCGGCGGCAGCGGCACCGACGACGAACCCTACCTCGTCTACACCGCCGAACAACTCAACGCCATCGGCGCCGAGCCCAACGACTGGGACAAACACTTCAAACTCATGGCCGACATCGACCTGTCCCCCTACGACGGCCAAAACGGCCGCCCCGCATTCAACATCATCGGCCCGCTTGAGACCTACCGGAGGATTGATGGCTTTACAGGTGTTTTTGATGGAGGCGACCATATCATCTCAAACTTCAGCTATGTCGCCCAAGATCAGCACCGCGTCGGCCTTTTCGGATACGTCAATGACAACGCGCACATCAAAAATCTACACCTGACCAATCCAATGATCGACGCCGCCACAGGAGACAGGGTCGGCGCGCTAGTGGGCAATTTAGAGTACGGGACAATCAGCAACTGCTCCGCCCGCAACGTTCGTATTTCCGGTCGCAACAATGTCGGGGGCTTGGTCGGGGCATTCAACGTGTACGCTTCGCCAAGCAGTCTCTCCGAAGGCGTCATCCAGGCCTGCCACGCAACCGGCAGTGTTGTCGGCCAGGATGCTGTCGGTGGCCTCGTGGGAGGAATCGCTCGAGGCCTGGTTACGACTTGCCATTCGGAGACGCGCGTAAATGGTGAAACGCGCGTCGGTGGTTTGGTAGGCTTTCTGGAGGGTGGAACGATCAGGGAATCCTTTGTCGAAACCCGTAGCGTCTCCGGTGGTGAGAAAGTCGGTGGGTTGGTGGGCCAAACCTACTATGGCACTGTCGAAAGCTCCTATGCTATCTCCATCGTAAGCGGGGACGAATATACCGGCGGACTTTTGGACGCAGTTGGAAAGCACCAGTACTCGCATTACGAAGGCCAGGGACCGGCGCAGAATTGCTATGCCGAGGGCATCGTCATTGGCAAGACATATACCGGCGGTCTGATGGGCGCCAACTACGGCGGCAGCATCGTCAACTGTTACGCCACCGCCCTTGTCATCGGCGGCGAGGACACCGGTGGCTTGATCGGAATCGGCGAAGCCTATTTGGCCGTCGCCTCCTTTTGGGACATACAAACCAGCCGGCAACCAACGAGCGCGGCCGGCGAAAGCAAGACAACGGCCCAGATGCAATCGGCCGCCACGTTCCGTGCCTGGCGCGAATCGCCCCACGAGAACATCTGGACCATCGACGAGGGCAACGACTATCCCCGGTTATGGTGGGAGAACCGCCCAGGCAGCCCCATTGGCCCACCGGAATTCGTCCCTCCGTTTTCCGGATCGGGAACGGAAGAGGACCCTTATCTGATCTACACCGCCGACCAGTTGAACGCCATCGGCGCCGATCCCAACACGTGGGACAAACACTTCAAGCTCATGGCCGACATTGATCTTAGCGGCTTTGCGGATACGGAGTTCAACAGGATCGGCCTCGAATGGGGCCCTCCCTTCTCCGGCGTCTTCGACGGCAACGACCACACGATTGCCAACTTCCGCTGCACATCCCCTTCCAGTGACTTTGTGGGCATTTTCCGACACGTCGGAGGTCCAAATGCAGAGATCAAAAACCTCGGCTTGATCGCCCCCTATGTCTCCGCTTACGACGTACGTTTTGTCGGCGCATTGATCGGCTACTTCGGTAGTGGAATGGTTGCCGATTGCCACGTTGAAAACGGCGCGGTTGCCGGCGATCAGGCCACCGGCGCACTCGTCGGATACAATGCCTCCGGAAATATCGTGAGGTGCTATTCAACCGGGACAGTCGCCGGTAACGCATATGTAGGCGGCTTGGTAGGAAACAGCCTCAGCGATACGATCGAAGCTTGTTATTCAAGCTGCCTTGTCATCGGCAACTCATGCGTCGGTGGCTTGGCGGGAGCTTTTGCGAGCATCGAGGACTCCTATGCCACGGGCATGGTGATTGGATGCACAGAAGTCGGCGGGCTTCTCGGAGGCGCTCGTAACGCGATCGTAAGGAACTGCTATTCAGTCGGAGTCGTAGTCGGCGATCTCTATGCAGGCGGCTTGATCGGCGAGATACGAAGCGATGTCACCGCATCGTTCTGGGATATTGAGGCTAGTGGTCAGTTCACGAGTGACGGGGGGATGGGGTTGGGTACGGCTGAGATGCAGATGGCGGCTACGTTTTTGGCGGCGGGGTGGGATTTTGTGGGGGAGACGGAAAACGGCGTTGAGGATATCTGGTGGATCGACGAAGGGCAGGACTATCCGCGGTTGTGGTGGGAGGCGAGGGATTGACTATTTACGATTTACGATTTCCTATTTGTTTATGAACGGCTACGCTTACGGGTCAGTGTGCTCTGCGACTGGAAGAATCCGCGTTCATCGGTGGTTTCAATCGAACTGCCGAGGCGGGAATTCTAAATCCTAAACAAGCACGAATGAGCCAAATCCAAACCTCCCGCCCCCCTGCTGCACTTCGATACGGGCTTGTCATGCTGAACGAAGTGAAGCATCTGGGCCAGGGGAGATAGATCACCGTCGCTGAACAGGGAACGTCCGGTGGCGATCCCGGCGCGCCGGGATTCGCTATCGCTCAGGATGACAATCATCACGCGACGTGCAACAGAGCATTGGACTGCCGGAACGTGGCCTCGCGTTTGCGATTTCGGTCATTTGGGTTTGGAGCTTGTTTCGGATTTCGAGTTTCGTGCTTCGAATTTCCCGCCGCCGCGGGCGGCGGGCGGCGGGCGCATGGGCGGGGCCCTGCCGGCGGTCGACAGGGCCCGTCCTGGCCCGTAAAGGGCACACAAGTGATGGCCACTTGGATCGGAAGGTTCGAATTACCCTATGGCCGCACTGCCCCGTTCACCCGTGCGAATCCTGATGCAGTCGCTCAGATCCGTGATGAAGATCTTGCCATCACCAATCTGCCCCGTTCGGGCCCCTTCAATGATCGCCTCGACGGTCCTATCCACGAAGTCTTCATTGACGGCGATTGCTAATCGTACTTTCTTGAGTAGATTCACTTCAACGTCCACGCCGCGGTAGCTCTCGTGATAGCCCTTCTGGGCGCCGCAGCCCAGGGCGTTGGTCACGGAGAGCTTGAACACTTCCGCCTTGTAGAGGGCTTTCTTGACGTCTTGCAGCTTGTGCGGCTGGATATATGCGGTTATCAGTTTCATCGTATTGACTCCAGTTCTGTTCTTGTTGTTCCCATTCCCAGCCCGGATCCTTCACTTCGTTCAGGATGACAGGCGCCACGACGGGCTTCCCAATGCGTCCTACGTGGTGGTGAAGACCTGGAAGCCCGAGTAGGCCTCCATCCCGTGCTCGCCGATGTCCAGACCCTTGAGCTCTTCTTCTTTGCTGACGCGTAAGCCGATGGTGGCCTTGATCGCGAAGAACAGGATCAGTCCGAGGCCGAAGGCCCAGGCGAAGGCCGCACCGGCGCCGAGCGCCTGCACGCCGAGCTGTCGCAGGCCCCCGCCGTAGAACAGGCCGGAATCCATGTTGAACAACCCGCAAGAAAGCGTGCCCCAGGCGCCGCAGACGCCGTGCACGCTCACGGCACCGACCGGATCGTCGATCTTCAACACGCGGTCGATGAACATGACGCTCAGGACCACGAGCGCCCCGCCGACGGCCCCGATCAGGAGGGAGGCCGCGGGAGTAACGCCGTCACACGGCGCGGTGATCGAGACCAGACCCGCCAGGGCGCCGTTGAGAGCCATCGAGGCGTCGGGTTTCTTCATCACGACCCACGCCACAATCATGGCCACGATCGCGCCGGCCGCCGCCGAGAGGTTCGTCGTCACGGCGATATAGCCGATGGAGCCGTCCCCGGTGGTGGTGCTGCCCGGATTGAAGCCGAACCAGCCGAACCACAGGATAAACACGCCCAGCGCCGCGATGGGAATGTTATGTCCCATGATCGCGTTGGGTTTGCCGTTGGGGCCATACTTGCCGATCCGCGGGCCCAGCACGATCGCGCCGGCCAGAGCCAGCCATCCGCCCACCGAGTGCACCACGGTCGAGCCGGCGAAGTCGAGGAAGCCGAGTTTCTCGAGCCAGCCGCCCCCGTCGAGCAGGCCGCCCCAGGCCCACGAGCCGAAGACCGGGTAGATCAGCAGCGTAATGAAGAAGCTGTAGACCAGGTAGCCGGTGAACTTCGTACGCTCAGCCATTGCACCGGAAACGATCGTCGCGGCGGTCGCGGCGAAGACCGTCTGGAAGATCAGGAACGTCCAGTTCCAATCGGCGCCGGGCTCGACTCCGCCCAGACCGAACAGCGTCGTTCCGAAAAGCCCGTTGGTCTTGCCGAACATCAGGCCGAAGCCGACCAGGAAGAACGCAACCGAGCCGATGGAGAAGTCCATCAGGTTCTTCATCAGGATGTTGACGGCGTTCTTGGCCCGGGTGAAACCCGTCTCGACCATCGCAAAGCCCGCCTGCATGAAGAACACCAGGAACGCGGCGATGCAGGTCCAGACGATGTTGATATTGGTCTGCAATTCACTCTTGGCGGCCTCGACAGCGGCCGCATCCACGTCCGCCGCACCGGCCACGGTGGAAACAAGCAGCAACAGTAACGGCAAAAGCGCCAGGCTGCGTCGTATCTTTCTCACTTGTCTGCCCTTTCTATGACTCTGTTTGTCTAAAACTCGTACGCCAGACCCACGCCGGCATAAAAGATGCTGTCGTCGTCGGCGGCGTCGCGGACGTCGCTGCCGAGCAAGGCCACGTAGGCGAGGCTCGGTGTTACGGAGAGGCCGCCAACTTCGAAGGGAAAGCCCACCGTCAGCGTCAGGTCATTCAACTCGCTGTCGACCTCGATGGTGTCGGTGCTCCAGTAGCCGTCGTTGTAGCTGCTGTCGCCCCAGCCG
>Ga0272441_10008258_pt1 | contig 16553 bp, 12 predicted proteins | sample SSMProp6N_FD_193582 | JGI IMG/M metagenome (GOLD analysis project Ga0272441, IMG submission 193582) | Marine sediment archaeal communities from Little Sippewissett salt marsh, Falmouth, MA, United States - SSM-Prop-6N | ecosystem: Environmental > Aquatic > Marine > Wetlands > Sediment ... | reverse complement strand
GGTGAGCCCGCGTGTCTTCCGGGTTGTTGCTCTGCCGACCCCAACCGAGCGTGAGAAGACACAGCTCTACATGCAGCGCTATGTGGCCCATTTGCCGAGCGCCGGTGAGATCGTGTTGTTCGATCGTAGCTGGTATAACCGTGCCGGGGTTGAGCGCGTCATGGGGTTCTGCACCGGCAAACAGTACCGGCGGTTCCTGAACATGTGTCCGCTCTTCGAACGCGAGCTCGTGGAAGATGGGATCATCCTGATCAAGTACTTCTTCGATATCAGCCAAGAGGTTCAGGAGAAACGGTTCAGGGCTCGTGCAGAGGATCCGCGGAAGCACTGGAAGCTGAGCCCGATGGATCTGGAGTCCTGGGCCCGCTGGTGGGACTACACAAGGGCCTACAACGCCATGATCCGGGCAACCGACACGGATATTGCGCCCTGGTACAGGGTCAAGGCCGACGACAAACGGTCCGCACGGCTGAGCTGCATCTCTCATTTCCTGAACATGGTTCCTTACAAGAAGGTTTCCTTCGAGATGCCGAAGCTACCCAAGCGACGCAAGCGCGGTAAAGACATACCGGACACACTGCCGTTCTCGCACACCGTACCGGAAATTGATTGACCGAAATATGGAAATTGTTGCATTGGTCCAGGCGCGCAACCGAAGCAGAAACTGAGAAACTTAATTGGAGAATTGACTCATGTCACACACGAGAATCATACATTCATCGCCTGTAGCAATTGCAGTGCTGATATCGTTCCTGCTAGGCACGGCCTGTCTTGCTGGTGATCAGGGTGCGTCTGCGGCTGACCAGGGTCTGCTGCCTATCCCGGACTACGGTGGCGATTTCTGGTCGCGCCCTTACCTGTCCGGTGACTGGGGCGGTCTGCGCGATGATTTGGCGGGCGATGGTGTTCAGGCCGACGTACAGTGGACTCAGACCGGTCAATCGGTTGTCGACGGCGGCTGGGGTACCGGCACCCAATACGCCGGTTCTCTGGACTACAATATCACGCTCGACCTGATGCGCATGGGCCTCATGCCGGGCGCCATGTTGAAGATCCGCGGCGAGTCGCGGTACGGCGAGGCAATCAACGACCTCGCGGGACCGTTTTTGCCTGCCAATGTTGATGCGCAGGCCCCTCTGACAGATACGATTGACGAGAACGTACCCATCACCATCACAAATGTGAATTACATTCAGTTCCTGTCAGAGCAACTTGCCCTGACTCTCGGCAAGTTCGACACGTACGACGGCGACCCGACGGAATTTGCCTCCGGACGCGGTGTGACTCAGTTCATGAACTTCAACTTTGTCTACAACGCAGCCGGGGCGCTCGCACCCTACAGCACCCTGGGGGCCGGCGTGATCCTCATGCCCAACGAGAATCTTACCATATCCAGTGTTGTGACGAATCTCGCCGATTCGTCGACCACCTCGGGATTCGATGATTTTGGCGAGGGCTGGTCGTGGTCCACCGAAGCCAACTACCAATACAGGATGGGCAACCTGCCCGGCGGCATGAACCTCGGTGCTCTCTTCTCATTTGATGGCGAATTCACCCGGTTGGACAAGCGGTTTGTTCTGGTGCCGGGACAGGGCCTGACGGCGCCGACGGACGATGAGTCCTGGGGTGTCTACTGGACGGGCTGGCAGTACCTCAAGGTGGAGGATGAGGTCACGGGGCCCGTCGATCTGGCCGACGGCCGGCCGGATCACCAGGGATTCGGTCTGTTCTCCCGAATCGGTTTTTCTGATGACAAGACGAACCCCGCGGAATTTGCTGCCAGTATTGGGCTCGGCGGTCGCGGTGTCATTGACGGGCGCGACAACGACGTGTTCGGCGTCGGCTACTACTACCTCGGCATCGCAGATTCGCGCATCGTCAGCGCGCTGGGGTTTGATGACGACAGCCAGGGCATGGAGGCGTTCTACAACGTCGCCCTTGCGGAATCCACGTCGCTGACGTTTGACGTACAAGTTCTCAACGCACCGGCCCCGGGTATCGATACATCGCTCCTGTTTGGCCTGCGATTGAACACGAGATTCTAAGCAGCATGTTGAGGCACAGATCAGCACGAATGCGACAAGATAACGCAGCTACGTCTACTTCTTTCACAAAGGAGACAAGAAGATGAAAAAGACAAGTATATTACTGATTGTCGTGATGGCGGCGATGGCAACATCAAGCGGCTGTGGCCGCAGAGCGGCCAAGAAGACCGGTTTTCTCAGCGACTACACGCATCTGGAGCGGGTGTCCGACTCCAGCCTGCGTTATCTCGACAGGCAGACTCTGGGCGGTTACTCGAGTTTCATCGTCGATCGGGTGGAGGTGCATTTCCACGACGGAGCCAAAGCCATTGAGAAGAAGAGTGAAGGCAAGTTGACCGAACAGGACATGGCAGACATCATGAACTACCTGCATTCGGCCATGGTCAAGGCAGTTGAGGATGCGGGCTGCCGGGTGGCCTACCGACCTGGTCCCGGTGTCGCACGGATTCGCACGGCGATCACCGACATGGAAGAGACCAACGTGGTACTGGCCGCCGTTCCCCAGGCCCGTGTATTGACCGGGGCCGGAACGGGGGGCGCGTCGATGGAGTTCGAGGTCGTTGACTCGCAGTCAGGCCGGCAGATCGCCGCCGGCATAGAGACGCGGTCCGGATCCAGAATTCCCTTCACCGGTTTGAGCCAATGGGGTGGCGCCAAGGCGGCCATCGACAATTGGGCCAATCGCGTAAAGGAACGCCTGGAAGAAACGCGCGGGCAATAGGCCGGGGCCCGAAGGAGATATACGTTCGGTTCTGCGGCGGAAAGCTGGGTATGGTCTCGAAGATGCGGGCGATCCAGTCGATTGTGAGGTGACGTTAATGTGGGCTACAGGAAACAAACAACGGTTACTGTACTCGGCAGTTCTTCTGTTGAGTGTAACCGCGATGGGCTGCCGGTCCATCGGTCCCAAAAGCATCACTCGGGACCAGTTCAACTACACCGAGGCCATCTCTGACTCGTGGAAGAAGCAGATGCTTCTGAATATGGTAAAGCTTCGGTATGGCGATGCGCCGGTGTTCCTGGAGGTCTCGTCCATTATCAGCCAGTTTTCCTTTGAAACGTCGGTTCACGCCGGCGCATCCTGGACCAACGGCTTATCTGGGGATGGTCAGTCGATTGGCGGGGCGGGCCGGTATATGGATCGCCCGACGATCACGTACAGTCCGCTGATGGGAGAGAAGTTCACGCGCGAACTTCTGACCCCGATTTCACCGGCGTCCATCTTCTCCATGGTCGAGGCAGGCTGGCCTGTGGATCGTGTCTTTCAGATCTGTGTGCAGTCGGTCAACGGACTCAGCAATCGGGCCGGGGCGATGGCCTTTGCCCGGCAGGCGAGTCGGGATTTCTATCGGTTGATCCTGGCGATGCGGCGCATTCAGCAGTCAGGAGGCGTTGGCATTCGCGTCAGACAAGACGGCGATCAGGTGACTACGGTCATCGTTTTTCAGCGGGACCTGAGCGATGAACTTCGCAAGGATATGGACCTGGTCAGACGCCTGCTTGGCCTCAATCCGGAAGCTCATGAGTTCAGATTGGTGTACGGCCACTTCTCGCAGTCTTCGGACGAACTGGCGATCCTGACTCGATCGATGATGGAGGTTCTGATGGAGATCGCAACCTATGTTAAGGTTCCTCCGAAGGACCTGGAAGAGGGGCGCCTCCGACCCGTGCTCGAAGACGCCACAGAACTTCCGTCGGGCCTGTCGCACATCATGCGGGTAGTATCCAGCGAGCGCGAGCCGACCGATGCCTTTGTCTCCGTGAGATATCGAGACCACTGGTTCTGGATCGACGATCGCGATCCGCTTTCTCGAGGCATGCTGAGTTTCTTGATGGTCTTGTTCAGTCTGTCCGAGACCGGTGGCCCCTCGGTTGCACCTCTGGTGACGATTCCCGCCGGTTGACCGGAGCTTGCGCGGATGCGTTCTGCGAGCCGTCAGTGATGTGGAGTGCCAATGTGGATAGCAGTCGAATATGGCTGCGATTTGGAGTGTGCCAAGTGAGTTACAGAAGCAAGAGGATTGGTTGGCCGACGGATTGCATGAAGGCCTGCTTCGTAGTTGTCGGAGCGGTTGCGTTAGGATTTCTTCTGTCTGGATGTGGTGGTGAGGCGCGCGCGTTTTCAGACGGGCAGCGCGCGGCCAAGATGGGGCGGGTATCCAAACAGGAGCTGGCGATGGTCCTCGACGCCTTCGATGAGTCGGTCAGCCGACTCATGCAGGAAACGACGCAGAGAATGTACGAGTTGGCGCCGGACCTGAAGAACAGGCGAACCGAGGTGATCAAGAGCGTTCGTTTGGCCCAGGCCTATCAGAGTATGCTCGCACACGAAGACCCGCTTATCGCTTTCGTGGAGACGTGGGGGCTTACCGTTCGCCTGGTGGATTACTTCCAGAGCGGCCACGGCCGGGTCTTGTACGGTGAGCACCAGAAGGTGGTTGTGAAGGCAGCCCAACAGCTCGAAACGGAGATTGGGCAGATCGGCCACAAGTTCTTGCGCCCGGCCGAATTCGAAGAGGCGCAGAAGCAGGTCAGGCAGTTTGCCCGGCAACAGCCCATCAACGAGAGCTACTCCAATCTTGTCATCCATGCTACCGCTGCGCGACCGGGAGAGCCGTCTCCCTTCGACAACATCGTGAGTATCCCGATGGCGCCGTTCACGGCCATGAAGGGTGTCGATCGAACCGCCAGTGCGATTTACGGCGTGCGAAGCTCCATGGAGCGAATCTCGGATATCACCGAGGACCTTCCGGAATCGGTGCGATGGCAACTGCTCCTGCTGCTCATGGATCTGGAGGAGACCGAGATGGTCACGTCTCTTCTGAGCAGCACCTCCATACTTTCCGACAGCAGTGTCAAATTGGCGGCGGTCACGGAAACCCTTCCGAAAGAGTTGCGTCGCGAAGCGTCGGCCCTGATCGAGGAGATCGATGACCGACAGAAGAACATCCAGGTCACCTTGGAGAAGGCGGAGGCGACCGCAGTCGCCCTCGACAAGGGCTTTGCGACAGCCGCCGAGACCATTGAGAAGACGGGGCAAGCGGCCGAAGCCATCGACCGGATGGCACAGGAATGGGAATCCGCAACGAAGGCGACCGACGATCTCATCCGATCCGTAAGACAGTGGCAGGACAGCAAGCCACAGACGTCGGCGAAGCCGCCAACAACGGTCCAGGACTACCAGGAGACGATTCAAGGTGTAACGAAGGCAACCAATGAGTTGCAGGTCCTGGTCGCTGATGTTCGCGACCTGGTCGAGTCTGAGGCGTTAACGGGCCACATCGACGAATTGAATGGTTGTGCTGCGGCGGTGGCCGATCACATTGCCTGGCGGCTGATCCAGGTGTCCGGAGTGATTGTCCTCTTGATCCTCGCGTACCGGTTTGTGTCGTTGCGTTTCTTGCCGAGAACCGGATAGTCGTGGGTACATCCGTTCGGATGTCAGAATGAGGTGTCGAATAATGATCGTTATGCCATGGACATCTATAACTGATGGAGAATCTATGAGAGCTTCTATTTGTCCCGTGAGAGCTCGGTGTGGGCCCGAGCAGCGTCGGAGCGCCGCGTCGTCAGCGTCGAAAAGCAGGTTCGGTCTGCGATGGTTTGCTGTTCTGTTTGTGTTCCTGTTGCTCCCGGGCAGGTGTTTTGCCGACACGGTCACGTTGGTAAGCGGCACGGTCCTGGAAGGCCAGGTTACAAAGCAGAGTGATTCGGGCATCGTGCTGGAGCATAAGGACCTGGGCAAGGTGGAGATTCGCTCCAGCCGGATCAAGTCCATTGTTTTCGCCCGATCCGACGCTGAAATCGTTCTGGCCGATGGGAGCACGCTCAAAGGCAAGATCGTCGATCAGAACGAGACCGAGATTCGACTGCAGCACGAGGACCTGGGCCAAGTTGACGTTCCCCGGGGTCGCATCGGATCCGTGAAAGTCAACTGGCCGGACGCCAAGGTTGTCTTGATCGCAGGAGACACCATCAAGGGCAAAATGATCGAACGGAATGAAGCCGGCATCGTCCTGGAACATAAGAATCTCGGACGTCTGGAGATTCCCGACAAGCAAATCAAGTCGGTGGTGTTCGAAAAAGAGGAGCGGGCCTGGTTTAATCCGAAGTGGCTCAATGCTGTGTCGGCAAAGATCAAGGAAAAAGGCTGGGAGGCCTCCGTCGATCTTTCGCTCAACACCGCCAGCGGCAATATAAAGAACGAACAGTCGACACGATTGGGTGTTGATGCGGCGCACACGACCGAGAAGACCAGATTTGCACATGACCTTAGCTACTATAATAAGACCAGCCGTGGCGACACGACCGACAACAAACTGTCCTACCGTGTCATGCATGATTGGTTGTCGAAGGAATCCCCCTGGTTCTGGTTTGTCGCAGGGCAATATGACTACGATGAGTTCATGTCCTGGCAGAAGAGGGTAGCCGCGTATGCTGGTCCGGGCTACCGTTTCATCAATTCCGACGATGTGAGATTGGACGTAAGGACGGGTCTGGGCACACGCAAGGAATGGGGTTCGGAGAATGACGACTTTAAGTTTGAAGCCGCTGAAGGTTTACACCTGAGCTGGGATATGACGAGCAGACAAAAGGTTACGGCCTCTACCGTTGTCGCCGGGGTCGTCGGGGACCTGGATGACTACAGGGGCCGAAGCGCCGCCGAGTGGCAGTTCTCGTTCGATCGCGACATGGCCCTGCGTTTCATCGTGGGAATCGAGCACGAATACACATCGATCGTCGATCCGGGGGACAGGCACTCGGATACGCGCGTCTATTTGGGATTGCGCTACGGCATCTGATGGGAGGCCGTTGGCGGCATTGAGGGCAAGAGCATGAACTTGCAGATCGAAACGCGACAGACGAAACCGGAAGTGGTCACCCTGGTTCTGCAGGGGCCGCTTGACGGGGAAACGCACCAGACATTGGACGGAGAAATCCACAGGCTTCTCGCTGCGTCAGTCCGCGTGGTCGTGCTTGACATGGGCGGCGTGGACTTCATCAGCAGTGCCGGCGTCGGGGCTCTTGCGAGCGCCAAGACGTCCCTCACGAGAAAAGGAGGACAACTGGCCATGACGAACTTGCAGCCGCAGGTTGCCAAGGTGCTGGAGATCATGCGCCTGGTGCCTGTGTTGGGCGTGTTCCAGGACCAGCAAGAACTGGACGAGTATCTGGGGCGAATCCAGCGGCGGATGACGGGAGAGGAAGACTAACACCATGGCCAAACAGAGCATCGCCTGGAAACTCATTGGACTGTCGTTCGTGGGGTGTGCCGGTTCCATTAGTGCCCTGGCAGCCCTAGCCGTGTGGGAAGGGAGTACGAGGCTGTCCAAGCAGCAGACGGCGGCGTTGGAAGCGGTGCGGTCCTCACGTCAGCACTATATCGAAAAGCACTTCACCATCATTCGCGGTCAGATGGTGACGTTTTGTCAGGACCATATGATTGCCGAGGCGACGACGGAACTGGGGACGGCCTTCCGTACCGTCCCTGCCCAGCTGCGGGATACGGCATTGGCTCAAGATATCAGAACAACTCTTCTGGCCTACTCTGAACGGGAGTACGCAAAACGGCTTGTGGAGGCGGGATACCCGAATCGTGGTGCGGATGTATATATGCCGGCCTCCGAGGCCGGACGGATCTTGCAGTTGATGTACCTTGCTCACAATCCCCACCCCGTTGACCAGAGACATAACCTGGATCGTGCCAAGACGCCGTGCGATTACAATCGGTTGCACGGCCTGTATCATCCGTTGATTCGCGACTTCCTAAAGACGTTCGGATGCTACGACATCTTCCTGTTCGATCTGCAGGGCAATCTGGTCTATTCTGTTTTCAAGGAAAGCGATTTCGCGACGAATTTCGTGACGGGGCCGTTCAAGAGCACGAATCTCGCTGCCGTGTTCAAACAGGCACGCCAGGCGGAAGTGCCGGGCTCCATCTTCATGGTGGATTACTCCTCGTATGAGCCGAGCTATGGGACGCCGGCGAGTTTCATTGCCGGACCTGTGTTTCGAGATGGGGCCAAGATCGGTGTCGCCGCCTTCCAAATGCCGATCGACGAGATCAACTTCATTGTGTGCGATGTGTCCGGACTGGGGCGGACGGGGCAGGTCTATCTCGTCGGCGCGGACCTGTTGATGCGGTCGGACACACGGTACGACGCAAACGCGATCTTCAAGCAAGAGGTCCCTACGCAATCGGCTGAGAAGGCCATTGGGGGTGAGACGGGGACGATGCGACAGATTTCCTATACGAATCAGGAGGTGCTGGCCTCCTTTGCTCCTATGCGGATCGCAGGCCTACGGTGGGGCATCGTGGCGGAGATGGACATGGCCGAAGTCACGGCTGTGGCCCGGGCGTTGCGCAATCGTATCATGGCCTTCGGATTGGCCATCATCCTAGTCATCTGCGGCGGTACGTGGCTGTTGCTACGCCGGTTCGTGCTCTGGCCGGTGGCCTGTCTGATGAACGGCGCGCGCCGCGTCGAAGGGGGAGACTACTCCGCGCGCGTCGAGGTGCGGTCGGGCGACGAGATCGGACAGCTGGCCAAGGCGTTCAATCACATGATGGAGGCGATCGACCGCGATTCGGCTGTGCTTCGTAAGTTATCGCGCGCCGTCGAGCAGAGTTCAAGTACTGTGGTGATCACCGATATTGCAGGACACATCGAGTATGTGAACCCCAAGTTCAGTGAGACGACTGGGTATGATGCAGAAGAGGCTTATGGGAAGAACCCCCGCATCCTCAAGTCCACTGAACACCCTCCGGAATTCTACCGGGAGTTGTGGGATACGATCCTGGCCGGGAACGAATGGAAAGGGAAATTCTGCAATCGCCGCAAGAACGGTCAACGGTACTGGGAGCAGGCGTCCATTTCTCCCGTACGGGATTCGAAAGGCAAGATTGCCAATTTCGTGGCGGTCAAGGAGGACGTGACCGAACGCAGAGAGGCGGAGAGAGCCTTGCGAGCCGCAGAGGCGGCCAGCCGGGAGTCAGAGCAGCGCAGCCGACTGCTTTTGGAGTCCGCCGGGGAGGGCATCTTCGGCACCGATACCAATGGGCAGGTCGTCTTCGTCAATCCCTCGGCGACCCGGATGCTCGGCTTTGAAGCCGAAGAGATGCTGGGCAAGGCGGTGCACGACCTCATTCATCACAGTCACAGCGACGGGACCGGCTATCCGATTGAGGACTGTCCCATGTGGCGGGCCTACACCGACGGCATGCGCAGCGAAGTGGATGACGAAGTCCTCTGGCGCCGTGACGGCAGTCACTTCAGCGTCCACTATATCAGCACACCTATTCGAAAGAACGACGAACTCGTCGGTGCAGTCGTCACCTTCAGTGACATTACGGCGCGAAAGGAAGCCGAGCGGCAGATGGCCGAAGCCCGGGAAGTAGCGGAAGCCGCCACCCGGGCCAAGAGCGAATTCCTGGCCAACATGAGTCACGAGATTCGCACGCCGATGAACGGCATCATCGGGATGACGGATCTGGCGCTCGATACGGACCTTACGCCGGAGCAGCGCGATTATCTGAACACGGTGAAGTCGTCGGCCGATGCCCTGCTCACCTTGATCAACGACATCCTGGATTTCTCCAAGATCGAAGCCGGCAAACTGGAGTTGGAGCCGATCGGCTTTGGCTTGCGCGATGCTCTGGCCGATATGCTCAACACGCTGGCCAATCGTGCCCACAGCAAAGGCCTCGAACTGATCTATGACGTTGCGGCCGATGTTCAGGACGCGTTGGTTGGGGATGTCTACCGTGTGCGCCAGATCATCGTCAACCTCGTGGGCAACGCCATCAAGTTCACGGAAAAGGGCGAAATCGTCGTTGCTGTCGAGCAGGTCGAACGGACAGACCGGAGCACGACGTTGCATTTCTCCGTACGCGATACGGGCATCGGTATCCCGGCAGATAAGCTGGAAGCGATCTTTAAGCCTTTCGAACAAGCGGATGCTTCCACGACCCGGCAGTTCGGTGGAACCGGCCTGGGGCTGGCAATCTCCGTTCAGTTGGTAGAACTCATGGAGGGACGCATCTGGGCGGAAAGCCGGGAGGGCCGGGGCTCGACCTTCCATTTCGAGGCGGTCTTCGAACTGGGGAAGGCCTCCTCTGCGGCGGATGTGCAGGCCGACCTTGAGCTACTCGAAGGTTTGCTTGTTCTCGTCGTCGATGACAACGCGACGAACCGTCGCATTTTGACGGCTATGCTGGAGAACTGGCGTATGCGTCCGCAGAGCGCTGCGGGGGCAGGCGAAGCGCTGGCCGCCCTGGACCGAGCGAGGAACGCCGGCCGCCCGTTCCGACTGGTTCTCTCGGACGTCAATATGCCGCAGATGGACGGCTTCACGCTTTTTGAAAACACGCGGTGCAATCCTCAGCATCAAGATGTACCGTTCATTCTGCTGACGAGCGCTGCCCGTCCGGGCGACGTGGCACGTTGCCGTGAAATCGGGGTCTCTGCTCACTTGATCAAGCCGGTCAGGCAATCCCTCCTGATGAATGCCATTGTCAATGCCGTCGGCGGGACGCGTATCGATGTCAGCAAGCCCGATGCCGCCGAAGGACCGTGCATCGTCCCCGGCGACGGACGTTCGCTGCGAATTCTACTGGCTGAAGACAACGCTGTGAACCAGAAGTTCGCCGTTCGCGCGATCCAGAAAGCCGGGCACGAGGTCGCCGTGGCCAACAATGGGCGTGAGGCTGTCGACGCTTGGCAGCGCGATCGCTATGACGTTGTGCTGATGGATGTGCAAATGCCGGAGATGGATGGCCTCGAAGCCACCAGAACCATTCGCGCCTTGGAGCAAGAACGCGGCTCTGAACAGGCCATACCCATCATCGCCATGACCGCTAATGCGATGAAGGGCGACCGGGAACGTTGCCTGGAAGCCGGGATGAACGGTTATGTCTCCAAGCCGGTCAAACGAGAGACCCTGTTTGCTGAAATCGCGAGGGTACTGGAAAAGGGCTGATATGAAATACGCTATGAGAATAGGAAAGGGATACTGATGTCGGAGGTGTTTGATCAACAGGCCTTGATGGAGCGGGTCGATGGCGATCTGGAGTTTCTCGAAGAGACGGTTGAGATGCTCGACGAGGACTGCCCGGATCTGCTGCGTCAGATTCAAGAGGCCGCAGCGCGAGTGGATGCTGAAGGACTCGTTGGGCCGGCCCACACCCTCAAGGGCATGTTGGCCAATTTCTGCGCGACAGCCGCCGAAACAGCGGCTCGCGACGTGGAAATGATGGGACGCGAGAATCGCATGGTCGATGTGGAGGCGGCGGTGACGGCGCTGGAGAACGAAACCAGAGGCCTAAGAGACGCATTGCACGAGTTTCTGGAGGCTGCCCAGCGATGAAGATCCTCGTTGCCGAAGACGAGCGGGTCACACGGCGGTTGCTGGAGCGGCAACTGGAGCATTGGGGTCATGACGTTCTCGCCGTGGAGGATGGCGCCCAAGCGTGGAACCAGTTTCAGCAAGAGCCATTCGACGTGGTCGTTACGGATTGGGACATGCCGCATGTTGACGGCCGAGAGTTGATCCAGCGCATTCGCGCTTGCGATTCTGCCGGCTATGTCTATCTCATTATGCTCACCGGCCGCTCCGAGACGACGGATCTGGTCGCCGGCATGGAGGCCGGTGCCGATGACTTCCTCGCCAAGCCGTTCGATCGCAACGAATTGCGCGTGCGTCTACGTGCCGGAGAGCGGATCATCCAGTTGGAGCGAAATTTGGCGGCGAGAAACCAGGAACTGCTCAAAGCCAATGAGCGCATGAAAGGAGATCTTGAAGCGGCGGCCGAGATGCAACGAGCCCTCTTGCCGGAGAGCCTTTCGGACGTTTTGGGTGTCCACTTTGCCTGGCATTATGAGCCTTGCGACGAGCTCGGGGGCGACATTCTCAATGTGTTCGCTCTCGATGACCAGCGCGTCGCAATGTACCTGTTGGATGTCAGCGGGCATGGGGTGCCAGCGGCCCTTCTTTCAGTGACGCTGAGCAGGGTTCTGGCCGCAAGGCATGCCGCTTCGCCCGCTTGCCTTGGACCCGATGCCGGTCCCCATGTCTCCGGGGCTCAAGCGCCGGCGTTGGTTGCCGGCCGACTGAATCAACAGTTTCCCATGACGAGTAATAACGGTCGGTATTTCACCATGGCCTATGCCGTACTGGAGACAGACAGCGGTTGCTTACGCTATGTCCTGGCCGGTCACCCAGCTCCCATTCTGATGCGTCAAGGTCTGTGTCCTCAACCGTTGACCGGTGGCGGGCTCCCGGTGGGCATGTTCGACGATGCGGAGTACGAGGAGCACCGCATTCAACTAAGGCCCGGCGATCGGTTGTATTTCTACTCCGACGGCATTACGGAAGCCAGGAACGAACAGGACGCCATGCTCGATACGGAAGGGTTCATGAAGTTCATCGAAGAATCTTGTGAGCACTCGATACAGGAGAGCGTTGCAAACGTCATAAGAAGACTTCGGCGGTGGTGCGAGCCCGTGTCTTTGGCCGATGACGTATCCTTATTGGCGTTCGAGCTGCCAGGCTGAAAAGACAGCATGCAAGCACGTATGAACCAATCTGGAAGTCATCCCGAATGATGTCTCTCATTCGGAAGGAGGTGTATGGAAACTCTGACAAGACAACTTGTTGTAATTGTGGTAATGGGATGGTTGTTTTTCTGCGCCATGCCCCCCGTCGCAGCGGAACATCCCTTGGAGCCTTTCACCCTCATATTTAATGCCGAGCCCAGGGCCGGTGATATGAACCTGGATGGTCTCGTAGACTGGCTTGACCTGCTGGAGTTTGGCAACTATTGGCTGCTGCCGGAAGGCGCGGGTCACGACGCTACCTGGGAACGGGCCGACACCTATCGTGACGGTTCTGTTGACGGCATGGATTTCGCGCTGCTGGCGAATAACTGGCGGATGCCGCGCGAGATCCAACCGGACGCGGGCTGGGAGTGGATTGACACCGGTTTCAATTACATATTGATGGACTTCGAGTTCCCGGAGGGCCAGAGCCGGATCGGCTATGCGGTCGGCGAGAGTCAAACCTACAAGGGGGAAGGCATCGTGATCAAAACCACCGATGGCGGAGATACATGGACGCGACTGACCCCTGAGGGAATACCGGGTCTGGAGGCTATGTCTTTCGTAGATGTGAACACGGGGTATGCCGCCGGCTGGGACGACTATGTCATCAAGACCGCCGACGGAGGAATCACTTGGGATACCGTTGTAGTGCCCAGTGGAATGACAGTGATTGCCGACATCGAGTTCCGCGATCCAAATCATGGAATTCTGCTTGAGGGCATGAATGTCTATATCACTGAAGACGGAGGCCAGATGTGGACAACCGGAACCGGCATTACTCAAGTATGCCATGAAGTGACTTTTGCCAACGAACACACACTGTTCGCCGTTGGCAATGCTGGTTATGTCTTCAAGTCCACGGACGCAGGATACACATGGATAAGCGTACATCGCGGCGTGCGGGAGGACCTGTTGCTGGGCGTCGATTTCCTGGACGAAACATTCGGAATCGCCGTGGGGGACTACAGCAGCATCGTGAGCACCTTTGATGGCGGCAAAACCTGGAGCCGCGTTTGGCTGGCTGGCGACATGCTTCTCAAGAGTGTGTGCGTCCTCGACGCAGACACGGCCTACCTGTGCGGCACGCCGGAATACGTTTTCAAAACGACGGATGGCGGAGCTGCATGGGTATCCGATTATGACGGCAATTGGGAAAGGGCTTTCAATCGGGTCCGGTTTGCCGACGATGGGACGGGTTTCATCTGCGGCGGTGGGGGAATCTTATTACGCAAGGCGTGGCGGGGGCCGTCTCCGCAGTAGAGAAGGTAGTGAACTACGGTGTGAAAACCTCTGAAAAGGAACCGACCGATGGCAAAACGCGGGATGATTGTGTTGTGGTTCGTGGTTGTCCTTTGCACTGGTTGCGCCAAGTACTGGTACCAGGAGGGCAAGACCTTCGAACAGTGTAAGCAGGACCGAATGGCCTGTCTACAGGAGTTGAAGAAACGCAGCGACTTCTCGGGGGCGACGGCCGACTACGAGTTCAAGTTCATGGAAGCGTGCATGAAGCAGAAGGGATATCGACTCGTCTCAGAGAAGAAATTGCCCTTGAGCGCCAAGCGGGAGCGTCCCGACATGACGTTGCACTATCGCATGAAGGGCATCGCCGGAGATCTTCCGGAACAACAGTGACAACACGATTCCGCACAAGGTGATGGTGGCAGACCCGACGGGAGCCTACTGCCTAGGGTTGGGCGAATGTTCTACGGGCACAAGTAATGTAGAAGTACCCGTTGACTGAGTAAGAGTGTGCGGCTGCATTCTTGTAGTGGCCTACGCCAAGAAAGCAGGCTTTCTGAAGGATAGATGCTATGAAATGGCCGGGTAGGCGAGCTATGCCTCTGCAATCCCTCGTTTGTCACGGTGGTGTTTTGACTTCTGGGATTCGAAAACTCCTGGACCGGTCGTACCAACTTCGGCGATCAGGCGCGTGCCAAGCTGCGTGCCAACGATGCACGTCTGACCTTCGCTTGACCTTCGGCTGATCTACGCCTGATCTCATAACTTGTTATTGGGCCGTCGTTAATCATTCTGTTACAAGAACTTACAATGGGCGCCACCGTACTTGGGGAACTATGCCCCCTCCAGGAAAAGGGTCTCCCATTATTGTGAGGAAGAACGCGGACGGGCGAGGTGTATTGTGGCCGCAGTACAAAAAATCACGGTTTCTGAGCGAAAATCAAGGCTGGGCAGACTCCGACGACCGATTGCGGTAGAGGCCGTGCAATACTCTGGCTTAGCCCCGCAGCAAAGAACAACATCACCGCTCCGCCATCCCATGTGTGTCAAACGTTCGCTATCTCAAAGGCGATGGGATGAGCGATTACCCCGGTTCTAAAATCGTCCACCCACCCCGATTTCCGCGTCCTTGATTCTCGGACCTTTCTCTGCGCGATGTCTGCTTGCCGAGCGGCTTCGGACGTGGTTGCGCACCGGCTCATTCGCAACTGGCAGAGCCGGAAAGCGTAGCTCGGCCGGGGGTGAAAAATACGTATTTCCCCCAATTGACACGGAAGGGGAAGTGGTCATAATCCAGGCTGGAGTATGGAGTGGTGGTGAAGTGTCGCCCACTCGTGGCATGGAGGAGTGGCCAAAGCAGTTCCCACCCGTGCGGCATAGCCCCATTCGACCTGTGATGTGCCGCCTCCGCCTCACACAGAGCGGATGAAGGGACTGCACGGGCACGGCCGCCCTGAACGCCGACACGTCGCTTCGTGTGTTGTGACGCCGTCTGGTGTGGGCCGCGCACCGCCGCCGGGAACGGAATAGACAAACGGAAGTGTGGTGAGAAGATGGACCGTGATGTTCATTTCCTGGTGCTTTTGCAGGTATCCCTGCCCTCATTGCACTTACGCAACGGAATTTCAACCTGACAATAATCAAGGCGCGTATGCGCGCCGGTGTCAGAAAATCTAAAGGAAGGAGGCCGTGATGAGAGAGAGGCGAATGGCTGCGTTGATGTTGGCGATCAGTTTGGTGGTTGCTCCAACTGCCATGGCCGAGGTTGTCAGTCTGATGGGCGACAAGGACGGTTTCGGTGTTGGATGTCCGATCGAGAGCGGGCGCAACTATCTCGATTATGGCGCGTACTATGCCGACTACCGGGGCGCCGGCGACCCCGCGTTCACGGACAAATGGCTCCTGGGCGACCAATCCTGGACGCACGGCTACAGCCTCGGGAGTATCACGTCTCTGTCGGCGAGTCTTGAGATCTTTGTGGCGGGCGTCGAGAGCGCCGCCGCCGGCAGCGCGGACGTCCGCGTCGGCGGCACGAGTGTCGGTACGGTCCCGGGGCTGGAAGGCGGATACGATCTTACGCGAATCTTGACATTCGACGTCGCAGTCAGCCTGCTCACGGGCTCCGATCCGGTGGTGGTCGATGTCTCCAGCGAAATGGACGGCTGGATTATCGACTACTCGCAACTGACAATAGAGACCGACGGGGCGGGAGGCACGAACGGGATGACTCCCATCCCCGCGCCGGGTGCGCTGCTCCTCGCCGGGTTCGGCCTTGCCTGTCTGAACCTGAGAGCAACGCGCCGGGCGGTGTAGGGCCGCGTTTCACAAATCGTGCGATAGTAGATTGCTTCGCTTCGCTCGCAATGACATCGAGGATTTGCATATGGCATTGCGAGGAGTCCCGGTGCGCCGGGAAAGCAATCTCCTGCCGCATTGTCGCGGAACTTGCGAAATGCGCTATCAGTGCCGTCGGGGCATGTCTACTGCCATACGACCGGGCCGTTGTTTCTTTTCCTTCACCACAGTACAGGCACTTCCTTACGGCTCCGGTCTATGTCATCAGAATTGATTACATCAAATACTGGCGTTCGGGGTTGACAGCCAGCGCGAAACGTTCATACTCTCAACTCACAGTGGATCTGTGTGTTGCATCCTCGACGTGAACTTCTCT
>Ga0272441_10008257_pt1 | contig 16553 bp, 6 predicted proteins | sample SSMProp6N_FD_193582 | JGI IMG/M metagenome (GOLD analysis project Ga0272441, IMG submission 193582) | Marine sediment archaeal communities from Little Sippewissett salt marsh, Falmouth, MA, United States - SSM-Prop-6N | ecosystem: Environmental > Aquatic > Marine > Wetlands > Sediment ... | reverse complement strand
CTTGCAGGATGTCCTTACGGACACCCCGCCACGGCTCGGGGCCGGCTTGGGTCGCTACTGCCTTACCGTATGGCTCTTTCATCCACTACTCTCCGCCAGCTACTGGCGCATCCCCCCTACGGGGGCTCTTTCCCTGTGGGGCCACCCACCACGGGCTTGCGCCCGTGGCTACCCCCAAACGCCCTCCGGGCTATGGAACGACCGGAAGTCCCCGCCGCACACCCTACTTCACCGCCCCGGCGGTGAGGCCCTTGACGAAGCGGCCCTCCGGGCTATGGAACGACCGGAAGTCCCCCGCCCCACACCCTACTTCACCGCGCCGGCGGTGAGTCCTTTGACGAAGCGGCGCTGCATGGCGACGTAGAGGACGGTGACGGGCAGGGACAGGACGACCACGCCGGCGAAGATGTGGTTCCAGTTGCGGACGTACTGGTCGTTGAGGAACTTCCACAGTTGCACGAACACCAGTTGCCCCCGGGTCGGGCCCATCACGATGAAGGCCTGCATGAAGTCGTTCCAGATCCACAACCCCCAGAAGATGACCACCGTCACCGTGCACGGGGTCAGCAGCGGGAAGACCACGCGCCAGAACGTGCTCACCTGCCCGCAGCCGTCGATGGCGGCGGCCTCCTCCAGCTCCCGGGGGATCGCGGCCATGAACGCGCTGTAGATGAAGATGCACAGCGGCAGGCCCCACGAGACGTAGTGCAGCAGCAGGGCGAAGTACGTGAACTGGATGCCGAGCATGCGGAACAGCTTCAGCAGCGGCACCATGATGATCTGGAAGGGCACGGTCAGGCCGATCAGGAAGAACACCCGCAGCAGCTTCCCGGTGGCCATCCGCCGGCGCATAATCGAGTAGGCCGCCATCGGCGCGACGGTGACGAGGCACGCGATCACGCCGGCGCACATCAGCAGGCTGTTGAGCATGGGGCGGGCCAGCTTCATGCCCGTGAAGATGTACTCGAAGTTGTCCCACCGCAGCCGCTCGGGCAGCGCGAGCGGGTCGCGGAGGATCTCCGGGTTGGTCTTGAACGCGTTGAGCAGCGCCAGCACGCACGGGCCGACGAACGCCGCCCCCGCCAGCAGCATCACCGCCTCCAGCCAGCCGAAACGGAGGGGCGCCCGCCGCCGGCTCACAGCTCCACCTGCCTGCGCCGCAGCAGCGCCACCTGCACCACCGCCACCGCCACCAGGGCCGCGAACACCGCGAACGACACGGCCGAGGCGTAGCCCTGGCGGTTGTTCTTCACGCCCAGCCAGTAGATGTAGTAGCCCACGGTGGCCGTGCGGTAGCCCGGCCCGCCCTCCGTGGTCACCACGATCTGCCCGAAGAGGTTGACCCCGAAGATCGTCGCCAGCACGAGGTTCGTCGTTACCGTCGGCACGAGCATGGGCAGTTGGATCCGCGCGAACACGGTCACGGGCCCCGCGCCGTCGATGCTCGCGGCCTCGTACAGTTCGGTGGGGATCGTCTGGAGGTTCGCCAGGTACAGCGTGGTGAAGAAGCCCACCGCGCTCCAGGCGACCATCGCGAAGATGAAGTACCCCACCCACCGCGGGTCCATCATCCAGTCCTGCGCCCACTGCCCCAGCCCCATCGAGCGGAGCAGCAGGTTGACCGCGCCGTGGTTGTAGTTGCAGAGGTATTTGAACAGCAGCGCCACCACGAGAATGCTCAGGACGTACGGATAGAAGAACAGCCCGCGGATGAGCCCCTTCGCCGACCGCAGGCGATCCAGCAGCACGGCCAGCACCAGCGAGCCGAACGTGAAGAACGCCACGATCATCCACGTCTCGGAGAGCGTGAAGCGAATCGCGGCCGCAAACCGCTCGTCGCCGGCAAGCTCGCGGAAGTTATCCAGGCCGACGAAGTTCGGCTCGTCCGTCCAGCCGGTCCAGTCGGTCAGGCTGTAGGCGAAGCCCAGCACGGCCGGGACGACAACGAACGCCCCGTACAGCAGCACGGCCGGGCCGCAGAGAATCAGCGACGCCACCCAGCCGCGGCGGCGGAATGTGGGGGCCGGGCCCATGTCCGGTCACATGCCTTTCAGGGCGCTGTCCCAGTCGTCGTCGAGCATCTTGAGCAGCTTGTCCACGTCGCGCGTGCCGGCGAGGATCTCCTGCATGACGGCCTTCATCGTGTTGCCGAAGAAGATCGGCGGGGGGATGTCGTCCAGCGCGATGTGGAAACCCGGCGTCGTGCCGTACTCGTCCATCGTTCGCTGGATGTTGTCGAACAGCGCCTGCGCCGGCTTCCACGCGCTCTGCGGGCCCCGGACGGGCACCTTCGAAGCGGCGGCGAACTGCCCCTCGCCGTTGAGGAAGAGCTGGTAGACCTCCGGCTGGTAGAAGGCCTCCAGCATCGCCCGGGCCTTCGCTCGCTTCTCGCCCGTCGCCGACGTGGTCATCGCCCATCCGCTCTGGGGGTTCGAGCAGGTGATCAGGACCGGCTTGCCCCCCGTCATCGACGGGATCGGCCAGTAGTCGATCTCAAAGTCCACCTTGTTGGACTCGACGTCCCCGGCAATCCAGCAGCCCATCATCCACGTCGCGCCCCGCCCGCCGTAGAAGACCCGCTGCTCCTCGTTGTAGCCGTCCGAGGCGGCTCCCTTCTCGGCGAAGCTCTCCAGCAGGTGGATCATCTTCTCGACGATCCGCCGGGCCGTCGGGTCGGTCGCGAACCGCACCTCGCCCCGGTTTCGGCGGATCGTCCAGGAGGGCTTGTCCGGCCCGTGCTCGCGGTCGTACATGTTCGTCGCGATGGCGTAGAACAGCGGCTGGAAGGCCGACCATTCCCGCCCGCCGTACACCAGCGGCCGATGGCCCCTGGCCTTCAGCTTCGCCAGCCCCGCGATGAACTCGTCCCACGTCTGCGGCGGCGAGGTAATCCCCGCGTCCGCCCACAGGGCCTTGTTGACCGCGATGCCCTGGACCTGGACGCCCCCCTGCGTGGTGTACCACCGGCCCCGGTAAGGCCTCGGCAGCGCGATGCCGAACTTCTCGTAGTACGCCCGGTCCAGCGGCACGAGGTGGCCGCCCCGGACCAGCATCGGCGTCAACTGCCACGTCATCACCACTTCCGGCAGGTCGCCGGTGGCGATCCGCGCCTTGTAGAACTCGTCCCCGTTCTGGTTGCCCAGGTCGATCAGCTCGACCCGCCAGCCGGGGTTGCCACGCTCGAACGCCGCCTTCCATGCCTCGAAGTGGACGCGGAACCCCTCCCGGCCGCCGATGTTCCGCGTGACGCGGAGGACCTTCTCGTTGGCCTCGTCCTTCCCGCACCCGGCCGCCAGGGCCAGGCCCGCGACGGCCGCCCCCCACAGCACGCGGGCGACCGTGTTCCTTGCACGTCGCATCACCGTCTCCTCGGCCTGGGGCCGTCCGTCGCCATTCCGCCTCCGTCCTCTTGAGCCCGAGCCACCCGGGCAGCCCCACCACCGCGATCCCACAAACGAAAGGGCCGTGGGGAACTCGCGGCGGGCCGGCATGGGTCATCTACTGCAACCGGTACAGCACGCCGTCAGTGCCGGAGACAAACACCGCCTGCTCGGCAACGGCGATTCCGTCCCAAACCGGCGAGAAACCGAGGGGCACCGTCTGAAGGACCTTGCCGTCGGCCGAGGAAAGGACGAGGAGGTCCGCCTTCTTGTTCCAGTTTGCGGCCTGGGCCGCGATCTTGCGGGCAGTCGATGCCTCCTGGATCGTCTGGATGGCCTCGTTCTCGTCGTAGAGCTTCCTGGGCCCGGCGACGATCAGCCTATCCCCGGCCTTGATGATAGACCGGGCGAGGACCGGGATGTCGACCGACCAGGTGCGCTCCTTGCTTCCGCCCCGGCTCTTGCGGGACCGCCTTACCTTCCTGCCCTTGTTCCCCGACGCGGGCGCCGCGGTCTTCCCCGCGGCCGCTTTCTGCATCGGGGCCTTGTACAGGTTGTAGGTAAAGGAGGACCCCCACCCGTACCGGTTCCGACCGTACGCGTACAGGTCGCTGCCGTCGGCGATCATAATGCGGCCCGAGGGGTTGGCGTTCCCGGTCGCGCCGAATCCGCCGCAGCCGCCCTTCCAACCCGTCGCGTAGGTCCAGAAGGCGCGGTGGAACCAGGTGTCGTCCAGGTAGCCGTTGACCGCGAAGACGTGGCGCGTCTTGGAATCGGTCTTCTTGCACTGCAGATCAAAGGCGAGAGAGCGCATGTAGAGGTGGTCGCCCTCGGCCGACAGGACGTCGGGCTTGGATGGCACGGCGTTCATGCCGCTTGTCGCCGTGGGAGCCAGCTCGTGGACCTCGCTGTGCCGGGCCTCGCCGGTCAGCGGATCGAGCGCGCACACGGTGATCCCGCCGTCCACGAACATGTTGCGCCCGGCAATGGCGTAGATCAGGCGGTTGTGCCACGTCACCGAGCCGTGGACGGGCCAGACGGATTCAACGCGGCCTTCGTCGACGATCTTCTCGGTGGTCGGCGCGATGCGGCGGCGCCAGACCATCTGGCCGGTGCCGGCGTTGAGGCAGGTGACGTGCCCGTCGGCCGAACCGAAGTACAGCAGCTCGCCGACGACGGTGGGCGGGGAATCGACCCGGCCGCCGGTGACGTGGGTCCAGGCCGGCTTGCCGCTCGCGGCGTCGACGGCGACGACCCGGTTGTCCTCGACGGACGATAGGAAGACCTTGCCTCCCGCGACGACCGGGGCCGTGAGCTTGCCCCCGATCGCGGCGCGCCACGCCGGGCGGAAGGACGCGGGCAGCACATTGCTCGTCGACGAGGTCCTGCCGGCATTGGCCCGGTACGTGGGCCACTCGCCCGTGCGGCTCGCCAGGCCGCCGCGGTAGCTCTCGCCCTTTTCGGTCTGGACGGCCGCGGCAGATCGCTTCCGGTAGGCCGCAAGCTCCGGATCGGTCCTCGCCAGGCCGGCGAACCCGTTCAGCTTGGACTCGGCGAAGCAATTGCAGGGGTCCGGCGTCGCGTAGACCATGCCGTTGGCGACCAGGATGCCGAACCCGCAGGCCCCTCGCACCCACTGGTCGTTCACCACGCCCTTGCCGTCGAAGCGGACGAAGTTGATCCCGACCTTGGACGCGAGCAGGTACGTCTCCGTCGCGCGGGAGGCGTGGCAGCGGTGATGGAACCCGTGGCCCAGGTCCAGGTTGATCGTGCGGACGACCTTGCCGGTCTTCGGGTCCAGGCCATTGAGAACCGATCGCGACGCCTTCATCGAATCCGGCGCCCAGACCAACCCCTGCGCGACCATGAGGTCCTCCGGGCTTCGGTAGCCGGAAGAGGGATGCGGCGCGCTCCAGAGCTTCTTACCGGTCAGGGCCGAGACCGCGGTCATCGTGTCGTTCGCGCCCTTCTTCGTGCCGGGCGGCACCCAGTCGTAGTTCTCGCCGCCCGAGAAGATGACGACGTCGTCGCACACCACCAGCGACGCGCCGTAGTGGGCATAGAACTGGGACCAGATCGGGATGTCCGGGGACTCCCACAGCTTCTTCCCGGTGCGGTAGTCGAGGGCGACGACCCCTTTCCCGTTGTGGAAGTAGACCCGCTTGTGGTCCGTCGCCAGGCTCAGGGGCGCGAATCGGCCGTCGCTGCGCCACCTCTCGCCGCCCGACTTCACGTCGTACGCGATCAGCCGGCGCTCGGCGTTCAGCCACAGGGGGGACTTGTTGCCGCCCATGAGCTTCTTCAAGAGAGAGAAACCCGTCGCACGCGGGTCCTTGCCCGTCCCGCCGCGCTCGGCGTCCAGGTCGTCCAGCGGGCCTTTGCCGACCAGCCGGAGCGCCAGGAGCGTGTCGTCGGTCACGAGGATCTCCTCGCACTTCTCGGAACCGGCGTAGACCTTGATCTGCGTGCCGTCGACGCCGTTCAAGTGCGTCACCGGCGCCCGGATGCCCAGGGTCACGTAGACGTCGTCCCCGACGGACACGATCCGCCGGGGCAGCGTGGCGGGCATGCTCTTCAGGGGCCAGAGGTGCGGGTGCCACTCCGCGATCCTCTTCTTCCAGAGCACGACGCCGTTGAACGCGTCCCGGGCGACCAGGCGCCACTTGGGCGGGAAGAGGATCGAGGCGCTGGTCTGCTCGTCGAAGATGTAATACGCCCGGCCGTTCGCGGAGACCATGGCGCTGAGGCTGGGAAGGTGGTCGTGGTGCCGCAGCATCTGGGGGGCGCCCACCCACTGGATTCGCCGCGGCGGACCCACCAGCATGTCCTGGCTCACCGAATTGCCGTTCGGCCGGTAGAGGTAGTGGGTCCATTCGTCCATCTCTTTCGGGTACGGCTTCGTCCACAGCGTCCGGCCGCTCGCGTCGACGGCGCACCCGTACGGAGCCAGGGCGCGGCGAATCTCGTCGGTCACGCCCTTGCAGACGATCCGGTTGACCGTGTTCTCCACAAACGGGATGCGCCCCCCGTCCCAGACGCTGACGGTGACCCGGCCGGTCTGGCCGGCTTTCAATAGCTCGCGCCGCAGCCCTTCCTCGGCGGCGGGGCTTGCCACCAGGCCGTGGACCAGGCTCGACGGGTCCCCCGCGTGCTGGAGCAGGTCGGCCGCCGACCCGGGGTCCACCACCACGATCAGCCCGGCCCTGCCGGCCGCATGAAGGTCCGTCGAGACGCTCAGCCCCACCAGAAGGACGAGGGCAAGAAACGCCGCCTGCGTTTTCGTCGAAACGACGTGTCGTCGGGTCGGATCCATCAGAATCTCCTGTCGGTATTCCCTTGTCGTGCCGTCATTGCTCGATCGCTGTCCCCGGCGGGGAAGACAGCCGGCGGCGCAGCTCGGCCTGGTCCGTGCCTTCCGGACCCAGCAGGACCTCCTCGCCCACGGCGGTTGCGAACGTCAGCCTCTCGCCTCGAAGCGTACCGCTTCGCTTGCCGTTTCGATAGAGCACAACCGCCTTTTGGGGCCAGGGATTGACCAGCACGCACGCCCGGCCGCGCTCGCTGAGTATCCGCACGGTCCGCACCCGCCCCCGGGCCAGTTGACTGGAGACCAGAAACGCTCCTTCGGCGCGGAGGTCCCCGAACCGCGCGTCGCGGTCCCGCGGCCAGACGCCGAAGACGCGCAGCACGCCCTGGGGGGCCGAGCACAGCATCATGTTGATCGTGTTGGGCACGGTGGAGCAGTTCTCAATGCCGTGCGGGTTGTGGGCCGCGAAGCCGTTCGGCTGGCAATGCCGGGTGACGTACTCGTGCAGCTTGCCGAGGATCACGTTCGGGTCGTATCCCACGCGAACCGCCGCGGGGAAGAAGCTGTTCGAGCCGTTGTTGTCCACCCACCGGCCCATCACGGCGATCGTGTTGCGGCTGATCTCCAGCAGCGTCGGATCGCTTTCCAGGCCGATCGCGCCGCCCGGGTAGATGTGCTGGATTCCCAGCGTGTTGTTCCGCCACCACGCCGTGCCGCGCTCCGTGTAGCGGAAGACCGTCTTGCCGTCCCGCTCCTGCGTCGCGAAGCCGCTGATGTGCTTGTGGATGTGGCGCCACTTCTCGTGCCGGTCGCCGTCGACCCCCAACGCCCCGCTCATGTCCAGGGCCGTCTCCATCGCCAGCCGGACGAACGCGATCGACACGATCGGGTTGAAGTCGCCGAACGTGTTCTCGTGCACCGCGTCGTTCTCGATGACGTACCGGCCGCCGGCGTCGTCCCACTTGAGGTAGTCTTCCCAGAAGTCCGCCACCGCGCGGACGAACGGGTAGAGCGTCCTCGCGTAGGCCGGGTCGTACGTGTGCCGCCAGCGCATGGCGATATTGACCAGGCAGTAGCCGGCGTTGCTCTTCTGCCCGCAGAACAGGCCCGGGCTGGAGTCCCCCTTGCGGTCGTACGTGCCCCACTTGCTCGTCTCCGTGCCCTTCGGGCCGATGCCGACCGGGTAGTACGCGCCGCGGCAGTTCAGCTCGGCCTTGGCGTAGGCGGTGGCCTTGGGCAGGAAGTCCAGGATCGGCCCGTGGTAGGGGTCGGCCTGCTCGATGTGGTTCGAGGAGTACAGCCCGTAGAACGGGGCCATGTGGTTGTAGTTGAGGTGGTAGTCGCCCGCCCAGCCGGGCGTGTCCGTCGTGACCCACGTCCCGAACAGGCCCGGCGGGAACTCCGGGTCACGCGAGCATGAGGCCAGGACGTACTGGCTGAGGTAGTAGCGCTGCTCGAGGGCCTTGTCGCCGATCTCGACGAAGCTGCGGCCCCAGAAGCCCCGCCACCACTTCGCGTGGGCTTTCCGCAGCGCCTCGATCCCGTCCCCGTCCAGGCCCGCGGCCAGCGTGCGGGCGACGGTGGCATAGTCCTTGTGCTTGAAGACGCTCGCCATCGCGACGGCGACGGTCACCGGCTTGCCCGGCCGGAGGGTCAGCAAGAGCCCCTCGGCGCCGAGGACCTTCATCGCCGCCGCGGCTCCGCTGGGGATCTCCACGTCCTTCGTGAACGCGCGGGTCACCCAGTGCACGCCGCCCTCGGCGCCCGCGGCGTGCTCGGCCCCGCCACCCTCAGCCACCTCCAGCTCGATCTCCGCCGCCGCGGCCCGACCGACGGCGCGGAGCTCCACCACCAGGACGTTCTTCGTGGCCGCCACCCACGCCCGCATCTTGACGGTCCGATCGCCCTTGGTGAACGCGGCCTCCGTCACGGCGTCGCGGAGCGACTGCTCCACGCGATAGCTCGCCCCCTTCAGCGCGGGCAGGCGCACGTTCAGCCCCCCGAACACGCGGGGCCCGCACGTTCCGTACCGCGAGTTCAGCCGCCAGAAATCGTTCTTCGCCAGCCACAGCCGCACCGCTTCCGGCCCGCCGCCCAACGCCACGCCCATATCCCCGTTGCCCAGCAGCGGCGCGTCCGTCTGCGTCCGGCTGGGAATCCGCCGCGGCGGCTGCGCGAACACCGCCTTGTGCCGCGAGACGATCCGCCCCCCCTCCCGCGCCACGTCGCTCGCCCCGCGCGCTGCAAAGGCCACGTTCGTCACCGCGATGCCCGCCAACAGCACTATGCACGGCTTTGCCAAGAGTCTTCTCCTTTCCGGTTCAGGTGCACGACCGCGGCGGCAGGGCCAGGATGGCCCTGCGACGCACGGGCGAGACGCCCGTGCCACGATCCGGACCCGCTACCTTGAACCCCCGCACGACTCGCCGCGTCCGGTTCTGTCATCGGCAAGGGAAGCGCGAACGCCCGCATCTCGCTGCCGCGTGCGCCAGGCGGCGAGATTGTGCGTCTCGCGGGGGTCGGCGCGGAGGTCCTAGAGCGCCCCGGCTGCCGCCGGCGGTCCGCCATGCCGCCCCCCCCGCCGGACCAGGACCGGCTTGCCCTTGGGCCGTCCCCTCTCCACGTCACTCGCCCCAGCAGTCGACCGTGCCGTCCTGGTTGACGATGAACACGCGGCCGTACGCCGCGGCAATGCCGTCCCAGACGGGCAGCTTGTCGAGTGTGTATTCGGCAAGGGTCGTGCCGTCGACCGCGGATACGGCGTGCAGGATCGCGCCCCTGCGTCCCGCGTAGGTGCCCCCCAGATCGTCCGGCCGAAAGACCAGCGGCGCTCCGGCGACGAACACGGTCTCCCCCGCGAGGACCATGGCCTTGCCGGTCATGGGGATCGTGGCCTGCCATTTGTCGGTCCAGCCGTCTCCGGTCCGGGTCTTTGCCAGCAGCGCGTAGCCGCCCCGTGGGTTCCAGCTCTTGCCGCGGTGCACAGGGTGGCCGAACACCGAGTAATAGTCCGTGCCGTCGGAGACGATGATGTCGCCGGTCGGGTACGGTGTTTTCAGCGTGGTCCACATCTTCCGGTGGTTGAAGTTCTCCTTGACCAGCTTGTACTCCCGGTGATTGCGCCGCGATTCCAGCATGCCGGACGACGCCAGCAGGTGCTTGCCGGGCGCGGCGTCGGTCAGGTCCGGCTGGAACGCCTGCTGCCGCAGGTAGACGGTGCCCGCCTCGCCGCTCATCACGTCGGCGACGTTGCCCAGGATCACCTCCGTCTCCGAGCGGCTGCCTTCCTCGACGAATCTCGGGAAGCCGTCCTCGCCGTAGGGCCCGTAGAGCCGACGCTGGTAACGCAGGTTGCCCGTAACCGGATCCAAGCCGTAGACGAAGATGCCGCCGTCCAGATACGAGGACCGGCCGGCACAGAAGTAGGCCGTCCCGTTCTGGACCAGGACGCTGCCGTGAACGGGCCAGGCCGACTCGAGTCGACCAAAGGCGCACAGGAGCCTCTCGGGCAAATCGCGCCAGCGCCACGACAGCGCCCCGTCCGAGGCGCGAAGGCAGTGCACCCATCCGTCGCGGCTGCCGAAGAGGACGAATCCCTCGTGATACGTCGGCGGCGAGTCGATACGGCCGCCGGCGAGATAGCTCCACAGCGTCTTGCCGCTGCCGGCGTCCAGGGCGCGAAGCGTATACGTCTCCGTCTCGGCGACGAACACCTTGCCGTCGGCGATCGTCGGCGCGCTGAGGGCCTGCCCCAGGCTCGCTTGCCACAACGCCTTGAGCCCCTTCGCCGGCACGGGCTGGTTCGTTCCGGCATACCGGCGGGCATCCTGCCGGTAGGTCGGCCAGGGGGCCTTGCCCGCCTTCGCTGCCTTGCCGTACGCGACGCCCTTCTCCAGCCGGGCCGATCGCTCGACCTTCACGACCTGCCCCCTTGTCGGCAGGGAGTCCTCGTTGGTGTGGAAGGCGTTGAAGTTGTTCAGCCCGGTGGGGATGTGGCACTGACAGGACCAGGGGCCGCAGTAGATCAGCCCGTTGCAGGGCAGCGGCCCCACGCTGCACGTGGCGCGCGTGAAGGCCGCGGGATACTCCGCGTCGGTTCGGAAGTCCATGCAGTCCGGACCACCGGTCTTGCTGTTGATGAAGAAGCGCTCCGTGATGAAGTTGCGGTAGCACCGGTCGTGGCCCATCGGTTTGGAGAGCTTTTGGGGGAGCGTCCTGATCGGTTCGCCCGTCCGGAGGTCATAAGCGGTCGGCCGGCTGCGAACGACCCCCTTCGGGTCATTGCAGGAGCCGCACATCCACAGCGCGCCGGCGGCGAGGAGGAGATCGGTGGGCGCCGAACACCCCTTGCGTGCCGGAATGGCCTTGCCCCAGTAGTCCCTGCCGTCGGCCAGCGAGTAGGCGTGGACTCGCCTTCCCTCCTCGGAGTATACCGCGTCGTCGCTCAGCACCACGGTATGGGGACGTTCGCCCGTGCCGTAGGGAATCTTCTTCCGGGCCGCCCAGACCTGCCCGCCGGTCTCCGCATCCAGGCAGAAGACCCCCTGCGTGCTCTGATAGACGAGCCTCCCCTTCTTGAGCCCCATCGAACAGCCGGTGTACCGGACGATCTTCCCGCTCCGCCAGAGCGTCTTGCCGGTTGCGGCCTCGACGGCCACGATCACACAGGTGGGGTTCTCGACGTTGGGTGTTTGCGGGTTGTAGGACGAGGGAGGGAAGCCGTCGCCTTCGAAGGCCATGACCGCGGCCGGTGTTTTCGGCCCGGCATGGTCCGGGGGCGTGTCTCCGCCGATCCCGGCCTTCCCTCTCCTTCGGCCCACGGTAAGCGGCCCGTTCTGCTTGTACCCGAAGTAGTGCATGCGGTCGCCCACGACGGCGTAGAGACGGCCATCGTGGTAGACGAACTCCTGCGTGCCTGCCGTCCCCTTGTACGCGCGAAGGACCTTCCCGCTTGCCGCATCCAGGGCGGCGATCGGCGCGGTGAGGCCGGGCGTGCAGTAGACCGTCTGCCCGACGGCAACGAGCCGCTTCTGCATCTGGGCATGGTAGGCCGACATGTGTGCGGTCACCTGCTCCCAGCGAGGGTAGTCCAGCATCCACAGGATCATGCCGTTGAAGGCGTCGCGAGCGACCAGCGACCACCGCGCGGGCAGCAGCGGGTTCTCCGCCGTCTCGTGGTCCTCGATGCTGAACAGCCGCCCGCCGGAGGAGACCATGCTGGTGACCGTCGGCGAGCCGATATGAGCCCGCAGCCAGCCCGGGCCGGATACCCACTGGACATGACGCGGAGGCCCGACCACCGTATCCCTGGCCACGCAGTTGTTGTCCGCCCCGTGCAGACGCTGAGGCCATTCGTCCATCTCGCCGGGATAGGGCTTCGTGAAGGCCGCGTAGCCCTCCCCGACGTCCCGTGCCGGGCGCGGCAGGCAGGACGCCCCTCGCGGCGCGACGGCGGTTCCGTAGGGTGCAAGGGCGCGGCGGATCTCGTCGCTCGGCACGGCGCAGCGTTTGCTCGCCACGACGAGCCGGCTGACGAGGTTGTTGATATACGGCAAGTGCTTCCCGTCGAACTTCGCTGCCGACACCTTGCCGTGACAGCCGGCGGCGGCAATCCGCCCGCGAACCGCGGCGACCCGCGCGTCGGACGTCTCCAGGCAGTGGAACGTACGGCCGGGCTTGCTCCAGTCGCCCGACACGCGGTCCAACGCCCTCTCGCCGATACACACGATCAGTCCGCCGCGGACACCGGCTTCCTTGGGGAGGGCCGCGGCGGGGTCGGTCCCCTCGCCGAGCGCCTCCAGTCGCCGCAGGCAGGCCGTTCGCAGGAAGCTGCGCTCGGGATGCGCGGCTATGAGGCCCCGGCAGATCTTGACGCGTTCGGCCCGGTTTTTGGCGTGGGCCAGCCTTCCGGCGAGCAGCTCCTCATCCACGAGCGCGGCCAGCTCGACGGTCTCGGCGGAGCCGTTGTCCTTCTCGACGGCGGCGAGGGTCTGCTCGAGCAGTTCGCGCTGCTCGCCGGCCTTGAAGCGCGATCGCATCTCCCGCAACTGCGGCAGGTAGGGCTTGGCGGCGGCGCCGTAGGCCTGAAGCACTCTCAGCCGATTGCCGAATCGCACGCTCAGTCCCCACCGATCCAGCTCGAAGGTCTGCATGCACACCGCCAGGCCCTCGGCGACTCGGAACCGCGCCAGCAGCTCCATGCCGTAGTTTCGCGGCATGTCGCCGAACATCGCGTAGTTGCCGGGCAGCTCGCGGGAGCAGTCGTAGACAACCTGGGCCATCTCGGCCAGATCCCGCCGCGTGAAGTGCCGGAAGACGTACACGCCGCAGCCGCGAACCCGGGCGGAGGGGTCCCTGGCAATCTTCCGGACGTAGGCGTAGAGCAGCTCCCGGTTCACGCCCTGGATCGGGTCCCCGTCCGCCGCCAACGTCGGCAGGAGCCCCTGGAAGTACAGCGGGGCATACCGGCCGCCGGGATAGCCCACCGAGTACGCCAGCGCCTGCTGCCTCGGCCGCATGGGCCCGGGCTCGTTGGAGTCCGCGATCGCGCGCAGCATCGTCGGCACGGCCGGGCGGGCGGCCTTCTCCAGCCGGGCCAGGGCGTACCCGGCGGCGATGGAGACGACGGGCTCTGGGTCGTCGATCGCTTTAGACAGGACCCCCACGGCCGCCGCGGCGCGTTGGCCCTGGTGTCCCAGCGCGGCGCACGCCCCGGCCCGCGCCTCGGGGCTGCCGCTGCGGGCCATGGCGGTCAGCCGGGCGATGAAGTCGCCTTCCTTCTCCGCCAGGGCCTTGGCGATCCACTCCCGCCCGATCGGCGACCAGCAGTCCAGCGCGTCGATCAGCTCGTCGGCCGACATGCCGCCCGTGTCGGCGAAGCGCCACCTGCCGGCCGCGATGGTCTGGGCGGCGGCCTTCGCGTCGAGCCCGTGCTTGCGGTCCTGCCCCTTGCCGGTCAGGTGGATCGCCCGCCGCGGCAGGCACGCCGTCAGCACCTGGGCGATCGTCGGGTCGAGCACGCACCGGCCGTAGTGCCCCCCGAGGGGCTGGTTGACGAAACGGCCGTCCGCCATGCGCGTCAGGGCGTAGTACCACCGCATCTCCTTGTGGAACGCCGCGACCATCGCCGGCCCCGCGCAGTGGGCGCCCAGCGGGTCCCAGAAGTAGGAGTAGCAGTTCCCGCTGTGCCCGTACTCGCACGTCTTGTACAGCGACGCCGCCATCCGCGCGAAGAACCGCGTGCCCTCGGGCCGGCCCAGCAAGCGAAACGCCACCGCCGCGATGCCGTTCTTGCCGTTGCCCGACATGCCGTTCCGCCCGTTGCAGTAGACCTCCAGGCTGGGCCGGTGAAAGCCGTAGCCGACCGACCCGTGACCGATGAACCTGCTGAAGAACCGCGTGGACCGCGCGATGGCCGCGTCGATCTCCGGATGCTCCACGCCGCACTTCTTGGCGAGGATCAGCGAGATGAAACACGGCAGCCCCGCCTGGTTCAGCGCCCCGTACCCCACGCACCGCCCGTGCAGCTTGCCGCCGTTCTTGCTGGTCCACGCGAACCCGTGCCCCCACGTCCCCGCGCCGCTTTGGCCCATGGCGGTCTTGACGGCGTATTCCCGAATCGCCGGCAGCACGTACTCGTCGCCCGTGGCCAGGTAGTACTCGGTCAGAACCAGGTTGTGGTACCCCACGGACCAGCAGACCAGCCCGCCGGACTCGACGCTGACGTGGATGTCGGGCCGGGCCCACTTGGCCTCGTGAAGGAACTCGCGGACCCGCTCGACGTACTTCTTCTCCCCCGTGGCCAGAAACGCCAGGGCCTTGACGCCGAACTGGCCCCAGTCCTCGCGCTCGACAAGCACCTTCAGCGCGTCGGCGAGAATCCGCCGCGACTTGGGGCAGTCGTACGGGGCCGTGTCGCTGTACGAGCCCATGACCTTCAGCCGCAACGCCACGGTCTCGATCCTGCCCCGCCGCGCCTTCGCGCCCTCGACCGGCCGCCAGCGGGTGAGCTTCAGCACGCCCTTGTTCTTCTCGGTTTCGGCCTTGTCAATCGCCAGGCCCAGACAGACCCGCGCGTCCGACCCGAACCGCTCGCCGCCGACGCCGAGGATCACGTCGCCGACGGCCAGCACGCCGTCGGCGGGCGAGTTGGGCTCGACGCTCGTGATGAAGATCTGCCGGGCCTGGTCGGTCATGAACGACTTGCTGACGAACATCCAGCCCTTGGCCCCGGTCGGTCCGAGGAAGTACTCCCCCTTCCGCTCGAAATCGATCTCCCGGGTCAGGTCCGGCGGCGCGTCCAGAGGCGTCTGGGCGCAAACGATCGCCGCGGCGCCCGACAAAGCGAGAACGGTCCATGCCATTGCGAGGCGAAACGAAGAGGCCTTCATGGTCGATCCTCATCCGGCCAGATATCGCCGGAACGGTGCGCGATCTCATCCGCCCGGGCACGCCGCCGGACGGTCGGGCCACGAGCCTACCATCCCGGTCCGGCCGACGCGAGGCCCGACGGGCGGGGGAACGTCAGCGCGCCCCGGCGCCCAGGCGGTTGGTGTCGGCGGCTGCGGACGGGGAAGGGGCACGGGAGATCCAGGCTGGGTCTCGGGCATCTTGGAGCGGCCCCGTCTTCCCGGGAAGACCGCGCGCCGGCGAGGGTTCCGGCGCGCGGCCGGGAGAAAGTCTACTTCAGGTCCGACATCTTCAGCCCCTCGATGAACAGGTCCATCTGCCCCGCGGGCTTGTGCGTCTCCTTCTCGTACTGCACGTTGCCGTAGGCCGCCAGGACGTTCCTGCCCTTCCTGAGGTGCTTGATCTGCCCGGCCTCCAGCACGATCGGGCGGTAGTGCGGGTTGTCCTTCCACCAGATGTAGGTCTGGATCTTGTGGCCGTTGAGGTACACGTGGTAGCCCTGCTTGGCCAGGATGCTCAGGCGGTACGAGTCGCAGTCCACCGCATCGAGCTCGAACGTCGTTCGCATCACGATGAACTCGCCCGTGCCCCAGTCCGAGTTGTTCTTGAAGGACACGTTGCCCCGCTTGTGGACGCCGACGCCGATGGGCGCTCGGCCCTTCTGCCACCGGCTATCGTCGTAGTCGACCTTGTACCATCCCTCGAGCTCGTCGGGCAGTTGGACGGTCCGGAAGCGCTTCTTCTCGCGCGGGTGCTTCCTGTCCTTCTCGATCTGCGGATCGAACGACGTGTAGCGCCAGACGCGGTCCGCGGGCTTCGGCGTGCCGACCGGCTGCCAGCCGGCGACGGGCTTGCGGAGCTTGGTCAGGTCGATGATCGTGTCGACGAGCGGCTGGTTCTTGCTGCTCTCCTCGGCGACCATGCGGCGGAGGAGCTCCTGCCGGTACTCCTTGAACAGGATGTCGGTCAGCTCCTCGCGCTGCTGGGGAGACTGCTGCTCGATCGTGGTGTAGAGGCCGAAGGGCCTGCCGTCGGGGTTCGAGCTCGGCGTCCCCACGAGCTGGACGAGGCTGCCGGTGGCGAACAGGCGGAACCGCTGGCGGATCATCTGCGAGACCGCGACGGCGGTCGCGGGATCGTCCTGCAGGCACGTCTTGGCCACCTCGAAGACGTTGTACGCGCCTTCGGGGGAACGGATGCCGGGCTTGATCTCGCTCGTTTTCACGGCCTTCTTGAGCCCCGCCAGGATCAACTGGCCCGCCGGGCTCGTCCGCTTCTTGCGCTTCAGGGCGCCCTTCAGGTGGCCCAGCATCCTCGACCGCGGCTGGGTGTGGTATTCCTCGGTCACCATCGTCAGCAGCGTCGGGAGGACCTCCCGGTAGAGGGCGTCGTCCTTCTCGAGCCCCGACAGGGCCATGAAGGCCGACTCGCGCAGCCACCAGTCCGAGTGCTTCGTC
>Ga0272441_10008256_pt1 | contig 16554 bp, 16 predicted proteins | sample SSMProp6N_FD_193582 | JGI IMG/M metagenome (GOLD analysis project Ga0272441, IMG submission 193582) | Marine sediment archaeal communities from Little Sippewissett salt marsh, Falmouth, MA, United States - SSM-Prop-6N | ecosystem: Environmental > Aquatic > Marine > Wetlands > Sediment ... | reverse complement strand
ACGTGATGCTCGAACTCGGTCATCCGCTGCATCCGTTCGATGCCGATCTGATTGAGGGCTCGATCGTCATCCGGCGCGCCAAGCCAGGAGAGACGTTCCGAACGCTTGACGGCGTGGATCGTCGCCTAACCGAGGACGTGCTGATGATTTCCGATACGCGGGGAGGCCTTGCGGTCGCAGGCGTCATGGGAGGCGAACGAAGCGAGATCCGCCCGGAGACAAGCCGCCTTCTGCTGGAGATCGCCTCGTTCACCGGCTACACCATCCGCAAGTCGTCCCGCGCACTCGGCCTGCGCAGCGAAGCATCTCAACGATTCGAGCGCAGAATCGATCCCGAAAGCGTTGCACTTGCCGCCGAACGAGCAGCCCATCTGATCCAGCAGATCACCGACTGCGAAGTGCGCCAAGGCTTATCCGACGCCTACCCTGCGCCGAGCAAGCGACGGACGCTTCGGCTCCGCCCGGAACGCGCATCGTTCGTTCTGGGACTCACGCTGGATGCACAGACATGCCTCGATGTGCTCCGCCGGCTGCAGATCGATGCCACACAAGACGGGACCGAGATCGTCGTACCGATCCCGTACTACCGTCCCGATCTCGAGCGCGAGGTCGACCTGATCGAGGATGTCGGACGGATCTATGGGTACGACCGGCTCGATGCCGTGCCTCCCACGCCTCTTCTGCTCGTCGGACGGAAGGATCCCCGTGAGCGATCCAAGGACGCCGTCCGGGAGATCCTGACTGGCCTGGGGATGATCGAGGTCGTCAGTGATGGGTTCGACAAGCTTGCGTGGCGAGAGGCGCTGGGTGTTCCAGACGATGATCTTGTTCGGCCACTCAACCCGATGACCACCGCGCAATCGATGCTCCGATCGAGTCTCGTCCCAGGCATCCTGTCGATCGTCGAAACGAACCTGAGCCGGGGTGTCGATGGCGGAATGATCTACGAGATCGGGCGGGCGTTCTCCGTGTCGAACGGCGAGCGAGATGTTCTCGGAGGCGCGCTGTTCGGTCGAACGGGAATCCCGCTGCGGGGCAAGGAGCGCGTCTCGCTTCCGCTCGCACAGGGGATTCTCGATCAGCTGTTCCAACGCCTTCGCCTCGGGAACGTTTCGGTCGAGACGAACGGCCTCCCTTCATACGTTCATCCGGGCCGCAGTGCACGGTTCATCCGCGACGGCCGTTCGATCGGATGGCTCGGAGAGCTTGCTCCGGCACTGATATCGCGGTTCGCCGTGCCGACGACGGTGCTTGTGTTTGAGTTCGGCATGCCTGATTTGGCAGTCGGGCTCGATGCCACGATCCGTTACGCGAAGCTGCCTCCGTTCCCCGCGTCGAAGCGAGACCTGTCCGTCTCTGCCCCGGTGGCGCTTCCGGAAGCCAAGATCCGTGAGACAATTCTATCCGGACCGGAAGTTGAGACCGCCTTGTTGTACGACCTCTACGACGGCAAACAGGTCGGCGTCGGACGCAAGAGCCTGACGTACGAGCTCGCATTCCGCGCCACAGACCGTACGCTGACCGATGCAGACGTCGACCAGATCGTCGCGCAAATCGAATCCCAATTGGGGAATCTCGACGTTCACATCCGCACCTAAATGGACAAGACGATCATCGCCCGAGACCCGATGGAGATGGAGGAGATCGGGATCGGCATTGCCGAGGATCTTGCCGAGGGGTTCCTCGTATCGCTCGTGGGTCCACTCGGATCCGGCAAGACAACGCTCACCAAGGGGATCGCCAAAGGCTTGCTGATCACCGACGTCGTGACCTCGCCAAGCTACCTTCTGGCACGAACGTATGAGGGGCGCATGACGCTCCACCATATCGACGCATACCGGATTGCATCGCTGGCCGACTTCGCCGAAGTCGGGCTGGATGCATACCTGCCCCCAGATCAGGGGGTCAGTGTGGTTGAGTGGCCCGAGCGAATCGAGGGGCTGATCGAGATCAGCAATATCCACGTGCAGATCGAACTCCTGGATGACGGAGCACGCCGCGTCCATGTGGCTCAGCAATAGGGCGGTCAGGTCGAATTCGACGAGAACCAAACGCCGTCAACACGCGCACCGCAGACCGGGCAGGATCCTTCGTTCATCCGGTTCTCACGGATCCGGTACCCGCTCCGCTCGATCAACCGCTCGCCACAGTCGGGACATCGTGTCTCTTCTCCTTCGCCCGGAACGTTGCCGATGTAGACGTATCGAAGTCCCGCCTGACGGCCGATCTGTGCCGCCTGTTCCAGTGTTTTCACCGGCGTCGGCGGCCGATCGACCAAGCGGTAGGCGGGGAAGAACCGGCTAATGTGCCATGGAATGCGCGGCGAAATCCCGACGATCGCTTCCGCCGCCCATCGGAGCTCCTCTGGATCATCGTTCACTCCTGGAATCACCAGCGTCGTGACCTCAACCCAGATCCCCGCCTCGTATGCTCGCTCGAGCGTATCGAGGACCGGTCGAACGTTCCCTCCGATGTACTCATGATAGACACGATCCGAAATCCCCTTCAGATCGATGTTGATCGCGTCCAGATACGGCTGGATCAACGTGAAGGCCTGCTCAGTAAGGTAGCCGTTCGACACCCATGCGTTGCACAGCCCCGCGTCCCTCGCAAGGCGCATGACTTCGAGGACGTACTCGATCGCTACCGTCGGCTCCGTATAGGTATAGGCGATCGAACGACATCCATTGGAGACAGCATCGTCCACGACATCCTTGGCTTCGATCCGGTCCCCGACGATCCTTCCCGCGTGCTCCCGCGGATACTGGGAGATGTAGTGGTTCTGGCAGTTCTGGCACGTGAAATTGCAGCCTACGGATGCAATCGAATACGCCCGCGTTCCCGGATAGAAATGGAACAGGGGCTTCTTCTCAATCGGGTCGACATCGCGTGAGATCAGACGCCCATAGATCAGCGTCCGAAGCGTGCCATCGACGTTCTCCCGCACGGCGCAGAGCCCTCGCTCTCCGGGTTCGATCACACAGCAATGCGAACAGACATGACAGCGAACGCGCCGTCTGGTCATCTTGTCGTACAAGACTGCCTCACGCATCGGACTCACCGGTTGCATGCTAGCACACGCGTCCCATCGATGGAAGCCTGTCTTTCTTGTCCGCGAAGCTTCCCGTACCATCTAGCGCATGTCACTGCTGCGGATCGACCGACTGAGCAAGGCGTTCGGAACCCATGTCCTGTTCGAGCCGTTCTGCGCTCAAGTCTCACGCGGCGATCGGATCGCCTTGATTGGCGACAACGGAATCGGGAAATCCACCCTCCTTCGCATGATCACGGGCGTTGAGCCCCCATCTGAAGGTGGCGTCCAGACGATCGGCGACGTACGCATTACCTACCTGCCGCAGGCCGCGCGGTTGCAAGCAGATGGATCGATCTGGGAAGCCGTCGAGGACGCATTCGCGCTGGATCGAGCGATCGAGCAAGAGATGCGAGCGCTCGAACAGCAAATCGCAAGCGATGGCGGCGAGGCAGAGCTACACCGGTATGATGAGTTGCTGCACCGGTTTGCCGACCGAGGAGGGTACGAGATTGAAGCCAAACTTCGGGCGGCATTGGCTGGCGTAGGCTTCGGAGAGTCCGAGTACGCCAAGCCGGTTCGGTTCCTTTCCGGAGGAGAGGAAGCTCGAGCCGCACTGGCGAAATCCCTGCTCGAGCAAGCAGATCTTCTGCTACTCGATGAGCCGACGAACCACCTCGACTTCGCTGCGCTCGACTGGCTCGAGGCCCAGCTATCACGCTTCCCTGGGGCGATCGTCCTCGTCTCGCACGATCGTCACATGCTCGAAAGCGTCACCAATCGCACGTGGGAGATTGCGTTCGGTCGAATCACGCCGTATCGCGTCGGCTACGGCGCATCGAGAGCGTTGCGAGACGCGGAACGCCAGAGGCAGCTCGATCTCTACGCCCAGCAAGAGGAGACCATCGACCGATACAAGGACTTCGTCCGTCGCCACAAGGCCGGTCAGAAGCATCGACAGGCGAAGGATCGCGAACGGAAGCTGGAGCGGATTGAGCGCGATCGGATCGAGGCACCGGCCGAAGCCAAGCGAATCACATTGCGAATCCCAATCGGACAACCCAGCGGGAAGCGGGTACTCCGTATCCGGGATCTGCAGATTGGGTTCGAGGAACCGCTGTTTTCGTGTCCCGATCTGGAGCTTGGACGGGGCGAGAAGGTCGCAATCGTCGGGCCAAACGGCTGTGGCAAGACAACGTTGCTTCGAACGCTCCTCGAGGGTCACGCGCCGCTTCGAGGTACGGTCGAACTCGGACACAATGTGCACACAGCCATCTACAGCCAGACGCAGGAAGAACTCCATGGGACCGATACCGTGCTCGACGCCATCCTGGCCCGTGCGTCACTCACGATTGGTGAGGCGCGAGGCCTGTTGGGGCAGTTCCTGTTCTCCGGCGATGACGTGTTGAAGAAGACACAGGCGCTCTCGGGTGGCGAGCGAAGCCGCGTGGCGTTGGCGTTGCTGTCGCTGATCGAGGGGAACCTTCTTCTTCTCGATGAGCCGACAAACCATCTCGATCTGGCCAGCCAGGAGATCCTCGAGCAGGCCCTCCTCGCCTACGAAGGCACAGTCCTACTCGTGTCTCATGACCGTGCGCTGCTCGAGGCGGTCAGCACACAGATCTGGCGGGTCGAGGGAGATCGGATGATCGTCCACGCGCACGGATACGCCGAGTACAGGCGCCGCGTCCTCGAGGCACAAGAGCAGACCAAGATGCAGTCGACTTCTACGCCTGGAAAGCCGCCGAGCAGCCGGTCACAACCACCGCCCCGGCAGTCCGACAAGCGACCCTCGCGGCACGATCGCGAGAGGATCGAGCAACTGGAAGAATCGATTGAAGATCTTGAAGCACGGCTCGAGGAGATCGAGGCGATGCTTGCGGTCGCCAGCGCCGACGGCAATCGCGATCGGATTGCCACCCTCGGCACCGAACACGATGAGCTCAAGCAGGCGCTTGCCGCCAAGTACGAAGCATGGCATGCAGCGATCGAGCCGTCCAACGAAGGACAGGAAGGATAATCATGTCACAATCAGTAGCCAGCGAACGCATCAAACAGGTTCTCGCTGGAATCCCACCGCATATTACGGTTCTAGCCGCGGCCAAGACGCGGTCACCCGAGGAAGTCCGGATGGCCCTCGAAGCGGGCGTCCAAACCATCGGCCACAACTATGTCCAGGAAGCTGCTACATCGCTTGAAGCACTCGGTCGGCGCCCGGCGACCAAGCCCACAGAAGAGCGCGCCGCGTTCGTGGATGAACGGAGCCGCGATGTCGATCCCCTTTCGTTCGAGACACACCTGATCGGGCATCTCCAGCGCAACAAGGCCAAACTTGCCGTCCATCTTTTCGACTGTATCCAGACCGTTGACTCGCTCCGCCTTGCCGAGGCGATCGATCGCGCCTCCGCGAACATCGAGCGCGTGATGCCGGTGTTGATCGAAATCAACGCCGCTCGCGAGCCGCAGAAGGCCGGTGTGCTGCCAGAAGCGGCGATGGAGCTGATCTACAGGATCTCTGAGCTGTCATCCATCCGTATCAACGGGCTGATGACGATGGGTCCGCTCGTGACGGACCCAGAGGAGATCCGCCCCTCTTTCGCCGAAACGAAACGTTTGTTCGACGAACTCTCGGCGCGTCAGATCCCGAACGTTGAGATGCGTGTCCTCTCGATGGGAATGAGCACGTCGTACCAGATTGCGATCGAAGAGGGCGCAACAATGATCCGACTCGGCACAGCGCTGTTCGGTCCAAGGCAACTGTAGAAGCGTACCTTCAGCATCTGCGGCCGTCCTCCATTGCGGCAGGTCGCCATCACAACTTGAGAAGCGCAGGCGCCTCGGCGTCCTCCAGCATCGTTTCGATCAGATCCTGATACAACGGGTATTCCTCGGGCAGGACCTCGGTTACATCGATCCGAAGATTTCGCTCATAGACGATCGTGGTCTCCTCCATGGCGTAGTGCGCCTCGAAGCAGCCCACCCGATTCTCCGTGACAACATCTGAGGGCAGCTCGGCAACAGTCAGATCGCCGACGTCGATCCGTCCGGTATGCACAATCTGCTCCGCATAGGTCAGTAGCGGATAGCTGCGTCTCTCGTGCACTACAGTGCCTGAGTAATCCTCAGGAAATGGATACGCCGGTCCATACGGCAACAACAGCAGCCCAAGACCTCCACCGATCCGTCGAACCGCGTTCTCCTTCTCGTATCGGACGCTGTACGCAACCGGCGTATGTGTGTCCTCCAAGTCGGAGCAGTCATAGCCGAGCATGCGACACTGAGGCAATGAGACGTTTGCCAGGATCTTGAACAGCTCCTCTCGCTCGGACGGTCGGTAGTAGAGGAATGTGCTGCGATAATCGATATCCACATCCCCGGATGCGACAACGTCCGCCTCCAAACCAAGGAGACCGTCATCCGACAGCGAGCCGATCAAGGTGCAATCTGCAATGCTCTCCGATGATTCGGGTTTCCCGGTATCGATCTGAGCGAGGAACTGATCGGGGTTGGGGCTAATCAGGAGCGCCGCCCTTCCACGGATGTACCCATCGGTGTACGCTGCCGTGCACAGTGAGCAGGTTGGATCGAGGAACTGCCTGTCTCCATCGGAACGAACGACGGCCACGATGACATGACCGAACGGCGCCGGAGACGGTGGGTCGGACCAATCCACATCGTATCCGGCTTCCGCGCTGATCAGCACGGGGTACGCATCGATTCCAACACTGCGTAGAAGGGCAATCAACAGCATCGCCTGATCCTTGCAGTCTCCGTAGCGCGTCGCAAGCGTATCAGCAGCCGGACGAGGATCGTAGCCGCTACTTCCCAGCAGCAGCGAGACGTAGCGGATCTCTCGTGCCACGAAGTCGAACAGCCGGGAGATGCGCTCCTCATCGGTCACCGTATCCGCCGTCAATGCCGTCGCAGTCGCATCGATCGTCGCATCCGGAACCATCTTCTCCTCCGCAAGATCCCACCACCATGCCACGATCTCGTTCCACGAGACGATCGACGATACAGCAACGAACGACTGAAGAGCGGCCAAACTAGGCATGCCGATTTCGCTTCTCAGCGGCTCGACATCCTCGACCCGGAACCAGTACTCGATCCGGTCGGATGAACTCTGGATCTCCGGCTCGACCGTTCGCCCGCTGATCCTCCAGGACAACTCGAACGCCTTCGGCACATCGAGAACGTACTCGGAAGCTTGGACTGGATCGCTCCATTCGAACCACCATCGGTCATAGAACTGATTCTCGATCATCGCTGCCTCTTCAGCGATGGTGTACTCGTAGTCGATCACGACGCCCGGCCGTAGCGCCGGCATGCTCAGCGTAACCGTCTTCAGTTCGCTGTACGCCTCCTCGCCGCCTCCTTCGGCGTAGCTCGAGATCCGGATCCCTGCATCATCGAGTTCGGCAACCTCTCCCGAAGGCTGGAGGGTCCGTCCATAGATCAGTGCAAACTCCTCGAGATCCTCGTCGTACGACAGATCGACCTGGCCGTACGTATCGATAGCCTCCCAACTGCGAAGGAGGATTTGCTTGTGGGATACATACTCGATTCGGCCATCCGAGAGAACCTTCGTTCGTCCTGCATCGAGTAGGATCACTGCATCGGCTTCGGACAGTGCGGCTTTGTCTGCACGCTGCAGCACGATGTCCACCGATTCCTGCCCGGAACCGGACATGCTGACCGCCGCAACAAGAATCATGGCGCAAATGGGTCCAATGCTTTTCCACATGCTATCCCTCCGTGATGTGTCGTCTCGATGGATTCTATCCGAAGGACTTGCATGAGGTCTTGCTGAGCCCGTAACCCGGGCTTGCTTCCAACAGATTCTCATCGCGCGTATCCTCTCTGGGCCATGAGATCTTCAGCAGACCAACGCCCCACAAGACATGCACATGCAGTCGTTCTCGACACGAATGTATTCGTTGCTGCGGCGTTCAATCGTCAGTCCCGCGCCGCCCGGATCATCGACTGGATCCGCGACGAGCGGTTGCTCCTTGTCTGGAACGAAGCAACGCGGCGTGAGACCCGGGCAATCCTCAGGAAGATCCCGCCGATCTCCTGGGAACCGTTCTCCGACTTGTTCGGTGAAGACGGTTGCTTCCGCGGAATCGTCAATCCCAGCTGGTTCGGACAGGTCCGGGATCCGGACGATCGCAAGTTCGCTGCCCTGGCGTACGCCGCTGGGGCAACGCTGATCACACAGGATGACGATCTGCTTGAGATCCGATCGAACGTTCGCGTTACGATTCTTACGCCGACTGAGTTTGCCGCCCACAGCATGCCCACGGAGAGCAGGTACTCATAGACGATCCGTCCGTCAAGATCCGTCCATCACGGTGCACTGGTCACACGGTTGCGTCCATCTTCCTTGCTTCGATACAGAAGCGTGTCGGCGCGCTTGATCGTCTCGTCTTTCTTCTCGCCGATGCGCGCGATCGTGGCTCCAATCGAGATCGTCACGGAGAGCCGCTCCTCATTGACCTCCAGATTCGAGCCCTCGACCAACCGACGGAGCACTTCGGCACGCTGGGTCAGCTCCTCGAGGTTCATCTTCTCCATCAGGATCACGAACTCCTCGCCGCCCCAGCGACCGGTCACGTCAAACGAACGCACGTTCGATCCAAGCGTCTGTGCCACCATCCTCAAGACGCGATCCCCCGTGTCGTGCCCGTAGCAATCGTTGAACCGCTTGAAGTGGTCGATGTCGATCATCAGTACGCCATACGTCCACCCGTATCGTTCCAACTCGTCGGTGCGGGATGCGAGCATCATCTCCGTGTAGCGACGGTTGCCTACGTCGGTCAAGGGATCCACGAGCGCAAGCGTCTTCAACTGTTCGATCTCCTCCCGCATCGCCGAGCGCGCGGAGTTGTCGCTGAATACCTCGATCCCGCCGACGATCCGTCCCGACGCATCGCGCAATGCCGCGGTGCGAACAAACACCGGGACCCGATGGCCGGCTCGGTGATGAAGAAAGACTTCGGCCTCGCGTGGATCACCGTCGGCCATCGTCGCCGCAAGCGGGCAGCCTGCAAGGCACAGTTGATCGCCCTGATCATTGACGTGCATTAGCAGGTTCTCAGAGCAGCTCGATCCGACCACCTGATCCGAACCGTATCCTGAGATCCACTCCGCACCCCGATTCCAGTACCGGATCTTCCGGTGAGTATCCACGATGTAGACACCTTCATTGAGCTGGTCAAGAATCTCAGTTCCAAGCTCCCTGCCGATCAGATCGATTCCGCTCATTTCTCTCCTCCACATTTCAGTATACCTGTGGCATCGTAGGATCGGACCGACGCGTTTCTTGGCAGCCGGTTGACCTCGCCGGTCGTTGCGCCGGGCCGGGCACCCCACGTACCCTCCAGCGCAAGGAGGCGTCATGTCGATCACGAATAAGCAGAAGAAAACCCTCGCCAAATGGATGCAGGACCACAACGTGGAGAAGTCGTGCCCAGTCTGTCGTTCAGAGGAAGGTTGGAGTATCCACGAATCGATCCTCGGCGGGTTGGATCTAGATCTGAAGAAGAAACAGGCCAAGCCGTCGTCGTTTGGGTGCTTCGCATTGGTCTGCAAGTCGTGCCAGTACACCATGTTCTTCGCCGCGGCACCGATCCTCGGGAAATAGCGAACGATCAAATGTGGATCGCTCAGCGCGCTTCCGTCTGCCTCTGCGGCGACGGAACCCCATCGCAAATCCGGAGCGGCTCACCCTTCACCGGATCCCTTCTGAGCGTCAGTGCGTCCTGCGAGCACGCAGCAACGCACACCCCGCAGCCCATGCAGGCGTTCCGATCAATGGAGAGCAACCCGTCCGTCACGTTGAGCGCTCCGAACGGGCACCTCTCCGCGCAAGCGCCACAGGCCGTGCACGCTTCGTGATCGACGTCCGCGACGTATCCGGATGACGCCAACATCGGCGTCCCATGTTTCCATGCCTGCATCGCACCACAGCAACAGGAGCAGCAATTGCAGATCGCGTAGAACCGCCCGAGCATCGCGTCCTTGAAGAACGCATGATGCACATGCCCGCGATCGCGTTCGGCGCGAAGGATGTCGATCGCCTCTTGCGAGTTGATCCAACGAGACTTCTCTGGGTGATGCTCCGCGACGAATCGCGCGAACGGCTCGCCGACGATCAGGCAGACATCGAGCGGGAGACACGGGTTTTCCCGCACCGACCGGCATGGGCACTCTAGAACGACGATGTGATCCGGTGCGTCTATAACGATATCGCGAGCGGTCGCGTACGGGATGATCTGCTCGAGGTCTCGCAATTCGATCGGCGCATCGAGTGTGACCAGCTGCTCCGCTGCTTCGGTCGGGACAACCTTGCCGTGATATCGATCGGCGAACCGGCGCTTCGCCGCCTGTGGGTCGTCCCCATCTCCCGACCGTAAGAACAGTCGTCCGGCGAGACGGATGAATGGCCCTAGGATCCTTGGGAGCTTCCGCTCGCCGGTCGCGAGGCCGATGTACAGGTACGGCCACCGTCCGTAGATGTAGCCATGTAGGAAGTCGAGAATCGAGTAGCCTTGCGTCGCTCGCCCGGCTTCCCAGAACGCACGCGTGCCCCGTCGAAACATGCCAATCTCCTCCTCCGAGCCGATCCGCACAGCATATACCTGCACACGACGGATGGCAGGCGATCGTCCAAGATCGCTAGGCGCTCAAGGCACGCAACGATCTGCCCGCAGATCCTTTCAGTCTCCGCCAGATGCATCCGCCGATTTGCCGACGTCCCCAGCTAGAAGCTGTATGTTGTGCCAACGGTGCCGAGCACGAATGCTTCGGGCATCCGCTCCGCGAACCGCCGCATCGCCGCGAACCCGGTGCAGTGCGATGGAACGATCACATCCGGCGCCATCTCCGCAAGTGCTTCGACTGTCTGCTCGATCGTTCGGGCCGACGCGCGACCCAGATGGAATCCTCCAAGAATCGCGTGTACGCGATCGATCCCGGAGATCTTCCGCGCATGCCGCACGGTGTTCACAATCCCCGCATGGGCGCAACCTGCGACGACAACAAGCCCCTTCCCAGCGACGTGGATGACGATCGCTTGATCGTCATCGATATCATCGATCTCGAACCGATCCCCATCGCGGAACCGGCGGCCGCCAGATGGATCCCCCGCTTCGAACGACTCGCGCGGCACGTATCCTGTGGCCCAGCATCCGTCTGAGATGCGATATGGCGTTGTGACCTCTCTGACATCCGCACCCAGCGCTTCCCACACCGCCCGACGGGTCGGATTCCTTGGTCCGTATCGCCGACCGTCCTTGAGGAAACTCCACCGCTCGCGAAACACTGCAGGGTGAACAATCAGCGGCACCGTCTTGCGCTTCGTGTAGCTCACCAGCGATTGGTCGTCGACCCCGGCGGGGAAGCGCTTCGCTTCCGGAGCTGCGCAGATTGTCCGAAGCAGGTTCGATAGGCCTGCAACATGGTCCCAATGCCCGTGGCTCAACGCGATGATGTCAATCGTCATCGGATCGATCTTCATCCTCCGAAGGTTGTCCATGACCGCCGTTGGCGTGCCTCCGGCATCCCACAGAATCCGTAGCCCGGTTGTCGGAAGCTCGATCAGAGCGGAAAACCCATGCTCGGCGATCAGCGGCCCACCGGTGAAGCGCTTCGCCGTATCTGTCGATCGCGCCAGCATGTCGGAGAGATTGTCGACCAGCCCCGTGATCACAACACCTGGCGTAACGCCGAACGGACCGTCTTCGTGCATCGGATCACCTCAGACCGCCATTCTATCGATGGACGACGCCTCCCCCAACCGTTTCGTTCGTTGCCCCACACAGAAAACGCGGATAGAGTACCCGCAAGAATCAGGAGGAGGACTCGATCATGGGATTGCGCGACCACGAGACCGATCGATTGGGAACGTCGGGGGGGGATCTGGAGATCACCTTCCTCGGACACGGATCGCTGTTGTTCACGTTTCACGAAGAGCGGATTTACGTGGATCCGTTCAGTGAGGTCGCGGATTACGCCACACTGCCGAAGGCCGACCTTGTGTTGATTTCGCACGAGCACAGCGACCATCTCGATCCCCAAGCACTGGCTTGCATCCGAACCGAGGCAACCGACATTGTCTGCACCGAACACTGCAGAGAGAAGGTGGACGGAGGCACGATCATGCGAAACGGCGACGTGACCGTGATCCGGGGACTGCAGATCGAAGCGATCCCTGCCTACAACCTCATTCACAAGCGAGACAGCGGCGACCCGTTTCACCCACATGGTGACGGGAACGGCTACGTAATCACGTTCGGAGATCTCCGCGTCCTCGTTGCCGGAGATACCGAGAATACACCGGAACTCAAGACCCAATCCGACATTGATGTCGCCTTCTTGCCGATGAATCTCCCGTACACGATGACTCCAAAGATGGTCGCCGACGTCGCCGTCGTCATGCAGCCGAGCATCCTCTACCCGTACCACTTTGGGAGCACCGACACGTCACAGCTGATCGATCTCCTCAAGGATCATCCAGAGATCGACGTGCGGATCCGCAGCCTCGCCTGAGTTTGCGATCTTCGTGGGCAGTGGGACTTCACGGGCTCCGCGCTCGCATCTTCAGTCGGCAGTGAATCCCTCTGGTAGGAGCAACTCCTCTGGACAGACAACGCTGCGGCCGATGCGAGCAAAGGCATTCCCAAGGCCAGCAACAAGGCCGCACGGGGCATCGGGAACGATCCCCTGCAGACCACACAACGTGATCCCAAACCCGTCAACATCCTCAATCACGTTGTTGATCGCGATCAGTGCGCCTTCGGCCGCCGGAAACGGGACCGGATCCAGCCGGATTGCATTCGCATCCAGCCCGCTGAGCGTACAGCCCGTCAGAGCGACTGTCGCCGTCCTGGAAGCCACGACAGCCTCGTAACAGTACTCCACGATGCAGTCCTGCATCATCGTTGTTCCTGCTCCGCCGATAACCAGCCCGGTCACCAGTTCCTCAAACCGGCATCGCAAGAACAACACCGATCCGTCTCCGACAACCCCTGCTCCAGCCCCCTCTCGTCCACTTCGAAACAGCGTATCGTGAACTGTCACAGCATCTCCATCGAACGCACGCACACATATCCCTTCCTTGGAAGAGGTGACCGAGCAATGGGCAACCGTGCAGGAACTTCGAGAGATATCGATGCCAATCGCCGCTTGCCCGATCTGGAACCCGTAGATCATCACGCCATCCGTACCGCTGATCGAGATCGCGGGCTGCGTCACATCCTCAGGGATAAGTCGTACGCCGGCGCCGCCGAGCAGTGTCACCGACCGACTGATCGTGAGGTTCTCACGGTATATCCCCTCGGTGATTGGATGATCTCCCGAGGTTCGGCCGCGTCGATTGCGGCCTGAATCCTGGCACCGCTCTCGACGATCACCGGCGTTCCGGCAAGTGGTGCTCCTTCAATTGATAAAACTGCGCATAGTGTCAGCAATAAAACATATATTACGCATCTCTTCATCGCTTCGCCTCGCGTCGAGTCTATCATACATCTCATCCCCCTGCATTCAATCGTGTCGGAACCATGACGTCCGCTGGTTGAGCGTTTCCCCGCCCACAGCCCGTACTCAGACCACGGCCGTAGGTGCAGGCGGTCGAATCGGCTAGACTGGGTCCGGCGCAAGAAAGGATGCAATGATGCCACTACAGCAGAGCCCAACGATCCACGTTCTCGTAGCCGTCACTTGGAGGATCCTCCTGCTTGCCGTTCTTGTCGTTGCGGGATGCGCTGAAGCTGCTTCGGAGATGGAGAATCCCCCTGACGCGCCGTTGCTCGTGACCCTCGTCATCCACACCGAGGAGGACATGAGTCGAGGCGTCGTGCCGAAAGCGAACATCCCCGACTACGACGGGGACGCCGCGTTGATGCATCACTTCGCCACGGCGATGCGTGCGTTCGCCCGGATGGCGGCCGACCACGGCGCGCGAATCAACTTCGGCTCGGATTGGACCTTCTCCCGTGGCGTCGCTCGCTATGAACCCACGTTCTACACCGACCTCGAGGCGATGGGGCACGAGATCGACGCCCACGCGCATGAATCGTCCGCCCCGTACCACGAGGTACGAGAGGAGATCGTTCTCGCCGGAGGAACACCGACGCACGTCGCCTCGGGATTGAACGAACAGGAGCTGCAGGATCATCTCGATGTCTTCGACGCAACCTATCCGGAGTTTCAGATCCTGTGGGGCGTCGCGCTCCCGGGGCACGGCAGCGGTGAATGCGTCGCCCCGTGGGCATGGCGGCCTTCACGCGATGACTGGACGGTGCACGATCCGGATGGCCGGTATCTGTACATCGGCCACGGCGAGCTGGTGAACTCGATCGTCGCGGTCCGTCAGGCAGTCGAGCATCGCCATCCCGACCGGATCAACACGATCGCTGTTTTCGTCAGCCCGCGGGAGTTCCTCGCGGCCGACGGGGCAGCCGGCATCGTCTCGCAATGGACCGCTGCATCCGACTCGATCCACTACTGGGAGAACCGGCTCGAATGGTGGGACCGGTTTCTCGCGCAGATCGACGTCCTCGTCGATGCCGGCGTCGTGCAGTACGCGTCGCTCACCGAGATCGCCGCGGTCTTCACGGCCGAGGAGATAGCGCTCGACTTCACTTGGGAGGATGTCCCTCGTTCCGACGCCTCGATGCGCGTCCGCAACATCAAGGCCGGGTACCCGATCGAGTGACCGATGACCCCGGAGAGGGGTGATCGGTGTCGGCGAGGCGGCCCGTGCCTTCGAGCTGGCTCACATCGCGGTCGACCGGCAAGCGCTGGGTGTTCTCCGTCAGGAGCGTCTTCACGTCGCCAAGGGCGCCTTTCTCCTCGTGACTACAACACGTGATAGACGTAGATCAGCGACATGTAGATCCCAACCCCGATGAATACAACGCCAGTGATCGCCCGCATCCACCGCTCGACCTGCGTGACCCGCTCGAACAGCTTTCCCAGCCACCGCGCGCCGAACGCGAGCACAACCGCGAAGACAACCACGGGGATCGCCGTACCAATGCCATAGAGAAGCGGGAGAAAGACCCCCGAACCATGTTTCACGGCAAGAGGGAGCAGGCTACCGAAGAACAGCGTCGCCGACACCGGGCAGAACGACAGGGCGAACAGAATCCCGAGTCCTAGAGCCCCTGCCACGCCCCATCCCTCCACACGGCGCTGCAACCGCTCGCTCATCCCTCTGCCGCGCAGGCGGATCCGAATGAGTCCGAGCATGACCATCCCAACAAGAATCAGGATGAGGCCAAGGAGCTTGTTCATCCACATCTGAAGCGCTAGCGAAACGGTGGGGGCCGAGAGAAGACTTGTGACCAAGAGCATCGCAATCGCGACGTACACCAGCGCACGGCCGATGGTGTAGAGCAGCCCGGAGAGCAGGACGCCGGTCGGCGAACCCGTCCTGCGCCCGACGAACGAGATTGCCGTGATGTTCGTCGCCAGGGGACACGGACTGACCGACGTCAGGATGCCGAACCACAACGCGGACAGGGCCGCCATCGCGAGGGCGCTCATCGGCATCCCTCGAGGAACGACCCGACTGAGTCCTCAATGTACAGCGCGAATCTCGTCTCATTGCGGACAAGGGCCCAGATCTCTTCCAGCGCCCGCCATTCGCTTGGCTCGCCTTCGACCCGGCGGACGAGGATCAATGTTGGTTTGGTCAGGGCATACCGGTCGACGTACTGACGCTCCACCTCCATGTTGATCGCCAACCAGCGAAGCGATCCGTCGGCCAACGCGTCCGCGTACTCTGCCTCTACAACCGTCCTCGCGTCCCGCTCGATCTTCTGGCAGGTCCAGCAGCGGTGTGTGTTGTGGAAGTAGATGACGTCAACCACGCACGGAGTTCCGGCATCGTCCCCGGGCGGCATGGCGACCGCACTGTCTGCCGGGCTCCGATCCGAGTCATCATTGTTCGACTCAGCGGGAATCGCCGTGGATTCCATGGCTGACGTCGACGGCGCGCTGCCACTCTCGCCACCTCCATCCAGAGACGACGCTGACAGCGCGCCTTCCGTCGTCGCCTGCGTCAGCTCCTGCGCGATGAGCAGACCAGCGGTCGCTCCCACGAACAGGAGAAGTGCGATGGTCACAGCTCCCTTCAGCCGTTTCATCACGATCGTCCGCTCACGGAGACAGCAACTTCTTGAGTTCTTCGGTGCTTGCAGCCTTGCCGACCAGCACGATATCGCCATCCACCGACAGCGCCGGCGTCATCATCGCCCCGCGGTCGGCAATCTCGACGATATCAGTCACCTTGGTAACGATAGCGTCCAATCCCAACTCGCGGACTGCCATCTCAGCATTACCAGCCAGCTCCTCGCACTTCGGGCATCCCGTGCCCAGAATCTCGATCTTCATCACCTCAACCTCCTTCGTTGCTACCCGACAATGAAACCGAAGAGCTTGCCGGTCAGCGTCGCCGCAATGACGACGAGCAACACGTAGGCCAGCGTCTTCTTCGTCCCCAGGACCTTCCGAATCAC
>Ga0272441_10008255_pt1 | contig 16555 bp, 13 predicted proteins | sample SSMProp6N_FD_193582 | JGI IMG/M metagenome (GOLD analysis project Ga0272441, IMG submission 193582) | Marine sediment archaeal communities from Little Sippewissett salt marsh, Falmouth, MA, United States - SSM-Prop-6N | ecosystem: Environmental > Aquatic > Marine > Wetlands > Sediment ... | reverse complement strand
TGTGATACGTATGAGGATGGTGTAAACTTGTATGAAGTAAGGTGGCATCGAGTGAGTGGTAGGGAATGTAAGTGGGGAGAAATATGGAATATTAGAGATTCCATTTCAGAAGTGCCGAACGTCGGCTTTAACGAAACAAACTTAAATAACGTTTATGGGATCTCTACGGAATATATTCATCCAGTGCCAGAATGCGGTACATACCATTTTGATGATCGCATGTTCTTCGTTAATGGAACTGATGGTGATGATGGTCCCTCTCCACTTCCTCCTGTTGAACCAACTTTAGAGGTTATGTATGACCCTCTGGTTTACGTAGCGCCGGGGATCGGAGCTGTGGACATAATTACGGCATCTGTCAAGTATCCCCTCGGAAAGGGATCTCTCAGGATTAACTTAACAGGTCCTGACAAAAATTTAACAGTTGAGTTGGTGGGCGAAAGTAAAATTGGTATCGACGAATATGAGTATGAGTATGAGCCGATTTATTTCGATTCCACTAATTACAACAACACTTACCACATATTGCCAACTTACATTCATGAGAGTTTGCCTGGTGGTATGTACAAGTTTAGGGGTCGTTCGATTAAAGTAATTCCTGTGACGGACATACCTGTCAAAAATCCCCGAGTTATTCCTGAAAATGGCAGTGATTCCCAGCTATACGATTATTGTGTGGATGTGGAAACGAATCTCTCAAGATGCGATCTAGAACTCCAGACCGCGCCACCGGGATCCGATTCTTGGACATCCCAAGAATTCGAAACTTGGACCCAGGCTAGCGGCAATAATACCGTTTGCTGGAGGTCAAAGAAGGCTGTAGACAAAAGTTGTCTAGGCGAGGCCAAGTTCAGAGTCCTATGGAGTGGTCAAGTTTTAGAGGAATTTGATGGGCCAAACGTGATCGTAAACTACGCAGATAAGAGCTGCACACTCACCGATGTTCGTAATTGGACACTCACTTGTTCTGTAAACGTTCGCTCAGTCTGCAATAGCGTTCCCATAGAGCTCTGGTATTATAATAAGGACACGAGTGAATACGAAAGATTCCCCGGGTGCAATTTCTGGTACAACGGAATCGATGAGGAATGGGAGACTTTGACCTGTTCCGGTGTGCCTAGTAGTAGAGTTGATTTTCGTCTCGGTAGGGGGGTATGAATCTGAATAAACTTATTTCATTGACTCTCGCATATGCATTGTTCATATCGGCTATATGTATGGTGGGATCAAGTCAAGATGATGATTATGTGACACATTCTGAACTACGGGCGGTGACTGAATATCTAGAAGGGGAGATAGATGTTCTAGAAACGGAGATTAATAACATAACCGAAGGTCTTTCGCTTGATGATATTAAGCACGGCCTCATGGAAGATTACGATTTTGAGGAATGGGTTCGGACGAATATTCCTGAAGAGTACACAAATCCAACAATTAGCCTAAGCGTAGATAATACAGAAATCTACAGAGGCCAGATGATGGAAATAACAACCAACGTGGTGAACAGAAATGACATAAGGTCCACTCTCATGTTGACTCTGGAGATCCGTATTCCGGGAAATGAGGCCTATGACCTAATAAACGCACCCCCAAAGTGGGTCTCTCCGAATAGCTATGATAACCAGGATAGAAGTGAGGTTAAATGGACCAACCTGAAACCTTTCAGTGACGTCATGTCCATGGGCGAATTGTCGATGAGGGTCAGGGTTGATGACCCATACGTTACCGATCCTTACTACTCCAACGTAGTCGGCCTAAACTTGATTGATAACGATCCACGCATAATATCTAAAGAATTGGAATGCGTAGGATCTGAAGATGATTCTGCCACACATAGGCAGAATACAAAGTTCAAGCTGGAAGTAGCTGATGACGATGGCGATGACTTGGAGGTCACGCTTTGCATAACTGAGAACGGAACGGACTTAGAGCGCAACTTCACAGAGTATGTTCCAGTTCGAAACGGCGCCACCAGCGAAGTTATCTTCTCCAACCGGGACTATGGGATATTCAAAGAGGAAGATGCCGGCAAAAATTTTACGCATATTTACATGGTTAGCGATGGTCTAAAAACAGTTGATACAGGTGAGCTGAATGGGCCAACGATAAAGAAGCCCCCACAGATATGGACTGGAAATTATCGTCGTGGGCTTGAGGATGAGGATGTGAACTACTTCTGGTGGGGTAAGTACAACTTCAGCATGAAGGTAGAAAATCCCGACGTAACCGATCTCAAGGTCCGGCTCCAAGTATCTAAACCAGGTATAAAGCCCAGAAACGATACGGATTGGAGGACTTTAGGTGAAAAATCGGTAGAACCAGAAGAAGACAAGATGCAGAATGTGTATTTCGTCATCGATGAGCCCTTCAATCCAGAATACTGTGGCACGAACTTCTATTACAGATTTACTTATACCGCTCCGGATCAACATGGTAACGAATTCAGCAATACCACAAAGGGATACCTGATTGACGATAGGGTTATCAGGTCCGATGTGGAGTCGTGGACGGCCATATTCAACATCTTGCTAATAGTTTTGATGTCTCTGTTGGGCGGATTCGTGATTGAAAGGGGGTCTTACAGGTGAATTACATCTTTGGAATGGGCATTTTCTTCATCCTTATGGCCTTGGGATCTGGCCTTCACATCTTGAACTTGCTGAAGACCTACAAAAAGGTCCAGAAAATCACCGAAGGGGATGTGCAGATGGGAGAAGTAATCAAAAAAATATCGAGAAATCATGGCCCCAACTTCACGGCTTTTGCCATAACTTCTTGGATATTGCTGATAACCGCTTTCGTCCACTTTTATTTCTTCGCACCTGTGGATTTGCCGAAGGGCGTTACTTACTTCAGATTCATCAGCTTGATGCCCAGCTTCCTGGAGATCTCAGGATTTGGGATATTCATGTTGGTCCTTTTTGGAATTATAGCTGCGCTTTTCATCCGCAAACACTGGTTGTACAGTTTCTACCCGGTGTCCAATAGGATGAAACGTTACATTGCATTAACCGTGCCAATGCTATTGGTTTCCATAATAATTTCTATAGTACTTGGCATCTGGTACTCCAGTACGCTGGATTCTGAAATTGAATTTTGGATCGAGATACTCAGGCCCGTGGCATTGGCCTTGTTGTTGGTCTCTGAGGGCATACTGATCTGGCCTGTAATAGCAGGTTTCAAGGAGGGAGCGACATGAAAGTCTGTGTAGTCGGAATAGGTGGATGTGGCGGTGCAGTTGCAGAGTGTTTCCTCCAGAACCAAGATATTCTGGGCGGCTATCTGCCAAACAAGTTGCACTGTGCGGGTGGGTACTACAAATCTTTTGGAAATATTAGGGGCCTCTGGATCGAAGCCGCAAAGACCGATGCCATAAGCCAAAAATTCTTTGGCCCTCTCGGCAACGGGTGTTACCCTGGGTACATAATACCTAAGGACGCCATAATCAAAGATGAGAGCCTATATGGCAACATCAGGCAAAAATATGGATTTGACGTTTTAGGTGAAGGCTTCTTTAGCAAGGCAGAACCGCTAAAGGCCATCAACGAAATCTTTGATATTGAGAACGAATTGGGCCAGAATCCCATGATGAATTACGCATGGAGCAGCATACAGCAATATACGACGTTGTCCAGCAATTTGTCTCAAGGCAAAGATTCCAGTTTATGTGACAGCATGCTCTTCGTCATATCTCTTGGCGGCGGAACCGGGACCGGCTTTATAAACCCGGTGACGAAGAAGATCAGAGAAAAAGCACAGTTTCCAGTATTCGTTTTGGGAATACTAACCGAAGGTGGAAAAGACCAAAGGCACGTCAGCGAAGACCAAAGATCCTTGAGCGCCACCATATCCATGTATGACCTAATAACGAAAAGACGTGGTGGGGAGGCGATATCGGGTCTGATTTTGGTTGACAATCAGATATTGACAGAAAGGTTCCAAGGCGATTATCACAAAATTGATAATTATATTTTCGAGATAATGAGACCGTTCTTGGAATCTAGAGAATATCCAAAGAAACATCTAGATCCTCTGCACCTCGATGGCAATCTTTGGAAGGATCTAAAACATCCTGCAATTCTCGTCCCATGTCATTGTGCAGATAACAACGACGATGCAAGTCATCTTGTAAGATGTGCCCTGGAAAATCCGCTGTTCAACTGTAATCCAGCCAAAGCAGATCGCGCCTATATATTTGCGAGAGGTTTTGTCAACCCTGAGGGCTTAAGGGATGCGCTACATAACGAGATCAAAGTGTCTAAAGACCACATAGGAGTTTATCCAAAGCCAGGTGACGGCATTAACGAGATTCTCATCCTTCTCAGGAATCCTTATGGTGGGAATATCGGAGCACAGAACGACAGTAAGTCCTTTGAACGTCGGATTTACGACCTAATAAGTAGAGCTTCAAATTACATAACGAGTAGCAAAGTGGATATAATCCTAGACAGTTATCCCGAAATCACACGGAACGCATTGGAGAACTATTTCTATGGCGATTCGGGTTTACTCAAAATGCTTGAAGTTAGTCGAGACAGAATAGCCAAAGGCGAAAAACCAGGCGAAGAACCGTTTTTCTCTCAGGAGCTTAAGATATTCGAAGAAAATGAACCCATCGAAGTCTTTGTTCAAACTTCAGGTTCAGAGGATGAAAAGATCCGCAGTATTGTGAAGCAAGAGGTCGAAAAGGCACTACGTGGTACGGGATAAAAATAAATCATATCTTCGCTGTTTTTTTTGTTGGGCCAATTTGATGGAGGCACGGGTTTGGTGATTCGCATGATCAAAGAAATATTGCTACCTATCGCCCTGAAGGACATGCTTGATATCTGTTTTTGCATAACGGCGTCTACTGGTAAACCCAGAGGTCAGCCAATAGGAAAAAACAGTGACGATCCAAAGATTTGAGCATCTGGTTTGAGGGTAGCATACATACGCAAAAAACTTAAAATGTTGGATCATTTTGGTGGCCATCTTCTTTTGGCCCGCCATCCTAGCCAAGACCTACTTGAAGTACAGAATATCCATAATGTGTGTGATGTTCATGGAACGAAAATCATCCGCGTGTTTGGTGGCATTGATGTTGCTGTTTATCGGGGGCAACGTTTCAGCATCGGATTTTGATCCCGATGGACTGACTGCAGACCAACTGATCTTGGAACTGAACAATTCGGATCGCGATGTGCAAAAAATGGCTGCACACGCGCTTTGGGAAATCGGAGATTTGAGAGCTATTTGTCCGTTGATCTCGATGTTGAAATACCCAGAGGGCAGAATACGGAACTGTGACGTAGAGGCGTTCGAAAAGACGAATATAAAGAACCCGCAAGCGTTTGATCTGTTGATTCTGGCTCTGAACGACTCCGACAGCAATGTGCGGGAAGGTGCTGCGGTTGGCCTCGGCTGGCTTAGAGACCATCGAGCTGTCGATCCGTTGATCCAGACTCTAAACGATTCCGACAGCAATGTGCAAGAAGCGGCTGCAATTGGTCTCAGTTTGCTTGGAAACCCCCAAGCTGTCAATCCGCTGATTCTGGCACTGAACGATTCGGATAGCGGTGTGCGAAGAGCTGCTGCAATTAGCCTCAGTTGGCTTGAAGCTCCTCAGGCAGTAGATCCGTTGATCCTGGCACTGAACGATTCCAACAGCGATGTGCGAGAAGCAGCTGCGCTTGGATTGGGTTGGCTTAAAGATCCGCACGCATTCGATTCCTTGATCCTGACGCTGAACGATTCAGACGGTGGTGTGCGAGAAGCGGCCGTGCTTGGATTGAGCTGGTTTAAAGATCCGCGAGCTTTTGACCCTTTGATCCTGATGCTGAACGATTCAGACGGCGGTGTACGAGAGGCGGCCGTGCTTGGACTTGGTTGGCTCAAAGATCTGCAAGCCGTCGATTCTTTGATCCTGGCTCTGAACGATTCCGATCGCAAGGTGCGAGAAACGGCTGCACAATCACTTGATTGGCTTGAAGATCCACAAGCCATCGATTCGTTGATTCTGGCATTGAACGATTCCGATCACGAGGTACGGGAGACGGCCGCACTAGCACTCGGCGGCGTAGGAGATCCGCGAGCTGTTTGCCCCCTGATATCGGCGCTAAACGACCCAAATAGCGAAGTGAGATGTGGGGCCGCAGATGCACTTGGCTGGATCGGCGACACGAGGGCTGTCGACCCACTGATTCTGGCTTTAAACGACTCAGATAACGTTGTCCGATATGTGACAGCAACGGCACTTGGGCGGATCGGCGATCCGCGAGCCATTGATTCATTGATTTTGGCGCTTAACGATTCGGACAGTTCAGTCCGATGGGAGGCGGGAAGCGCACTTATTAAGATAGGTTCGATAGCATTCGATCCTCTGATCTTGGCCCTGAACAGCTCGAATGGTGACATGCGAGAGGGGGCTGCAAGGGTGCTTGGTAGTACAGGCGATCCACGAGCGTTAGATCCCTTGATTCTGGCACTGAACGATTCAGATAGTGGTGTCATCTCTTGGGCCACGTGGGGGCTTATAAAAATAGGTGATCCACGAGCGGTAGACCCCTTGATTCTAGCACTGAACAACTCAAATAATGATGTTCGATGGGAAGCCGCACGAGCGCTTGGGTGTATCGGAGGCACAAAGGCAGTCGATCCTTTAATCCTGGCGCTGAACGACTCAAATTCTTTGGTAAGGCGAAACGCTGCATCGGCACTTGGTGACATAGGCGACCCGAAAGCTGTTGATCCTCTAATCCTAGCGCTAAATGACACGAATTTTGGTGTTCGGAGGGCGGCCGCATTAGCACTTGGCGACATAGGTGACCCAAAAGCAGTCGATCCTTTGATTCTGGCACTAAATGACACGATTTTTTATGTTCGGAAGGCGGCTTTACGATCGCTAGGAGGAATTATCACCTCATTTGACTCAGAACAGAATAGCCCTCGTCCAGTGATTTACGTGAGCAATGTATCGAATTGGCTGTGATTTAAGGCTAGCAGTACTCTCGACGACATCTCGTGCTATTGACATACAGCAAATTTGGTGAGTCCCTTTAAGTTTGTGGAGTGGGTAAGCATGAATAGGTCAGCTATTTACATAAGTCTTGTATTTCTATTTGTTTGGGCCTCAAGCGCCCAAGGTATTAACGTGCATTTTTCTGATGAGGTATCAGGTACAGGCAGTTTCAAACAGGAACACCACGTAGCAAACGAGGTGCTTGATTATGCGGAAGTATCCGTAGATGTAAAGGAAGCAAATCAATATAATTATAGTTACAGCACCTATTCAGATGGCAACTTAAGCCGCGCCCAAGAGGTCCTGAACGTGGTGGACGCAAAGAGCGTCAGAAGTTCAGGAGAGGCTAGGAACCGAGATTATTTCACAGTATTTATAAATACTGTGATAGATAATGGGGGCCTGGCTTACAACAATTCAGTGGTGGCATCCTACCAAGGCGTGTTCGCCCACCAGAACGTAAGCGAAGCGAGCGGCGACAAAATAACCATCGACGGTCGCGCTTCTGGACCAAATAATACAAACGGGACAAAAATGCCATCTGCACGTAATGCTGCTCGTCTGACAAACGGAAGCATATGGGGATATGGTGGGTATGTGGCCATTTCAGCTAATGGAAGTGAAGTCTCATCCTGCCAAAAACAGGCATTCTCCAACACTACAGGTCCCGCCTACTATGAAACGAGTGTTAGCATGGGCGAAAATACCTCAAGCACGAACGTCACAATTGATCGTGGATGCATGATAGAATTGGACCATAACTTGAGCCAGAGCATCACATCCAGCAGGGTGGATGTGACGTATAGCAGATTCGAGTGCGAATTGCCAGATTCAGGAAACGTCACTTCGGCCTTGTCTGCCCATTCTAACGAGTGTCAGGCTAATACGATCCTCGTGTCCGACGATTGCGAATACTTGCAGGAAAGTCAGACCGTAGGGGTCAACGGGACTGCCGTGATATCTCACAGAGTCGATGCAATATCAGGGCCTTTGGTGGTGGAATCTCGCGTATATGATGACGATCGCATGGTGGACTTATCAGCATATATGGTAGGTGGTTTCATTCACATAGACCAGAATGTCAACGGAACCGAAGTTTGCCAGGATTCAAGAGGAGTGGGCGGAAGTTTTGATTTCAACACATCAACTACTAATGTAGGTGGAAACAGGATTGACATATCCACGGCTGCAGGCAGCGGCAACCTGATTTGCATGACGCAAAAAGCTGCAGAATCAGGAACTTTTGAGGAGATGGAATACGAGTACATGCCTGTGTCCTACCAATCGAGCGTGTCTGATGAACTCTACGCGGTGAGCACATCATATGTCAGTTCTAACGAAAGCCTGGCTAACACGACCATTGTGGCCGAGGATTGTGAGCACTTGCAGGAAAGTCAGACCGTAGAGGTCAACGGGACCGCCGCGATATCTCAGGAAGTCAATGCAGTATCAGGCCCCTTGACTGTGGAATCTCATGTGTCAGACGACGATCACATGGCCGATCTTTCAGCCGATATGCTTTTTGGCGTCGTTTCCATCGACCAGGACATCAACGAGACTAAGACTTTCCAGGAGGCAAAAGGTGTGAGTGGAGGCGTTGCCCTCAACACATCGATCTCTGATTCCAGTGGATGCAGAATTAACATATCCTCGGCAGTGGGCAGCGGCAACCTGATTTGCATGACGCAAAAAGTTGCAGAATCAGGAACTTTTGAGGAGATGGAATACGAGTACATGTCTGTGTCCTACCAATCGAGCGTGTCTGATGAACTCTACGCGGTGAGCACATCATATGTCAGTTCTAACGAAAGCCTGGCTAACACGACTCTAGTGGCCAATAACTGCGAGCACTTGCAGGAAAGTCAGACCATAAGGGCCAACAGGACCGCGATCATATCTCAAGGGGTCAATGCCATAGCAGGTCCCCTGACAGTGGAATCCCATGCATCTGATGACAATTGCACAGCCGATCTATCTGCGTATATGGCTGGCGGTATCATTCACATAGACCAGAATGTCAACGGAACCGAAGTTTGCCAGGATTCAAAAGGAGTGGGCGGAAGTTTTGATTTCAACACATCAACTACTAATGCAGGTGGAAACAGTATTGACATATCCACGGCTGCAGGCAGCGGCAACCTGATTTGCATGACGCAAAAAGCTGCAGAATCAGGAATTTTTGAGGAGATGAAATATGAATTTATACCTACGACCTACAGATCAGGCTTGGACGTGTACCATGAGCACTATGCGAGGAGCAATTCCTCGGTCCAATCTAACGAAGGTCAGGCTAATACGGTCCTCGTGGCCGACGATTGTGAGAACTTGCAGGAACGTCAGATCCTAGGGGTCAACGGGACCTTCGTGATATCTCACGAAGTCAATGTCACGTCAGGCCCCTTGACGTTGGAATCTCATGTGTCAGATAACAATCAAGCAGCAGACCTCACCGCCCATATGCACTTTGGCGTTATTTCTGTCGATCAGAACATCGACGAAACTGAGATTCGTCAGAACTCAAGAGGGATGTGTGGTGGCATTGCCCTTAACATATCCGCTAATGATGCCCGTGGGAATAAGATAGATACATCCACGACTACAGGAAGCGGTTCCATCTCTTTAATGCAGAATTTCTCCACAGGATTGAACATGTTTAATACGTTTGATTACTCGCCTGTTTCCTTTGGAGATGACGAATATAACGTGAGCTTGCTGCAAGCGAACGTGTATTCTGAAAAAGCTGGAGAGTTGGCATTGATTGCATCTTTGAGGGCTGAAAACTGCGATGATGTCGAAGGTCGTTTGAGTGCTAAAGCTGTTGAAGATGTGGAAATTCGCCAGGGGTTACATACAAATGCGTCTGAGGGTCAAATACTTTGGACATTAGCTAGTAAGAACTATTTAGAAGGAATCAAGTGGAAATATCTAGATGCTGACAACAGCACCCTTCTCAGTGAATTGGATTCCAGTAAGATGATCGAATTGAATTCACAGAGAAACTTCACGAGTTGCGATCCCTTCATAAAGGGTCAAAGCGACCTTCTGTTCAATCATTCCCTCAGAATTCCAGATCCACAAGCCAACTCAACTTGGAATCGTAGCTGGGGCATGGATTTGCAATCGAGTTATTCTTCGGTTGACGAAATACAGCTGATGCGAGGAAATTTGAAGTGGGATCGGTCGTTTAAGGCAAAGAGAACAGATTGTAGAGATTAGGTGACATATTTCAAAGCTATCCAAATCGGGTCGCGGTGGCATGTCATCGAAGAAAATCTGGAAAAACGAGCACATGGTCGGATAGGGGCATAGAATTGCTTCCATTGGTAGATTGGTTAAGACGAAAACCGGATGTGTTGAGGGATTGGGGTCGCAACTCTAGCATGGTCTGATTGATCAAAGGGGGCGGAGTATACTCTTTTTCAGAGGCCAAGCAAGACGCGGCGCCGACTGGCTCACCCGACCTGAAATGACGTTCCCATCGGCTGAAAGTCCGCAGTCACCCCACGCCTCAGTTTCCCCCTAACCTTCTCGAACTTCCGTACAGTCTCCTCTGAATAGAGCCGCTCACCACACCTCTCGCAGACTTCGGCTCGCACCCTCAAGACCGCCGTGTGATCCCCGCCTCGGAGCACCTTTTCCACGTCCTTTTCCACCAACTCGCCGCCACAAAGTGGGCACGCCCCCAAACTCTTCGCATCTTCGCCCATTTTACCAAAGACCCCCGTACCCTGTCGAAAGGTAGAACTATATAGCCCCTACTCTTATCCTCGCGAAGGTGATTCCCGTTGCAGTTGCTGTTAATTCACTCTGATTACATCGAATTCGAGGCCAAGAAGCCGACTCCAGTCGCCGAAGAGGTCGAAGAGTCGGATAAGTCCGGCCGGCTAGACGAAGCCATATGTGCCTTCATCGCAGTGGAAAAGTGGGACGAAGCCGAGATTCCAGGCACCATAAAGGAAGGCGCAGACCAGATCGCTGCTGTCGCAGACCAGGTCAAGACCGACCGGATAATGCTGTACCCTTACGCTCACCTCAGCTCCCAACTATCCAGCCCCGCCGCTGCCGTCGAGATCCTGCACGGAATAGAAGAAGAGCTGCAAAGCCAAGAGAAGTTCGAGGTTGCAAGAGCGCCCTTTGGCTGGTACAAAGCATTCAAGCTCAGCTGTAAAGGCCATCCGCTCTCAGAACTCTCTAGATCGATCCGACTGGATGGCGGCGAAGGGGAAGGAATCGGTGGCGGAAAAGGAGAATCTGGCGCGGTTGTTGCTGCTGAAGTTCCCGCCAAGAAAGAAGTTGTCTCAAAAGCACTCGATGCCGAAGAAAAAGCGGTTTCCCACTGGCGAGTGATGGCGCCAGGCGGCAAGATGAGCGATCCAAAAGACTTCGACTTCAAAGGACACGAAAACCTCCAGAAATTCGTGAACTACGAGATCACAAAGAGCAGGGCCGTGGAAGCCGTCCCGCCTCATGTGGAGCTGATGCGAAGGCTAGAGCTTGTAGACTACGAGCCAGGATCGGATTCAGGGAACATGAGGTACTACCCCAAAGGACGGCTGATCAAGTCGCTCCTGGAAACCTATGTCCTTGACAGGTCAGCAGAACTCGGCGCGATGGAGGTGGAAACCCCAATCATGTACGACATGAACCACCCCACCCTCAAAAAGTACCTGGACAGGTTCCCGGCAAGACAATACTCGATCGAAGCCGAAAAGAGAAGCTTCTTCTTGAGATTTGCAGCTTGCTTTGGCCAGTTCCTGATGAGCCACGACATGACTCTTTCTTACCGCGCTTTGCCCCTCAAGATGATCGAGATGACCCGCTACTCTTTCAGGCGGGAACAAAGAGGCGAACTCGTCGGCCTTCGAAGATTGAGGGCATTTACCATGCCTGACATGCACACCCTCTGCAGCGACATGAAAAGCGCAACCCAAGAGTTCAAAAACCAGTACCAAGCCTCGATCTCGGTCTTGGAAGAGGCAGGCTTAGATCTCGATGACTACGAGGTTGCGATCAGGTTCACCAAAGACTTTTACGACGAGAACAAAGAATTCATCGAAGGGCTAGTCGATATCGTCGAAAAGCCGGTCTTAATCGAGATGTGGGACGAGCGGTTCTTCTATTTCGTCCTCAAGTTCGAGTTCAACTTCGTAGACGCCCTCGATAAAGCCAGCGCCCTTTCGACGGTGCAAATAGATGTCGAGAACGCCGAGAGATACGATATCAACTACACAGAAACAGACGGCTCGATCCAAAAACCAATCATCCTCCACTGTTCACCCAGCGGTGCCATCGAGAGGCTGATGTATGCATTGCTAGAAAAAGCTCACAGGGAATCTGAAAGCGGCAAAGTCCCCATGTTTGCAACTTGGCTTTCGCCCACCCAGGTGAGAATGATACCCATAGCAGAACGCCACATAGCAAGAGCCGAAGAAGTGGCCAAAACTTTGGGCTTTAGGGTCGACGTCGACGACAGAGACGAGACCGTGGGCAGGAAGATAAGAGACGCCGGAAGAGAATGGGTTCCTTACGTCGTCGTGATAGGCGACGAAGAGCTAGAGTCAGGCGACTTGGCAGTGACCGTGAGGGCAGAATCCAAGCCCAAGAAACCTCACAAGGTCAAGATGACAACCGAAGAACTGCGCGAACGATTGTCACAAGAGACCCGAGGAAAACCCTGGAAGTGCCTGCCGTTACCGGTGAAGCTATCTGAAAGGCCCAGGTTTATCTAGGCGAGAGTTTCGTCTCTCGCACTTCATATTTCATATTTTGGGCGCGAAAAAAAGCTATAGTCGAGAACAAATTGGACGGCGGATTTTTCAGGCGTACTGCCCAAAGCTCAAATCCAAAACTTCTTTTTTCTCCGAGTGGCTCTCTATTATCTTGGCCCAGGCCTGCTCGAAATCTCGATGATAAACCACGTCCCGTTCAGTCCTTATGGCAAACATCCCTGCTTCTGTGGCGATCGCCTTTAAGTCGGCACCGCTGGCTCCTTCAGTGGCGTCTGCGATCTTCTTTAAGCTCACGTCTTCGCACAAGTTCATGTGTCTAGTATGAATCGCGAGGATAGCCTTTCGGGCATCTTTGTTGGGCAAGGGAACGTAGATCAACCGATCGAACCGACCCGGCCTCAAAAGGGCCTGATCGAGCATGTCTACCCGGTTGGTGGCGGCGATCAGCTTGACTTCCCCACGAGGATCAAAACCATCCATCTCGGCCAGAAGCTGCATTAAAGTTCGCTGTACTTCGCGATCCCCGCTGGTGGCAGCGTCGATTCTGCGAGAACCTATGGCGTCCAGCTCGTCAATGAATATTATGGCAGGAGCTCTTCTTTGAGCAAGCTCAAAGAGATCTCTAACCAGCCGTGCCCCTTCGCCTATGTACTTTTGGACAAGCTCGCTTCCCACAACCCGAAGGAATGAGGCTTCGGTGCTGTGCGCAACCGCCTTGGCAAGAAGTGTCTTTCCGGTACCAGGCGGGCCATAAAGAAGAATTCCCTTGGGCGGCTCGATCCCCACCTTCTCGAAGAGATCCGGCCTTTTTAGAGGCAGCTCCACAGTCTCTCTAATCTCAGATGTCTGGGACTCAAGCCCACCGACCTGGTCGAAGCCCACACAAGGGGCTTTTTCGATCTCCATACCAAATACAGCAGGATCCTGAGACGAAGGAAGTGCGAACATGACTGCAAAAGACTGCTGGTTTAGAGCCACACGAGCACCTGGCTTGATCTCGTCCTCGATCAACTGAGATATGTTTACCACAAACCGAGGTCCTGTGCTGCTCTTGACAACGACTCTCTCGTCGTCCAGAACGTCGAGTACTGTACCCACTATCAAGGGGCCCGTTCTCAACCGCTCAAGCTCGCTTCGAAGCTTTCTTACCTCGCGCTCGAACTTGAGCCTCTGGTTTTCTATGATGCGCTTTTCACCCTCAGCTTTATCCTTTTGTTCTCGCAGCGCAAGGTTTCGTTCTTCGAGCTGACGCATGCGGTCCAGTAGATAACGCGAAAAATCAGTTCCTACTCGCGAATCGCTCATGCCATCTCCAAAGCATATTTAACGTTGATTGCTATAAAAGTTTTCCGAGATGAGCGTACATGCAATGTGAGATATGCGGTGCAGAGATTCCCGGCAGGCCAAAAAAGGTGCTTATCGACGGATCTGAACTGCAGGTCTGCGAAAAATGCGCCAAATTTGGAGAGGTCGTAGACAAGTTCTCCCCCGTCCCAAGAAAGATCGTGCCTAACGAGCGGGCCTTCAGGAAACCAGCTCCAATATCCCGATTTCGTCGTCGCGACGAGTTTAGGGAGATGCCCGAGCTAGTTCCAGACTACGGAAAGGTGGTGCGAGAGGCAAGAGAGAAGATGAAACTCACCCCAGAAAAGCTGGGCAAGAAGATCAAAGAGAAAGCATCCCTCATCAAAAAGATCGAACGTCACGATATCGTGCCCGAGGATGCGGTAAGGAAAAAGCTGGAAAAAGAGCTGGACATCAAGCTGATAGATCAGTTAGGCGATGAAGAATGGAGTTCAAGAGGAGGGGGAAAGGGTCTGACCCTGGGAGATATAGCCTCTATAAAGAAGAGGTGATAAAAGAGGCTGCCCAGACCTTGATCCGCGACGGGGTCGTGATATACCCCACCGAGACCGTTTACGGCATAGGTGCCGACGTTTTCTCAAGAGAGGCTGTAAAGAGAGTCTTTGAGATCAAGAAGAGACCTACGTCCATGCCGCTCTCGGTGGCAGTATCCAGCTTTGCAATGGCAAGTGAGGTGGCCGAGTTGAGCGATTCAGATCTTGAGCTTTTGGAGGCGCTGCTGCCAGGGCCCGTCACCTTTTTGGTGAAAAGGGGCCCAAAACTTCCAGATATCGTGACTGCGGGCTCGCCGCTCGTTGGGATGAGGTATCCGGATCATGCCCAGGCCCTGAAGCTGATAGAGCGGTCAGGTCCCATAACCTCGACCAGCGCTAACCTGACCGGGTCGCCTCCACCGACAAGCCTTGAAGAGCTCGATCCAAGGGTGGCAAATAAGGTAGACCTCATCCTCGATGGCGGAAAAGCCAGGTTTGGCAAGCCCTCAACTTTAGTTGACCTGAAGGGCAGAAAGGTGATCAGAGAAGGTGCAGGAATAGATCGAGTACGGGAGGTGATAGGATAGACGTTAGAATCAGAGACTTCTTCCAGACGGATGATAGCTGGATCTTCGCGGTGGTGGATTATCATCATCCGCGAGGAATCAGGTCGATGCTCAGATACGTGCTAGATCCAGGGGGCGAAAGGCATTCTGGAGGTGTAAGGTACCAAAAGCTGGACTTCGATCAGGCCTTCGAGTTCCTTCGAAATGCAAGGCCAGATTACGTCGATGACGTTCATGTAGTTCCAGAAGAAGACGTGGCAGACTTCTACCGGCCAGATAAGGTTTTGCCCCTCGTCGCCAAAGAGAGCCCCAAGGTAAAGAAGATCGTCACTCTCCTGAAAGATGGTGGCATCCCTGAGGAGAAGATGGGTATCACGGGTTCTTGGTTGGTAGGGTTGCAAGGTCCAAGCTCGGACATCGATTTTGTGGTATACGGCGAAGAATGGTGGAAGGCAAGAGACTTGATCGCCAGGGCCAAGGAAGAAGAAGGCGGCCCGATTCAGGATCTGGATGACGCCACATGGAAGAAGATCTACGCAAAGAGGGTTCCAGAGATAAGTTACGAAGAATTCGTCCTTCACGAAAAGAGAAAGGGAAATCGAGGGCTTGTGGACGGAACCTACTTCGATCTTTTATTCACAAGAAACTGGGACCAGATAGGAACGCCCCATTTGCCTGGTGAAAAGATCGAACGAAAAAAAATTGTTGCAGAGGTGGTGAGCGCCGACTTTGCCTTCGATAACCCCGCCGTATTCAGGATAGATCATGACGAGATCGATGAGATCTTGTGTTACACCCACACTTACGCAGGCCAGGCACTTCCCGGTGAGACCGTGGAAGCAAACGGCGTCGTCGAGAAGACTGAGCGGGGATTGAGGCTCGTTGTGGGAACGAGCAGAGAGGCGAAAGGAGAATGGATCCGATCGCTGACCCTTCTAAAAGAGGCCTCCTCGAGATAATTGAGTTTCTCAAGAGCGCCTACCGGCTCGAGGTGGATATCGATATCCAAATAACCTCTGAGCCATTCCTCCTTGGCGGAACTTTCCGCGAGAAGGGATCTTATCAGATATTCATCTCAGAGCCAGAACAATACCTTTTGCTTCACGAGTTCTACCACGTGCTTGGTCTCAACTACCCGCCACTAAAGTGATGGGCATGTAATGTGCCCTGGTTGATCAAATTCCCGATCGAGGTGTTTTACAAGATCGGGAGCCGATACGAACGAATTTATAGTTGAGAACCGATTAGATGATACTAATCGGTTCTCGCCAGAATAGTGCTTAACGATACGATTAGGCTAAATCTCAAACTCTTACGAGTTCGAGATTTGGCTGAAAGGTATCGTTAAGCACTATAGTTACCCTGGAATGCCGCCTCAGTTTCAGGCTCTAAGGGTGCCGGTTAAACAGTCCTGGGAGGTAG